>Ga0265797_10006859_pt1 | contig 15888 bp, 14 predicted proteins | sample P2T30metagenome_FD_192433 | JGI IMG/M metagenome (GOLD analysis project Ga0265797, IMG submission 192433) | Plant litter microbial communities from East Loma Ridge, Irvine, California - P2 T30 | ecosystem: Environmental > Terrestrial > Plant litter > Unclassified | place: USA: California... | reverse complement strand
TCGGCTCTTCCTTAAGCTCCATGAAGGACATGAGCGAAGGAAGGAGGAAGAGGCTAGAGCACTTGGAAGAAACATGATTTGCCGGATAACGAAGTCAGACTTTACATAATAGGATCACATACATAGTAGTATTACACACAATACAAACTTCCTCCCTCAACTGAAGACATCCCGGTTTTCAAGCGACCCTCACCCTCCAACTCCATACCACCAAGACGAGACAGAATAAAACAATGGCCACCTCCCCACCAACACAAACATACTGCCTCATCACAGGCGTCTCCCCAGGCGGCTTAGGCGACGCCCTCACCACCGAGCTCCTCACCCGCCCCAACATGCACATTATAGCAACTGGGCTCGAGCTCAACCATCTAGACCACATCGCCACCTCCTCAAGCAGAGTAACAAAACTGCAACTAGACGTGACCTCGCCCTCATCGATTTCCAGCGCCGTCGAAGCAGTAGAGCGTCTAACGAGCGGCCGCCTGGATTACCTGGTCAACAACGCCGGGTACGGGTACATGATGCCGCTGCTGGACGCGCAAGTGGATGCCGTACGCGACAACTTTGAAGTGAACGTCTTCGGCTTGCTCGCTGTCACGCAGGCTTTTTTCCCTTTGATTCGGGCGGCGCAGGGGTGGGTGGTGAATCAGTGTTCGATTGCTTCGCTGGTGGGCGGGAGACAGCCTTATATCGGCTCGTACTGTGCGACTAAAGCGGCGGTGGCGAGCTTGAATGATCATATGAGATTGGAGTTTGCGCCCTTTGGGGTGAAGGTAGTTGGTTATAGATTGGCTAATGCTTGGTCTTGGGGAATGTTGAGAGCTGACAATGTTCGAGCAGGGCGTCAATCTGGTCGCAGGAGACGTCGCTACAGGGTTTTGGAATCACGCGCCGGCGGTGAAGACGGGTCTTCCGGCCTCTTCGCTGTACGCCCCGATCGGTGCTCATGTCGAGCGGATGATGAGGGGCGAGACAAACCCACCTGGAGCACATTCTCGTGAATAGTGGGCGTCTGCCGTCGCTCGGGACATGCTCAAGCCTGACCCAAGCCTTTTTGTGAGGCGTGGCTTCCTCGCGTGGAGAATCATGGTCGCCAGCTTGTTGTTTCCAGTCTGGTTGTTCGATTGATTGTTTACACAGTCGTCGAAGCTGGGGGGGTTAAAGAGCATTGTCCAGACTGGAAGTGTCAAGAAGATAGCGTAGTCGACTGCGACTTGACCTATCTCCTGGCCTTCTTGTCCATGCGACGCTTCTTCATGTCGAAAGCATCACCGATACCATCACCACGTGGACCATCCTCCGTAGCCCTGCGTTTGCGCGACTTGTCCAGCACGGTATCCTTGCCCTTCTTCCGTGTAAGGTCTCCAATACGGTCCAAGCTCTCGCCCAATCCCTTCCATTCCTCTCCACCATAGTTCGCACGGTCCTTTTGCTTGTACTTGGCCAGCTCCTTCTTGCTCTCCTTGGGCAGACGGACCAAGTTGGTCTCTTCGTAGTTGCGCCTCTCTGCTTCTCTTGCTAGAGCCTTTGCGTTCTTCATCGTGCGACCACGGTCGGCAACGTTGCTACCAATACTGGGCTGCGCAACAGGGTTGGAGGAAAGCTCGTTGGTAATATATTCGTCCACAGTAGCAGAGTGTCCAGGCCTGGCAGCGCGCTTCTCGCGTTGTTCGGTAGTGGGCATGGCAGTTGCCGAAATGCGCGGAGGCCTGTACACACCGTCCGAAGTCTTGCCAGAGTAACGGCCAACCTTTTCGGGCTCGGCTTCTGCTGGCGGCGCGGCGAAGGCGGCAGGATTGGGCCTGTAGGAGAGCTCATCAATGTCTTCGCCGGCGGATGCTGCGCTCTCGCCATCTGAGTCGTCGTCCGAGTCGTCGCTGGAGTCTTCGTCGGCCTTCGCGCCACCATTGGTGGCGGCCTGAGGCTTCTGATTCGCCGCACGATGCTCGTCTTCAGCCGCCTTGACGACCTTGTCGACTTGGTACTTGATGCGCTGCTCCAAAGGCCGGACACCGCGGTCGAGGTAAACTCTGTGCTCCACTAGCTTCCTGGTGAGTTTGTCGCTCAAAGCAGCGGTGTCTTCCGACTTTTTTCCCTGTTTGATTCCTCTCAAGACGTTCAGGTTGCGCAAGGCAAGGGACTGAAGGTAGGATAAAAAGATCTCATTTTTCGCATCCAGCAGGGTGATTCCATTGTCGGGCGGGAGCAGAGACTCGGAGTCCGGCAGGCCAGTAGTAGCCACAGCTGTAGAGGCGGTGAAGCTGGACAAGATGTCCTTTAGCGATGCGGCGGCCATGTTGGTGGTGATGGATGTCAAGTGGAAGCAGCTCTTCACATGAATTCTTCGGCTGGGAATATTGTAAATTTAGCTTTGGCCGAGGGAGCGGAGCGCTTACTTTGACTTTTGTCATGAGATTTGACAGAAGTCGAATCAGCGCGCGCGGGTCTTCCCTTCGCTTCAATCGCGCCTTCACTTTCACCATGCGATGCGACATCGATACCTACACTTACAACAAACGATATGTTACAATTCTTTGCGCATCCGAACGCTCCCGGTCGCATTCAGTCGTACTCATGTGATTGAAGACTGGCGCATTCATTCAGACTGATTTGCTGTATACCTCATTTCCTTCACGGCTTTCCAAGGCTAGAATAACCAGCAACCACAACGTCGATCCAAACCTCAGTCATGGTTTTGCCTATCAGGATTCTCACGGTCGTCGACCATCAATCCGATGGAGATTCGAGCAAATGGCCAAAAGATGACAAATTCAAGCGCAACGACGGCTACTTCCTCGACGCTGTTGCCAACAATTTTTGGGCCAAAGACCTCGACCAGATTGACTTAGGCGGACCTCCGTCAATTGCGAGATGGCGCCTTGACCGCCTCCCTGACGGGTACGCAGGGTACGAGAAAGCGAGGTCAGATCCGGATTCAAAACACGTCGATCGATACGTGTACGGCCACCCGAACGGAATTTTTCGATCCATGAAGGAGTTCTACCCTCACTTCAAACATTTGATGGACTTCCAAGGACCTGTTGGGTGTCCATGTGTGTTGTGCACGGGTAGCAACAAGCGTGCCAGTAGGGGTGGCGCCAGTAACAACACAAGAAGCACTAGTCCTGCTTTTTCGTCCAGCTACTTCGCTCACTCGCAGTCAACACAAGCAAGACCACCGCCATCATCTATCAGTCGACCCACTGGTGTTCCGCGGTTACCACAAGGCCGTCTGGGTTCCCCTTCGCCGCCACCACCTCCACGCAAGCAAGTCGACGAAGATGGAACACCCGATGTGTTTCGTGCCCTGCTGGACGAATTGAAGACAACGAACGGTGTCATCGATCGCAAGATTTCCGAGTCGATGTCGCCAGATTGGCGGGTCGGCAACGATTTGCTCAACGAGCTGCTAGATGACTGGAGTCATCTCCACCGCTTTGTACCACGCGTAGGCGAGCTCGTGCTGTTTGCACGCGACCTCAAACCGGAGGAAGGATTGGCGTGGGACGGCTCATCGAAAACATGGTGCAAGACTGTGCAAGACGTCGACTACTTACTCGGATGCCCGCAATGGGAGGCTGGTGTCGTCACGCAAATGCCCTTGCAGCGCGTGGATGAAGGTGATCTAGCTGCAGCGCCGGTTACCAAGAGTAACGTTGTCAACTCCGGTTTCAGGATCGAGCCTCTGTCACAACCAGGCAGTGACGACAAGAGCTATTCGAGGCAGCATCGATACGTGCCATTGCACGGGATCAGGCCCTTGACATATTATCAGATTTGTCTTCGCGGTGTGCTCGAGGATGACTGGCATCAGACCGTCAAGTACGCACTGACAGTAACCAACACATTCTGTGTTCTTGGCAGGAATAGGTTCAAGGGTATGCGAGACGGGCTCTCCGGATCGGAAGCGACGATTTTTTGCCGCGGCGCTTACATCGGCTCTGAGTTGATCCTCCCCGGCGATGCCGTTCGCCTGCTCCCAAATCCAGACGAGCAGAAAAAAGAAGAAGTGACGGATATCTTGGTCGTAACAGCCATCAAACTTAGGCTGGTCAACATCGACGAAGCCGTGCACGACGATTGGGACCAAGGTCGCCCCTATACAGTCTGCCTACACATCAGCGGGAAAGCCTTTACGCTCGACCGCAAAAGAAGCTTCGACGGAGTCGGAAAATCGCCAATCCCGCCAGACAGCAAGACTCTGCCTTCTGGCCTCGAAGGTTACGGGCAATGGTACCAAATGACCGATCCGCAGCAGAGCAAAGCACGCCTCGAGGTCCCCTACACCCGGATCTTCAGCAGAGTCGCAGAAAGCACGGCCTACGAGTCGTGGTTCCAAAGCCCCGGCTCAGCCGTCCAGCCCTTCAGGAAGCCTTCCAAGACTGCAGAACTCAAACGAGGTGCCGCGGGCTTGTGGCAAGCGCGTGAATGGGCTTACCACAACGATCCACGAATCGACAAGGCAGCCGGCAAGTCCTGGTACTGGGCAGACACGCGTACCGAAGCTCTCGATCTGCACGAAGTCAACAACCGCTTCATCGGGCCGAAAGACCAGACGCGCACGAGCGAGCAGATGAGGGCTTGGCGCAAGGCTCTTGCGGCGCTGGATGGCAGCAAGGCTGGGTTGGCCGACTACCACGCCGAGAGACTGAAGCGGGAGAAAGAGAGTGCGAAGGAAAAGGCTGGGCTCGCTGCCGGGAGTTACGGCATGGTTGGTGCCGCTGTCAATTTACCCGACATTGTCACAAGCGGGAGCGGTACAGATGGCGAGCCGCGCGCGACTGAGCTGGATGAGGACCAGGAGATGGTTGATGTCGAAGAGGATGATGATGAGGACGACGACGACGATCACGACATGGATCAAAATACTACTGTCGGTGGAGCAGTGCGTGCCACGACCAACCACGACGGGCTCATCGAACTTTCCGACGACGACGACGACGACGATGATGAAGATGAAGAGGAAGATGAGGGCGGAATGGATGCCATGCGAGCGGGAGGCCCGATGCAAAACGAGCTCGCGATCGACATCTCAGACGATGACCTGGTGTGAGCGAGCAAGTGACGAGAGCGTGCGGCACACAACGGGTTCTCAGTCGCGTTCGTCGGAGGAGCTTCTTGCCTAGGTAGCCTAGCAAACAAAAGTGTGGTCGTCAAAGCTACCTATCTCAGTCAATCGGAAGCCAAAAAATAATCAAAAATAATACCAATGCCGACACTTTCACACAGAGCCCTCGCGCACCGATGCAGACAGTCTTGCAATCGGTTCCAAATGATCGGCTTGTTAGCATGCCCCGAAAGTAATGTACAATGTGCCTACAAAATGCAAACCCAAAAGTTGTCCGCTGTGCTCGTCTTTCTTTTACTAACAGGAATGAAGCCTCACCGCAAAAGAACATGCGACACATCGCGACAATCGTCGGATCAATTCGAGAGAAGTGTTTCATCATTATTGTTCTCGGTTCTCCATGGTCTAGAAGTATCACTACAGTGTTCTCCGCAGCCCAGCCTCGACTAGGTTCGCTTGCTGTACTCTCCTGTTCGAGAAAAAACGCAGGTCTCTATGAAGTCTCAAGTCACCGCGAAATGACTGTTGCAGCAGCTGACCAGACCTTAAGCTTGCCCTCGAGCACAACGGTTTCGTGTAAGCTCTTCCAGTCTTTCTTGCTGAACTCGATCTCGCCTTGTGTAGTCATGCTCGTTGTGCCGCTGTGTGCAGCATCGGTTCCTAGATGCTTCTGGCGCACTCCCAAAAGAGGAGCTCTGCAAGACTTCAAGCATGCATCATGCACCAGTCCTGCTCACATCTTCACACGCAACAGGTAGCGCAGGCGGACCTGAGCGACGTCGTAGCAGATGAACTCGTTGTATTGCAGGTAAGCGTTGGGGACGTTGGTGTTGCCTGGCTTCTCGCTCGTGTCGGGCTGTTCAGTCGTCAGTTGGATCCACGCATTTCAAAAGGAAGAACACATACCATCTTCACTCCCGCCAGCGAAGGATGCAGTGCGCCGGCATCCTTGAGGCCTTTCGGAGCGGTCATGCCCTGACCCCAAGTGCTGATCATGCCCTTTTGCGTGGCAGTCGCTCCCGCATCGTACTGAGAGTTAGTCAGGACTTGCATGGGATCGCCTAGCTCGGCGTCGCAGAGCAACAGCAGCGCCTGGCCGCCGGAGATGTACGAGCAGCAGTAGTTGGCGGACTTTGATGACATGTCGGCGAGGTAGATTCCTTTGTCGAACATGTAGCCGCTAACAGGTGCCTCTGGGGGTGCGATGCGAAGACCTTGTCCAAGGATACCGCCGTAGTTGGTCGCACGGGAGCCGTGCCTAGAGATCAGAGCGTTAATAGGAAAACTTAGTAGGCTTGGAACGTACTGGAACACGACCTACCACAACAGTCTGCGATCGCTGCCAACTTTGGAGAAGGGGCTGTTTTGGAATCGCTCCTCTTCGCCATTGCGCTGAATGCGGAAGATGTCCATGACTTCGTACTTAACTGAGTGAGTGGCTCCGCAAGTGTTGAGCAGATAATCGCTAATGCCGGCAAACTCCTCAGTGCTGGGCTCGAGTGGAGTCATCTCTTCCAAGCCCAGACCCTTGAATCGTTGGTCAAGTACATGCACATCTTCCGTTTTCTTCTCCTTTTTCATGATCAGGTCAGCATCCTTGAGATCAGTCAAGCTCTCCATGAGTTCAATCTCCTTCTTAAGTTGCTCATTTGTACTGATGACTGGAGGTCGGTTGCGACCGAAGGAGTGTGGGATCAAGGAATAGTAGAGGTTCGACAGGTGTTCGATGGCCGCATGGACAGGACGGTCATAGTTTGCGGCAAGCGCTGGGTCGTCCAGCAGATCGGAGAGCTCCTTAAGCGCTGAGTACCCGCGAGTGATGGTTGCCTTGCTGAGCTTTCCGAGGGGAAGCTTCGCAGAGTCGTAGTTGAGCGAAGCCATCGTGGCCTCGAAGTATTGTTGATTGAAAATGAGCTCCATCAGTGATTTCACTGCAGGCTCGAGAGTGCATTCGGGTGGGGGGCGTTCACTACGCTCGGCCGCAGCTCCAGCTTTGGTCGAATCTTCGTCGTCGTCCTTCTCGTCCTCACTATCTGGCTCGTAACTTCGCTCCACAAAGACGTACTTGTTTGGCTTCGGTTTCTCGCCACGGTCAGCCCATTTCAGACCTGACTTGTCTTTGAACTTCTTTTCAAAGTTTTTGAAGGCATCGTCAAGAGTTCCATTTCCGAGGACTGCATTTTGGCCACCCTCGCCGACGCGGCCCCATCGAGTCCATGTCTTGTAGTGGCTATTCTGATCCTCGAGCAGCTGAAGAGGCGTGTCAGTAATGACACTCTCAATGGGCACAAATGATGCGACTCACCTGGATGCGGTAGAACTTGTTGTTGTTGCCACTGGCATTGGTCTGGTTCAAGGAAGCGTCATAAATCAGATTGTCTTTGTCGACGTAAACGTGGTAGCCAGTGAGGTAGCAGCCCTCGTCGAGTAGAATGTGGCTGGTTCCTGCTTTCGCAAGTTGTGCGTCCTTGATCTCGGGTCTCTTCTCAACCTTGGCCAGCTCGGTGGTTTCGACTTCTTCGTCCTCGACGGGCTCGTCCTTCACTTTGGCTTTGCCTCGAGCATTTTTAGGTGCAGGTTTCTTGTCCTCGACCTCTGCAGAGTCAGCTTTGGGTGCGGTGGCTTTAGCTCTGGCCTTTTTGGGCGCAGGTTTCGCCTCGACAGCATCGTCTTGCGCATCGTCTTCCGGTTCGACTTTCACGCTGGCCTTGCTGCGGCCCTTTCTGGGCGCCGGCTTTTTGACCTCAGGCTCAGGCTCGGAGTTGTCGAGCTGGTCATTGTCAAAAGGCTCCACTTTGGCTTTGGCTCTGCCATTGGCTTTCCGGGGTTGCTTTGCTGGGGCGGGCTCCGCATCGGCTGGCGGAGACTGAGCAGCACGTTTGCCTCTTGTCGCGGGTGCCATGTTTGACGAGATTGGTGCCGATGTTTTTTGTTGGAAGAGCTGCGGTGCAAACAAAGGTCACGAGGCTACTGGAGGTGAGGTGAGGTGAGGTCGAAGTCAGTAGTTTATTTATCGATGAAGGGCGTCCGGTGTAGGATGAGGCCGTGCGCGCGTCTGAAGCAGGCAGAGGCGCGGCTGCCTGGATTTCTTGCGCAACGTGAGGCAGTCGCGCGATCAGCGCGTTTCTCTCGACAGGCCGTGTCAATGAAGGCGACTGCACGGAACGGTCGAATGATTGATAAGTAGATGGTTGATTCCATTCTCCAAACCTCACTCTCAACTTAGCATCACACTTCACGATCCCTTCAATCCTCAGTCAAGTCAAGCCGTCCACCGTCCCTTGGTCTGCTTCGCGCCCGCTGTCAACTTCCATTGCCACAGTCACCTTCAACTTCTTTTTTTTGTCTCGACCACCAAACAACTCGAAATCACACACGCCATGGCGAACACCGCCTCCCTCCTGCGTCTCCCTCCGGAGCTCATGTTACGCATCTCAACCCACCTGACCACCCACGAGCTCGCATGTTTCAGGTCCACTTGCAAGCAGGTCGAAACCAACCTGTTTGAGAGCTTCGCCCGCGAGTTCTTCACCAAACGCCAGTTCATGCTCGAAGAAGTCAGCCTTCAGGCCTTGGTCGGCATTGCCAATCATAAGACTCTTGCGCCCTACCTGAAAGGTAAGTTGGCTCCATCCGGCAACACGCTGTGACTTGTAAACTAACAGATTGCAGAGGTCATTATCAGTGTCGAGAAACTTCAATCATTAAGGACAGGAAGTCGACGAAGTTCCGACGGCATAGGTGCGTTTATGGCGACAGGTCGTGCCCACGTCCTACTCATGCACGCCTTCTCCAACCTCCCAAATCTTCGCACCCTTGGAATCCGTGACTACAACGGCAAAGGTCGATGGAGAGACGGAGAAAAGGCTACGTGGAGGAGCTACGGCTGGTCTTCAGGAGAGGAACCCTTGAACTCATCTCGGCGACTTATGATACCAGACACAGTACTCCCACTCATTCTTCACTCTCTCGACGGGGCCTCCACTGGACTGGAGCGCATCGAGGTCTTTTTGCGTCGGAGTAGGCTTCCTGACGACTCATTCGACATCAGTGACGACTTCATGCGATCCAGAGCTGTGCCGGTCCTGTCCAACCTGAAGGTGTTGCTTCTAAGTATCAGTGACCCTGAAAATATGCGCCAGCGGACCACCTACCAAACTTCCAAGCCAGAAAATGGAGCATTCCCGAATCTTAAAAATTTCCTTACACACACTCCACAACTCCAGCATCTGCGGTTGAACTTCGATCCAAATCAACAGCCTACCCGGTGCATAGAAGCCTTCCTCACTTGGCTCAGCACTTCCTCCGGACCTGATGTCGATATGGCACCAGCACCAGTCACCCTGGATTGGCTCACCACTTTAGACCTCGGCATGGTCCATGTCAAACCACGCACCCTTTTCGCTCTTGTTTCCAAGATCGCCAATCTCGAGGCGCTGTCTCTGTGGAAGGTCACGGCACATTCGATCCCGAGTGACCTCGATGTTATGCTACTCGACGTCAGCTGTCTCTGGGCATTTTGTCTGCGCAAGCTCAGCGAGTCTTTCCAATCGCCTGAGAATATCAAGACTCTCATGATCGGCTGGCTTACCGAATACGTCAACATGCGTCCAGAGCCACGACCCGTCAGCTTCGCTGGCAGGTCCACGGTCGACGAACAGGGCAATTCGACGCGCCAAAGATTTGAGGATGTGGCCACGTATCGCAAAGAAGTTGGCAGCAACGTCTGCACGTGGCTTGGGGCGCTTGGTGAAAGGGCTCGCCTGCCACTAACGATTGAGAATGTCACCAGTGAAGAGGAATTCGATGAGGATGACGACGAGGAACATGACGAGGACGGCGGTAGCCAATTCGGCGATAGCGAAGACGAGGAAGAAGTGGTGCGTATGATGATGCAGCGTGAAGACGAAATTCTAGAAGCACACGGACAGCGAGATGATGATGATGATGATGATGATGATGATGATGATAATGATAATGATGATGCATGAAGAAGCGTTGGAAGAAGAGTATGGGCCTGAGAGTAAGCGGAGGAAGCCAGGGCCATGGGCCGGTGAAGCCAACGACACCAGACTTTGTGGAAGGCTGTTCTGATTTTCGAACACAACGAGACTGCATCCATCCTACCTGACCCTGGTAGCATTCGGACTCACTCAACGAGGATGATCGCGGCTGGTGGCTGGCCGAGGCAGTCAATGCATTAACACCTCTAGCAATAACATGACTATCAAAGACAGCAGAACAGCCACAAAGAAAACAGGCATGTCAGGAGGAGAACTCCATAGATACCCTGAACCATCAAACATCAAACCACAATAATCACTCTCCCACATCCCAAACCCCCAATACCACGTGCATGATCAACAAACCGCTTAAGAGGAAGCATCAATAAATCTCCGCAACCCAACCCCCACCCCCACAGCCCACAGTCTGCCACATAAACACCTCCAGAGATCTCCATATACAGGTACCTTCACGACAAGACACCAGTACCAGTAATCCATCAGATCGCCATGAAAAACCGTCTCGATTGATTAAACTGATCGACATCGAAGACAGCTGTCAGCTGTCACCTCGTTTAGGCAGTTCGCTTGTTCGGTAGCCAACGGTGGACCGCGGACAGAAACAACGTTGCGCAAAGCGAGGTAGGTTACGGGGATCGAACGATTCGGGCGTTTAAGATCGTCGATGGCAACTCTATTCGCTAACCTACACAGTACACATATGTGAGTGGCTGGTGAGAGGACTTTACTTTTTCTTCTCTTTGGAAGGTAGTAGGGTTGGCTGGAGGTATATCGATGACATTGATGATAATGGTATGGAGGTATCATTATTGTTGAGATGTTCAAGATGTACTTCTCTTCTTTCTCCGGTCTGACTCAAGGCGTCGGTTTGTTGTCAGCGACGCATTCCTTCGAAGGGGAAATTCAGAAAGAATGCAACGTACTGTATCGCAATGGACAGTCTAGAAAGTATTGGCACGTGATGCGTATCATTCGGACTGATTTGATTTGACTTGGTTTATCATTTGCATTTGGTTATGTTCAATGTAGTAATTAACAGAATCGCTAAAACTCATTCGTCAATCCCTATCCCAGTATAGACAAGACAAGACAAGACACTCCCACTCCGCTCGCTCTCTTCGCGCCGATTGTTACGTCGGCGAAACAGAGAGGTCGGGGAGAAGAAAGCATGAATGAAGGAAGTCCACCTCCGTATCCTCTCATCATCATTGCGCGGGGAAAAATCTCTCCATTTCCATCTCCATCGTCGTCATCGTCTTTTTTAGAGTTCCCTCCAAAAGCAAGCGCTCAGACAGCAGCCGGCCGACCATCCAACAACAGTTGGAAGGGGGAAGAAAAAGAGATCTGTCTCCGCGCGAGCTGCGGGTCTCAAAAGCACAGCGTTGCTCGCTTGCTTGCTCGCGTCTTCTCGGATTTGTGAACAATTGTGAAATTTGTAAAGAGGAAAAAATGGAAAACAAGATGATCATCGGTCGTCTACACCTTCTCGCCGGCCTTTTCGGGCTCGCTGGTCATGCTGGACTCGGTCATGTAGCGCTGGAAGACACGCTCCTCGACGTCCTGCGTGTAGTCCTCCTTGCCCTTCTTGGCGTCAATGCGGCGGAAGACGACACGCTTGAAGAACTTGTATAACTCGGCGCCGAGGAAGAAGACGAGCGCGGCGATGAAGACAACGCCCCATTCCCTGGAAAGTTGTTAGCAGATCGTCATCAGTTGACTAGGGCGGATTTGTGACTTACCATGAGATGTCGTGGTGCTTGAACACGTAATCGTTCAGGCCAGGGATGTAGATCAGCGGGAAGATGGTGACGAAACCGAACAGGACGGCACCGAAGAGGAAGCGGTTGTCCCAGATATCATAGAACCACTGGGTGAAGTACTTCTTAGAGCCAGGGCGCATCATGAAGAAGGAAAGGCGCATGTCGATGACTTCCCAAGCCAAGAAGAGCGAGAGCCAGGTCATAGTGGCGAAGCAAGTGGCACGGGCACGGAAGACTAGCTCACAGGAGTCGCGAGACTCGTTGCAGTTGGTGCCGATGGTGCCACTACCCCAGCCGTAAAGAACGAGTGAGAAAGAGGCAAGGCAGAGTGCGGCAATCCAAAGACCGTAGATAAGCATGTCGGTCATGATTTCGAAGGAGAAGATACCGACCTTCATGTTCTGTGGGGGCCTGGTCATGACGTTTGCGGCAGCTTTCTCGAAACCAAGACCCATGTCAGGAATACCGGAAGTGATCATAATGATCCAAAGAATCTCAACAGGGCTGAGCGGGAAGACGGAGATACCCTCGTCATCCTTGAACGCAAGACCGATGAGCAGAATCAAAGCCTGACCGACGTTTTGAGAGAGCAGATGGAGGACGAACTTCTGGATGTTGTCGAAAGTACGACGACCTTCTTCGACGGCTGCAAGGATAGAGGCGAAGTTGTCGTCGGTAAGAATGATATCGGAAGCATCTTTGGCCACATCGGAACCAGCTTGGCCCATGGCAATACCAACATCGGCACGCTTAAGAGAGGGACTGTCGTTGACACCGTCACCAGTCATGGCGACGAATTTGTCGCGGCGGTGAAGTGCCTCAATCATGCGGACCTTGGTGTTTGGTGCACAGCGAGCGATGACAAGAGGGAGAACAGGGAGCTGGTCGATTTGTTCATCAGTAAGATCGTCGAATTGCGAGGCAGTCATGACCATGGAGTCGGCGACATCCTTGCTGAGCATGTCCATCTTAGCAGGCAAGATGCCGACCTGGGCGGCAATGGCGCGGGCAGTACCGGGGTGGTCACCAGTAAGCATGTGGACGGCGATACCAGCTTCGTGACACTGGCGGACGGAAGGAGCGGATTCAGGACGAGGCGGGTCGTAGAGACCGACAAGACCGCGGAAGACAAGGTTGTTCTCGATGATGTGGCGGTCAACCTCCTGACCCTCCTCATAAGGCTCATCGTAGCGACGGCTGGCCAAAGCTAGACATCTGAGACCGAGCTTGGCGATGGCCTCCATGTTCTCCAAAATCTGGTCGCGGAAAGCCTCGGTCATCTCAACGGGTTCGTCGCCGGACTTGGCAACGTAAGACGTGCATGAAGCGATGATTCTCTCGACAGCACCCTTGGTGAAGACGTGGAGCTCGTTGCTCTTTGCGTCGCGGTAAAGAACGGACATTTTCTTGACATCAGAGTCGAAGGGGAACTCAAGAACCATCTTCCAAGCCGGGTGATCGCCACTGACAGAGCCGCGACGGTTCCAGTTGAAGCGAGTAGCGAAGACCATGATAGCGATTTCCGTGGGGTCACCACGGGCGTTCCAGCCGCCCTCGTCAGTTTGGTGGACGTTGGCGAGGTTAGCAAGAGAAGCAACACGAAGGTACTCCTGGAGAGCATCTTCGCTGATCAGAGCGTCATAGGAGGATTCAGGGTCCATGTCCTTCTCGCCCATGTTGCGAGGTTCAGTCGTGCCGAAGTGAATGTTGCCCTCGGTAGGGTTGAAAGGTTCCTTAGTCTCGCCGACGGTGTATGTTCCAGTGCCGGGAATCCAGGCCTTCTTCGCAACCATCTTACCCTGGGTGAGAGTACCGGTCTTGTCAGAGCAAATGTCGGTGACACCACCAAGAGCTTCCAGCGACTTGAGGTTACGGACGATGACGTTACGCTCAACCATGCGCTTCGTGCCAGCAGCCATAGTGATGGTCAAGACGACCACAAGGGAGGCGGGAATCATAGAAAGACCAGTTGCGACGGCGTAGATGATGACATCCTGACGGTTAGAGAACTCGTTGGCAGCAAGACAGATGATAGCGCAGATGACGGCAATGAAGAAGAGAAGCACCGCTAAGCGAGAGAGCTTCTTCTGGAGAGGAGTACCAACGTTGACACCGAGGAAGTGGCCGACAAAGTCGCCGCCAGTGAGCAGCATAGCCTGAAGCCAACGGTGGGCTTTGACAGTACCATCCTCACGGGTCTTGGGTTGTCTGACTCTGCTGTCCTTCTTGCGGAGGGCGGCGGCGATGGAACCGATTTCAGTGTGCATGCCGGTGGCGAAAACGATACCGGTGGCGCGTCCCTTGGTGACAGTAGAAGAGCTGTAAGCAACGTTGAGACGGTCACCAGGTCCGGTCTTGTCGTCGAAAACGTCATCAGCGGCCTTGCGAACAGGCAGAGACTCTCCGGTAAGAAGAGCCTCGTCGGTCTCGAAGTTGACGGCCTCTACAACGCGGAGGTCGGCAGGGATGGTGTCACCAGTCTTGAGTTCGACCAGGTCGCCGGGAACGATTTCTTGGGTGGAGATACTTTCGGCTTTGCCATCACGAACAGCAACGGCAGTAGGCGAGGAGAGCGAGCGGAGGGAGTCCATGGTCTTTTCAGCCTGGAATTCCTGGGTGAAACCAACGATGATGTTGATGGCAATGACACCGGCGACGACACCACCCTCAATCCACGACCTGATACCGAAAGAGACGGCCATGGCCATGATGAGCACGAGTGTCATGGCATTGGCCACCTGTCTAACCAAGATCTTTCCTGGGTTGACACCGCCGGTTTCGCCGAGTTCGTTGCGGCCATACTCTTCGAGCCGCGCTTTCGCTTCGGCGGATGTGAGGCCATCTTCGGCGTCGGCCTTGAGCTCTTCAGCGACTTGAGGCCACTTCAATGCGTGAGCTGGCTTGGTCATGGGCTTGTTGGATTGGCCGGAGACATGCTCGGCCAATGGGTTGTCTGCGGGGGCTCCCATCCTGGCGGTCGGCGCCCTGTTTACGGCGGGAGGTTCGGGATGTCAATGTTGCGGCAGTCGGGGTTCTCTGATGATATGAGCGAGTGTTGATCAATGGTTAGTGTGGCGCGTGGAAGACAAAGAGAAGTCCCTCGAGCGTGTAGCTTGGGCCGAACAAGACTTTTCCGCAGGAGGCGGTACAACATTCGTCTTTATACTTGCACCTGACCACACGCTCCACCCGGTCCAAGAGATGCATTCTTGGAACCTTCTGATGCCCAGAAGTTCGATGCTTGGCAACGTGTAAAGCTAGGACATGGGGGACTTACCTATCGAGCTCTCGCGTCTCGCATCCAGCCACAGCCACGTCATATAATCATATGTAATAGCCTTACGGGCAACCTAACCTTGCTGACAGCCTTATTTGGGGGGGCGAGATTGCCTTTCTTTGTCTCCCTGCGGTAAGGCGAGGCTTCAGAGGCAAAAGCTAGCGAACCTCCATCGTCCTTGCCTCATCAGTTCTGGCCTGCAGCACAGCGCAGGGTTTCCGGTGAGGCATGTAGATGTAATGCAGGCTTGGCACCGGGCCAATCTGGAGCACGCTTTCAGTCACAGTCGTGTTCGGGTGGGTGCAGTTTTGACACGATGCAATCAGGCAATCAGAGCAATCAGCGGCGCGGCAGGTTCAGCAAGCACGCAGCAAGCACGCCTCACGGCTTCTTGGGACCCGCGGAGAGCTGCGGGGATGGCGCGGCGATAATGGTGGGCGGGCGCCGGCGGGGACCTGTACGGCCACGACGGCCTCTTTCGTGACAAAGTGTGTGCCTCGAGGATGCCAAGGGCGGAGCGGATGTGAGGGCGGAATGGGGTGCTCGTCGCACGTGGCCAAGACTGTTGACGAGACGGGCTCGCGCCGTAGTCGTCATAGCATTGGGTGAGTGACTGGTGTTTGCAGGCCGCCGAGACATGCAAAGCTTGGCCTGATGCTGGCAGGAAGCGTAGCGCCATGCCTGTGGCCGTGTGCCGAGTCGCCTTCGCCCTAATGTCTAGAACGCCAAGAGAGATGCAGAGAAGGTGGAAGGACG
>Ga0265797_10006858_pt1 | contig 15890 bp, 23 predicted proteins | sample P2T30metagenome_FD_192433 | JGI IMG/M metagenome (GOLD analysis project Ga0265797, IMG submission 192433) | Plant litter microbial communities from East Loma Ridge, Irvine, California - P2 T30 | ecosystem: Environmental > Terrestrial > Plant litter > Unclassified | place: USA: California... | reverse complement strand
AGCGCGCTCCTCAGGCGTTCGCTCCAGCTCTGGTGCGTCGTCATCACTCTCAGCTCTCGGGCCGAACAGGCGGTTTCGAACGATGAATGCGCTCACCACCTTGTCAAACTCGTCGGCCAGCGCCTTTCTCATCAGTTCGAACAGGAATTCAACCTCGACGTGCTCGGCGGCCGAGAGTTGAACTGAAAGACTGGTCCGTACTCGCTTACGCTGTCGGTACGAGACGCTGCCGGAAAGCTGCGCGACCTTGCGAATAATTTGGAACATCAGTGTCAATTCGTGCTGTCCGGAGTAGTGCACCTCCACCCAATTACGAACCGGTGCCTCGTCCTCGATGTCCGCCATCGTCAGGTTGTGCCGGGCGAGGATGTTCTCCAGCATCGACTGCGCTGCGGCCTGCTCACCCTCGACACCGCGTTCCGCCAGTGCCTTTATCTTGCCAATGCGGCGCATCAGCGCTTCGCTGACGGCGCTCACGCTGCATCTCCATCGCCTGCCGTCGCATCTGCATTAGGCTCGGGCGAGCAGGGCTGCGTCGGGTTGGCGATCAGATAGTCGAAGGCGCGCAGCAGTGCGCCGCGGTACTGGCTCACCGACTGGAACGTGCCGGCGAACGCATCGTCGGCCACCAGGGTGTGTAGCGCCTGCAGTGTCATGAGAGTCACGCTGTCGTCCTTTCCTTAATCATTGGTATCACTTCGATTTCCTTGCTGTCGAAGCCGTCAGGCTTGCCTGCGAGGTAGACCGTCATCGAGATCCGGCCACCGTCGCGGGTGGCAGTTAAACAGCTGATAAATTGCTTGAGACCCTTGTGCCTCACTGGCCGCGCGCAGTGCATCGACTTGAGTAACAGCAGGTGCTCCCTGTAGGCGGCCCCGTCGTTCGGCTCGTCCTGGTTGTTCTGTACTGGTCCGGTCACGCTGCCTCCTTGACCTGCTTGGCGGCGAGCCGCACGCATGAAGCGCAGGCGCCGTATTGGACGAGCTGCTTGGCGGTGACCACCTTCCCGCATGCGCAGCGCTGGCGGCGGAGGGTGATGGGGCGCGCGGCCGCGGTCTGTTCGCGGTAGATATCGGTGCTGACCCTGCTCGGGGTTCCCCAGCGGCTCATACTGCTTGTTCCTTGTTTGGTTGTTCGGCGTCTGCGACCGCAAAGAACGCTTCGACCTCAGCCACGGCTCGGTTGAAACGTTGCAACGGCACGCGGTGTAGCGCGGCGTCGATGTTGGCGACGACCTGGCGCAGGCCGGCCGCCTCCTCGCGCTCCACGCTGATCGCACCCGAGTGCTCGTAGCGATCGCAGATAGCGTTCATCAGCGCGGTGCCAGGCTCGAGTAGCTGCGGGCGCATGCCGGCGCGGGCGAGGGCGGCCAGCATCTTCGACAGGGTGTGGTATGCGTCGATCGATGGGCGGAGGGCAAGCAGCTCGCCCGCCATGCGGATCTCCAGTGCGAGCCGGTCGCGGGTCGCGGTCACCATCGGGACGTTGGCCTTGGCTTGAAACGCGGGTTGGCGGTGGAATCGTGGCATGGCAGGCTCGCTGCTTACGGCTTGCCGATGAGGACGGTGAAGCCGTTCTCGCGCGCCTGGTCGATGTAGGCCTGGAAGGCGTCCTCGATCGCGTTGTCAGCGCGGTCCAGCTCATACCAGAACTTGAGCTTGCCGCCACCCAGGCGGTATTTCAGGCGGGCGCGGATCTTGTAGCCGTCGCCGTTCTTGAACAGGCGCAGGCCGATGGTGAACTCCCGTGGGATTTCGATCATGCCGGTGCCGGCGCGAGCGTCAACGGTCTCGCTATACGCGAACTGGACCTGGCCGTTGTCCAGGCGCTTGTGGCTGCTGAAATTCACTTCGGTCTTGGCCTGGAGAGTCAGGGCGACCTGCAGCAGGGTTTCACCCGATGGCTCGACGACATCAGCGATGTTGTCTTCCAGGAAGATGGCGAAGTCTTCCTGTTCCATCGGCTTCTTGTTGAGCTGCAGCCAGGTGGTGAACTCGCGGCTCAGCTCGGCCTTGTACACGGCGCGGAAGTCGCGCCAGCCAGCATGGTCATCACCCCTGTCGTGCTCGTTCAGGACGGCAGTCAGCGTGCGCGCCTCCGGGTCGGCGTAGATGTAGGTTTCGTAAGGCTCGCCCTGATCGGCGACGTAGACATTGAAGCTGGACAGGTCGCCCAAGTGCACGGTGCCGGTCTTGCGCTTGGGGTATTCGCCGGCCCTTTCTAATGCCGAGGTCAGGTCGAGGTGCCTGAAGCCTTCCGGGATCACCAGGTGCGTGGTGCCGTTGAGCTCCTGGATTGCACTTGCGGCCAGCGACAGGGCGCCGATCTTTTCGATCGTGCTGGCGTCGAAATGGGTTTGCTCGATGATGCTGGCGATGGTGCTGCCGGCGAGGCCGGTCGTATTGTTCTGGTTGTCGTTCACGTTCAGGCTTCCTTGAAGGATTGTGGTTGGGGTGAGGTCGCTTCACGCAGTTCGAGCGACTGCTGACGCGGGTGGTTACGCGACAAGTTGTTGTCGTCGGTGAGCCAGAAGAAGTCTTCGCCGCGATCTGGCTTCGGCAACTTCGCGGTGATCAGGTCGGTGATGTTTACCTTGTCGATGTCGCTGCCGCGGCCTGCTGGCTTGACCTTGATCTTCAGGGTGAGCTCGCCAGCCTTGCCGGTCTCCTTCACTGCGGCCAGCAGCTCGGCCAGCGAGCCAGTCAGCTCGGCGTGCGCGCGGCCATCGCGCAGGTCCTGGAGGAAGAGGGCGAATGCCTTCTGCGCCTTCGCGGTCATGCTGCCTCCGCGTGCTGCAGCTCGTTGACAGGGACGCGCCACGGCGCGCCATCCAGGGTGCCGGTGACGCGCACGACGGCGACCTTGGCGCCGTTGCCGATGTCGGTCATGATCTCGGCGACGGTGCCTTGCTGCGGGCCGGCTTCGCTGTCGAACTTGACGGTCGAGCCGGGGCCAATGGTGTTGCGATCCATGGTGGTCCTTTCAGGTGGTGGTATAGGAAGCTGCGTTTGCGAGCAGCGTGTGCAGGTCGTCGCTATGGGTGACCTCGTTTGGAACAGTGATCGTGATGTCGTAGGTGCGACGCGAGTAGCCCGGTTGCGGTGGGCGTTGCAGTACGCGCGCATTCGCGCTCAGCCACGCGATCAAGAACTTGTCGGCCGGCTTGCGGGCGCCGCCAGCGCGAGCGAGCGCCTTCGGCGTGACCTTCTCCTTGCCTTCCGCTTTGGCCTGATCCAGGCCTTCTTGGATGACCGCGCCGGCCTTGCTGCCGTGCTGCTTGACCGCCTTGAGCGCCGCGGTGCCCGAGATTTGGCCGGCGTTGACGAGCTGGTGCACGTCGCTGTTCGCCTCGGCCAGCTGGATCATGTCCTTAACGTGCTGGACGGACTTGCCGCGACGGTTGGCGATCTGCGGCTCGGTCCAGCCGTAGCCGATCAACTTGCGGTACTGGACGCCGAGCTGCAGCGGCGTCAGCGCCAGGCCGCTCGCGCTCGTGATCATGTGCGCCACGCGGTCGGCGTCGTTGCCGCGGAAGTGGCGCACGTCCACGGACTTGATGTCGAAGCCTGCGGCGATGTTCTGCAGCGACGCTGCGTGGCGATGGTGGCCGTCGACAATGATGATGCGGCCGTCCTCGACGCGGACTTCGAGCGGAGGGAAGACGGCGCCATTGCGCTGGGCCAGGGCCATCTCGTTCACGTGGTCCGCGTTCAGTGGACGGGCGTTGAAGCCTTCCTCGACTTCCAAGAGGCGAGGGTCGACCGCAAAGCCAGTCACTTTGGACACGCCGTCTCCGTGAATTTTCTTCTCGGCTGCGACTTTGAGGGAAACAAACGATTCCATACCCAGGCCCCGTTGATCAGTAAGAGGTTGGCTGGGCGATTGCGCGTACCGCATACATCGTCGCGCAACGGTACGAGCCTTCGGCATAGCGCAGCCAGTACATCGGGGAGTCAGCTTCGTGAGCGACTCCTGGTGCCGGTGCGTCGGCCTTCTCGATGACAGCTTCGATCTTCTTGACCAGGACGCGCAGCTCCTCGCCCTTGGCTTTGATCTCGTTCATCAGGTCGATCTCTTCCTGCGACAGGTCGCGGTAGCCTTTGATCTTCTTGTGCTGGTTGTCCATGTTTTCCTATTGGTCTAGTCGTGGTCGTTGGCCTGCAGCTTCTTCACATCGATCCGCGCTCGGCGCTGCATGTGCCGGCGGGCGACGACCTCCAAGATGATCTTGAGGGCCGGGTTCTTGAGCATCTCGTCCAAATGGGCGTCGGTCCTGAGCGCGCGGTGCGCGATTTCGAGGGCCGCGCGGTCTGGCGAGATGCGTTGCATGGCTACCGCTTCGGCATCCGGTGCTGGCGGGCCAGCTGCACGGACAGGAGGAATGGCTTGCCGATGAAGCGGTAGTAGCGGTAGAGAGCGAGGAAGCCCATGTCACGCCGCCTGGATGGAGATCAACGGGAAGGCCGGTGCAATGCGGGTCGGCTCAGGGCTGTCCAGGAGGCCCCACAGCATCGCGTCGAGCTCGTGATCGCCAAGAGACTCCATCGACGCGGAGAGCCGCGCGACGAAGTTCGCCAGGCGGCGTTCTTCGTCAGCCGGCGCATCCTTCACGGCGTTGGCGGCGCAGCGCTTGATGGCATCGCGGAGAGCGGTGGCAGTCGTGCTGGCTCCTTGCGCATCTGCGAGCGCCACATTTCGCGGCCTTCGTCCAAGCCTGCGAAGTACGCGTCGAATTCGGTCGTGCCGGCGGTGTATTGGCATATCAATTCGGCTCCGGTGGCGCGAAACTCCAGGTAGGAGCGGGCGCCCTCCATGTACGCAGCGCTGCGTTTCTCACGAGCGCGGCCCGGGCCGAAGGCTGCATCCATCAGCAGGTCAACCTGCTCGTGGCACAATGTCCGTCCAACAACTTTTTCTGAGACGGCACCATGAACAGCATCGAGTTGACCCTTGACCTTCTGGACCATCACATCGCCATCGCTCGCGGTGCTGCTACTGACTTTGAACGAGCCGCCGTGTTCGCCGCTACGACTATTCTGGTCAGGGATCTGGAAGCCGAGCTTCCCGAGGATGACGGCTACGCCAGTGAGAAGCTCGAGCAAGTCCGCGGGCATATTTGCGCGATGATCGGCTACGACATCGACAATGGACATGACGCCGCTATGCATCATTCCTGGGCGCTCGGCTCCATGCAGTCTCTCCGAGGTCGCCTCGGCAAGTAGTTGTGACGCGAGGGCGTAGGTTGCGCTCGTGCGAGCGTCGCCCTTGCCACCTGGGTTATAGAGCGCTCCAGCTGGCTGCACGTCCAAGAGGAGCTTGAACTCGGTTGCAGCCTTGATCGCGGCGGCCAGAGGTGTTGCGGCTTTCGTTGGCGCGGCCATTACAACACCTCGCCCTTGACGGTGATGCCGCACGGGACGCTTGCAAACTGAGTTGCAGCGACTTCCGCAGCCTCCGCGGTCGAGCCGGCAGGGATGTTGCAGACGTGGGCCGCGAGGGCAGTCCGGACAATGACGCGGTAGGTGTACATGTGCACTCCATCAGGGTTGATGGAGCAACTATACGCGAATGAATAAATAAATCAATACGCGAATGGATAATTTACGACGAAAAAAAGCCCTCAGTGCTCCAAGGGCTGATGACCTATATTCCGACTAGTCGATTACTGGCACTAGTGTTATGCCACAGTGCTTGCACTTGCGGGCGTCTTTGTAGACGAACTCGCGACAGTCAGGACACCGAACGTGGGTGTCTGGCGAGGGCGCATTCGGGTCACGCGGGGCGGCTTTTTGGGATGGCAGGACTGCCACTACGAAGAGCGCAATGAGGCTAAACATGCCTCCCAGAATAAACCAGCCGAAACCGGATCGGCCTCGCGAACTGGCAACCATAGCCGTAGCCACTGCAACCACCAGCCAAAAAATCAGTAGTTCCATCATTCACCTTCCTCTGTTACTTGTGCTTAGAACGGCAGCTCGTCGTCCTGATCAATGGGTGGTACGCCCAGGTCGAGCTCCGAAAGGTCCAGAAACTCTAGCTGAATGAGTGCAAGCAGCATGTGAGTTTCAAATGTCGCGTACGCGCGGAATCCATTCGCTTCGACCGAGACTAGCATGATCGGATGGCGCCGATAGTAGGGCTGCAAGCGTTGCAGCATACTAGGACCGTTTGACGGTTCCGTAAAACTTGATGGGGCTATGGCGATCAACACTGGGGCCCCAAAGGGCGTTACCTCGGCTACCTGCACCCTCATTAGATGAAGTTCTCCACTGCCGTAATGACTCTTCCAATTATCTCGGTAGTTTCATCAACTGGTCGACGGCGAAATTCTGGCAGGTTGTTATCCGAAGTAAGGAACCATTGTCCACTGGTGTACTCGAGCCGTTTCACGCACGGTCGGTCATTATGATTCACTGCGTACAGCTTGCCATCTACAAGGTTGCGAGGGTCGTTATCCGCAGTATTTACTACAACAATGTGACCTCGCTTTAGAGTAGGGTACATGCTCTCACCCGTCACTCGAATCGCAACTAACTTTGACGGTGCCAGTCGCTTTTCTTCTACCCAAGCGAGCGGCAAGCTCAGCATTGCATGGTCCTCGTATTCGACGTCTCCGCCATGGCCATCAATCCCTGCGTGGATGTAGCGTGAGACGACCCGAACGCCGACGAATTTGCTTGTTTCTGCACTTACTGACACCTTAATGATCTCGCCCTCAGATGGCGAGGTTTGTACGTCACGTTCCATGTTTCCAGTGCCGTCAGTCAGCCATTGGGCCGTGACATTGCAAGCAGCGGCTAGCGCGGCAATGGTGTTTGTTTCGGGTCCTTTTTTCCCGGTCCCTTTAAGTATGCGGTTAATGGTTGGCTGCGGGACGCCTGATGCCCGCGCCAACGCACTTTGCGACGCAATGCCAGCTTTTTGCATGGCCTGATCGAGCCTGGTTGAGATGTTCATCCCGCGACTATACGCACGCGTATAGGGCGTACACAACAATCTATTCATTCGGGTATTGCACTCCTATTCATTCGCGTATAGACTGAGGGCTATGGACAAAGACCCTTCGACCCTTCTCAGGGAAATCAAGCAAAAGACCGGATGGAGCGAGACTCGTTTGGCTGCTGAAATCAATGCGTCGCAGCCAACGATCAACCGCATCCTAAATGGTCAGGCTCGATGCCTCAGCACTACGCATTGCGCCATTGTCAATCTTCATGATCGTCACTTCAGCGGTTCCGCGCCTCCCGGGACCGCGGCTGTGCAGAGCGACGAAGGCGTCGCGGCGGTCCCCAGTTCATAACGCCAGCGGAGCCCAGCTGCTGTATGCCATAGGCGGAGTGTGATCAACCTGCCGCTGTGAACATTAAGGGCTAACTCTAGAGCTAAGGCGCTATCCCCTTCAGCATGGTGAAACTTTCGTTCGGACTTTAAGTTGCACATAGGAAATTTTTCATTAGCAAGGTTGCACAAGATTACCCATCTTGATCAGATCGCAACACCCAAGGAATGGAAGGAAACACTGTGGATTTATTGTCCGCTTACCAAGAAATGATCAAGGTGCATGGGTGGACCGGCACCGCCGCAACACTTGGGATGAGCAAGTCGCAGCTCGAAGCGCGGGTCTACGAGGTCAAGGGCAGCGGCATGCGAGTGGAGACGGCGATGCTGATCCAGACGTATGCCGGCACGACTCATTTCGCCCAAGCAGTAGCCGCAGCAAGCGGCGGCGTCTTCATCCAACTGCCTGCGGGCGAGGGCATCACCGGCGAGCACCTGCACGCCAAGTTCCACGAGCTATATGTGGAGCTGGGCCGCTTGTCAGCCGCGTACACCGCGGCTATCGAGGATGGCGAGATATGCCGCCGCGAGCGTGCAAGCCTCGAAGAGATCGCCCAGCAGATGCACAAGACCACCCAGGAACTGATGGCCCTGATGTTCCAGATTTACTGCCGGCCGGCCGTGGCTGGCGTGCCAACCCATCGTTCCAATGACAGCTGAACTGCAACATACCGAGCAAGAAATCCCAGCGCAATGGGAGCTGTGCACTGATGCCCTCGGCGATCGAAGCCAAGCGGAGAAGGCGCGCATCCTCGCGCACCTACAATGCATGCTGGCCGAGGCCCGCGCGATGAAGGGAGCCGACCATGCTGACGCGTGAGGAAGTCATCCAGCAAATGGCGGCGGAAGGTCTGCCCAGGCTGCCGGACGGCCATCCTGTCCTGAACGGGAAGGCACAGCGGTTCGGTCCCAAGAAAAAGGCTTGGTACGTCCTTCGCGAGATCGAGCTCAAGTCGGGCCGCAAGATCGTGACGGGCGCCTTCGGTGTGTGGCAGGGCCAGAACCCGAACTCGATCCCGGTCACGATGGACTGGGCCGGCCTTTCGTCGGAAGAGCGCGCCGAAGCGGAGCGCAAGCAGGCCGCGCACGAACGCGCGGAGGCGGAACGCAAGCAACGCAAGGCCGAGCTGGCTGCCGGCCGCGCCCGCCAGGCGTGGGCTGCGGCGGCCGACAGTGACCAGCCATCGGCGTACCTGGCGCGTAAGCGCGTCCAGGGCGAGAAGACGCGCGTTGATCCGGATGGCGTCCTGCTGGTGCCGGTGATGAAGTACAGCGAAGCCGGTGCCACGCTGGCCGGCCTGCAGCGCATCCAGCCGGACGGTGAGAAGCGCTTCAGCAGCGGCATCGATATGGTTGCTGGTGCCTGTCTGCTTGGTCGCCTGAGCGCAGAAACCCGGCTGATTGAGATCGGCGAAGGCTACGCGACCTGCGAGACAGTGCGCATGGCGACCGATTTCGACACGCCAGTCATGGTCGCATTTAATGCCGGTAACTTGCTGCCAGTCGCAAGGCTGCTCCGCGAGCTGTTCCCCGAAGCGCACTTGCTGTTCCATGCCGACGACGACATGCGCGTGATTGCGCGGCTTGGCGAGTTCCTGCTCAAGGAATACGACACCGCGTGGGAACCCGTCATCGACGGCATGGACCACGAGCTGGCGAGTGCCGGCGGCGATACCGTATGTGTCCGTGCAACCTGGCGCGAGGACGTAACCGGGACCCCATACATCGAGGCTGATGTCCGTTCTGGCCGCCGCGCGCAGCCTGGGCTCAAGTTCGAAAATGCCGGGGTGTCGCGTTCGCGCGCCGCAGCTAGGGCCGTGGGCAACGCCTCGGTGTCGATCCCGTTCTTTTCCGACCGCGCCGGCGACAGCAAGGATTCCGATTACAACGACCTATACCTGGCCGAGTCGCTTGATGTCGTTCGTGAGCAGGTGCTGGCGGCGCGCTCCCGCGCCCTCGCTATGGCCGAGGACCCGCAGCCGAGCGCGTCCGATGACGAACCACCAGCCTACCTGGATGACGCACCGCTGCCTGATGCGGCCCCCGCTGCTGAGCCGCAGGACATCCAGTCCGACATGCGCGCGCCGACGCTGGAGGTGTTGCTCGAACACTTCCAGCTGATCTACCCGACGACCGACGTATGGGATAGCCGGCGCAAGCAGCGCTTGAAGAAGTCGGCGTTCACGGCCTGGGTCGGTAAGGAGTTGGCCGCCGGCTGGGAGAAGGCCCCGAATCGCCGCACCATCATGCGCGAGTCGCTACCCACCCTGGTAGGCGGCAAGGCCGTCGAAGGTAACGGCAGTGGCGGCAAGCTGGGCGAGATGCTCGATAACCTGACCTTGTTGCGCGGGACCGAGACTGTGTGGGACGCGATCGGCCAGCAGGTCATGTCGCTTGGCGCGGTGCGCGCCGACTACACCGCCGAGCTTACCGGCAAGTGGCAGGAACATGCCCAGCGCAAGACCATCGAGGCACGCAACCTGGTGTTCGATCCGACGCAGCTGGCCGACCCGGTCAGCCACGTGAATATCTTCCTGGGCTGGCCGCTCAAGCCGAAGCACGATCCGAAGCTGATCGAGCCGATCCTCGCGCTCCTGGCCTCGCTGTGCGACGCCGAGGACCGTGCCGACGAATACATGGAGTGGATCCTGCGCTGGCTGGCCTATCCCCTGCAGCACCCGGGCGCCAAGATGCAGACGGCGCTGCTGATGTTCGGGGAGAAGCAAGGCACCGGCAAGTCGCTGTTCTTCGAGGGCGTGATGCTCCCGATCTTCGGCGACTACGGCACGGTGGCCAGCCAACACCAGCTGGACTCGACCTTCACGTCCTGGCGCAGCAAGAAGCTGTTCGTGCTGTTCGAAGAGGTGCTGTCCCGCGACGACAAGTACAGCCACAACGGCACGCTCAAGTACATGATCACCGGCAAGACCATGAACATCAACGAGAAGAACCTGCCGGCCCGCGACGAGCGAAACCACATGAACTCGGTGTTCCTCTCGAACGAGCCGCAGCCGATCCCGATCGAGCTGGAAGACAGGCGCTTCATGGTCATTGAGGCCAGGCGCAAGCAGGACCCGGCGTTCTACAACCAGGTCAAGGACGCGATCGCGCAGGGCGCCATCGAAGCCTTCTACCACTTCCTGCTGACGCTGCCGCTGGACGACTTCAACGAGCATACCAAGCCGCCGATGACGCTGGCGAAGGAGCGTGTGATCGAGTTCGGCCTGGCCGGCTGGATGTCATTCCATCGGGCCTGGAAGGACGGCTATCTGGATGCGCCGTACTGCTCCTGCCTGTCGGAGGACCTGTACATCATCTACAAGCGGTGGTGCGACAAGAGCGGGGAGAAGCCGCTCACCCTGTGCAAGTTCGCCGGCCTGATCGGTGGGCGGGAGCACAAGGCCAAGAAGAGCGTGGCCGTCGACAGCAAGCACAAGAAGACGAGGATGGTGTTCGTGGTCGAGAACGCCGATTTCCCGCACCCATTGGATGAACAGATCGCCAAGTTCCGGGAGCTGGGCAAGGTCCGTGCGGACCGCGCATTGCAGGGTTATGCAGAGTAGTAATCAAACCCTGCAAGCCGGAAACCCGCATGGATAGTGGGTTTCAGCAGGGTATGCAGGGTTAGCCGGGTTTTGCGCACGTAGGCGCGAATGACATAAGCAGGGTTGATGTGTTTTTTTTGAACGTCACATCATAAACAACCCTGCATGTGTGCATACCCTGCCAAGAGCCAGTATCCATGCGGGTTACAGGCTTGCAGGGTTTGAGAAGTAGGCGGCAAAGCCGGAAATTTTGAGGAGCAGGGCAATGAGGATGAGTTTGAAGAGCAGCTTCCCAGCGGTGGCGAACCAGATCACCGAGCTGGGCCGTCGCGGTCCGATCGTCGCGGCCATCGCCCTGACCCGTACGGGCAAGGACGTGCAGGGAGCGATCAAGGACGAGAAGCGCTCGGTCTTCGATCGCCCGACCAACTACGCGCTGAACGGCACGTTCCTCAAGTCTGCCACCAAGGACCGCCTCGAGGCGCGTGTCTGGATCAAGGACGACCCATGGGGCAAGGGCACTCCAGCTGACAAGTTCCTGGGCCCGCAGATCTTCGGCGGCTCGCGTAACCAGAAAGGCATGGAGCGGATGCTGCAGGCGAACGGGATGATGCCGCAGGGCTGGTTCGCCGTGCCGGGCGAAGGTGCCGACCTGGATGGCAACGGCAACGTCCGCCGCGGCCAGATCCGCCAGGTGCTGTCGCAACTCAAGGTGCAGCGCGGTGCCGGCTACGAGTCCCGCGCCAGCGGCAGCCAGCGGTCGAACCGCACCATCGCGCGCCAGGGTGTGACCTACTTCGTCCTGCCGAACGGTAACAAGGGCCTGCTGCCTGGCATCTACCTGAAGCGCAAGTTCGCGCACGGCACGGCAATCCGCCCTGTGTTCATCTTCGTGCAGCAGGTCCAGTACCAGCAACGCCTGCGCTTCCACGAGGTCGGCCAGGCCACCATCGAGAGGCGGTTCCCGCACCACTGGGAGACCGAATTCAACCGGCCGCGGCCGGGTGCCGGCAGCAGCTGATGCACCGGCCGGCCCCCACCCCCGGGGGGGGGTAGGTTCTTCCTAGGGCAGGGCGGGCAAGGGTAATTCAGGCCACGTCATCGCACTAGCGGAACCCAAAAACATTTCCTGACAAACGACCTGACAATGAATCGACATGACGCAAAACCTGACAACCATCGCTGAGTGGGCCAAGCTAGTGGGCATCTCGCGCCAGTCCGGGTACGACGCGGTGACCAGGTGCGGCATCCCGGTCACCGACGGCAAGGTCGACCCGGACTATGCGGCGCACCTGTACCAGAAGCACACCCGCCCGCGTGCCAATGCCCAGCGACCTGCCCCCCTGGCATCTGAGGCGCAGCCGACCGTCCCGGCGGGTGCGGGAGGTGCGGAGTCCGAGGTCAAGCCGGCGAAGACGCCCAGCTACGATTCGAGCCGCGCACGCAGGGAGGCAGCGGAGGCGGCGGCTGCCGAGATCAAGCTGGCCGAGATGGCAGGGCAGTTCCTGCTCAAGGCCGATGTCGACGCCGTCGTGTTTGAGGCGGCGCGCGCGCTGCGCGATGGGCTGATGAACTGCGCCCGACGCATCGCCGCTGACGTAGCGCCGTTGCGTACCGCCGAGGAGTGTGAGGACGTCATCGAGCGCGAGATGCGCGCGCTGCTGGAGAGCATGGCCCATACGTTCGGCGAGCGCCTGGACGTGCAGCTGGAGGAGCTCGCAGGATGACGGGCTTGATGGCATCCAGCGGCGTGGTGCGGCCGGCGATCGCGCGCGGCCTGCTACCCGATCCGAACATGACGGTCGACCAGTGGGCCGACCAGCACATGATCATCCCGAAGGAATCGGGCGCCAATGAATCCGGCAAGTACCGCACGGACCGTACGCCACACGCGCGCGAGGTGATGCTCGCTCTGTCGGACAATCACCCGTGCAAGATCGTGGCGTTGAAGGGCGCGTCGCAGATGCTTAAGACGCAGGTCGGGCTGAACTGGTTCTGCTGCTCGGTGCACCAGTCGCCTGCGAACTTCCTGTGGATTCTCCCGACGGGCAAGCTGGCGAAGCGTACGAGCGCCCGCGTCAGCAAGACCATCGCGGCGGTGCCGCCAGTGCGGGAGCGGGTGGCTGCACCACGTGCGCGTGACTCGGTCAATACGCTCGACACGAAGGAGTACATCGGCGGTTCGCTCCACATCGTGACGGCCGGCGCTGCTGCCAACCTGTCCGAGATCCCGGCCCGTCGCGTGTTGTTCGACGAGGTCGACCGCGCGGACAACAACGTCAATGGCGAGGGCGATCCGGTTGCCCTGGCGAAGTCGCGCCAGACCACTTTCGAGCGCAACCGCAAGAGCTACTTCCCCAGTTCGCCAACCACGGTAGGACGGTCAATCATCGAAGGCCTGTTCAAGCAGGGGACGCAGCGTGAGGCTCTGGCCGACTGCGTGCATTGCGACCACTCGCAGCCGCTGGTATTCGAGCGCCTTCAGGAAGACGATGAGGGCCGTGCATGCTATCCGTGCATCGACTGCGGAGCGATGATGTACGAGACAGACAAGAACAGGATGTTCGTGCGCGGAGCGTGGTCGGCCGGTGTACCTGGTGACGGTGAGACCGAGAGCTTCACCATTAGCGCGATGTTCGCGCCCTATGGCTGGCTGCCGTGGAAGGCGATGCTGCTCGAGTACCGTGCCGCGCGGGCGAAACTTGACGAGGGCAGCGACGAGCTGATGATCGTGTTCTACAACACGCGCCTTGCGCGCTGCTGGGAACGGAAGAAGGAGCAGACTAGGGCGTCCGAACTGAAAGAGCGCGCAGGTGGCTACAAGCTCGGCACGGTGCCGATGGGCGGCCTGCTGCTGACTGGCGCCGTGGATACCCAGCTCGACCGCTTGGAGTTGAAGGTGGTGGCGTGGGGCGAGGGTATGGAAGACTGGGTCGTCGATTTCCAGATCGTGTGGGGATCGCCAACCGAGCAGGCCACATGGGACAAGCTCGACGCGCTGCTGAAAGGGATGTATCGCCATGCGGGTGGTCGTGAGATCGGCATCGCAGCAACGTTCATCGACTCCGGCGGCGCCCACACCAACGAGGTATACAACTTCACCCGCACCCGTCAGCACCGGCACATCTACGCGATCAAGGGCGCATCGACCTCGAACAAGCCAATCCTCGCCGTCAAGCCGACGCTGGTCGACGTGAACTGGATGGGCAAGGTGATGCCGCACGGCGCCAAGATGTGGCTGATCGGTACCGACACGGCGAAGGACTACCTGGCTGGCCGTTACCACCTGGTCGACGGCCCCGGTGCGACCCACTTTCCGGAAGGGCTTCCCGACGAGTACTACGACCAGTTGACTGCCGAGTACAGCATTACGGTGTGGAAACGGGGCCGGAAGGTGCGCGTCTGGGAGAAGAAGAAGAACGACCGCAACGAAGCTGGCGACTTGATGGTCTACAACCTCGCCGCCGCGCATTATCTGGGCCTGCATAAGAAGACTGCCAGCCAGTGGCAGCTGGTGCGCGAGATCGTCGCACCAATTACTCCCGACCTGTTTAGCGAACCGACACCGAGTGATCAGCTAGCCGCAGATGTCGCTGTCACTACCAATTCGATTGCACCTGTATCAACCCCGCCATTACTACAAGCACAAGACCCATGGAATCCGAAACCGCAATCGACCCCGTCAGTCCCGCCACGCCGACCGGCCGGACGGCAGTGGTGACCGACGACATCCTCGATGATCCCGACCTGATCGACTCGATCTTCGCGTTCATCGCAATTGAGTTTCCAGAAATGCGGGAGCGCGCCGCTGAGCTCAAGCAAATGGCTCGGCAGGAATTCGCTGGGATTGAGACGTACATTCCGCGTCGGCCTAAGGCTGAGCGCGAGCGGGTCATGCAGGAAGTCTTTCGAATGTTTAATGGTCGTAACGCAGCCGAGGTGGCGCGTTGTCTAAAAATTAGCAGAGCTTCTGTCTACCGAATCATTAATAGGGGACGATAAGACTTTAGTCTAACGAGGCCACGGCGATCAAATTACGTAGCCTCGCGCAACATCACATCACGAATTGATCTACCCCAACTATCGAAGCGAACGCGGTGTCATCAGGGATCGAGCCAGGATTATATGGCTGATTTTCCTTAGGAGTGCGCGGGTTCTGCGCTTGGATGACTTCCATCGTTGCGGTATCGATGATTATCTCGCCTTCGCCAGGGGAGAATCCGTCTAAGTCAACCCAGTCCAATTCCATACATTCGACCAACGTAGATGCAGCAGCATTGCTGTTGTGACCGCCAAAGCTATCGAAGAGGTTATAGTCGTAGTTGAGCTCATTGATTTTCTCGCCGCAGTCGCTTGCAATGTTCCAAAGCCGCGTTCCCTCTGCTGCATCGCCTTCCCAAATCACTGCCCGATCGACGCTTGGATCGTTAAGACTGTAGCCAGCGGTGTCGCGTACTTGGAGCGTTCCGCCAACGCCCGTCACGCTGATTACACCATTTTTTATCTGCCACCCGTGGAGTTGACCTTTTTGTTGACCATTATCTCCAATTAATACTAGGAAGTTGTGGCTGCCGATACCAGCAACGTCTTTCTGCGCTTGAATAATTTGCATTAGATTCCTCGCTCCGATGAAGTACGATTCAGTTTGGCCTGTACGTCGATTCGCTCTGTTTGGATTGAAACGTCTAATAAGACGTCGATCGTAATCAATGTGGTTTCGTTATCGCCATCTCCTTTTACGTACGTTTTTGCAGTGCCATGATAGTGGCATGTATTCAAATCCGATAGTTCGCATTGAAACCCAAGTTCTGCTAACTCTCTTTTTTTATCGTGACTCTCCAAAATTTCCGGCGTGTTGATAAATCTAGTGATGGAGCGTTTAACAGTTGCTTCGCCTAGAAAGATTGAGTTTTTCAGTTTCGCAGCTAAAGGGCTTTTTCCGAGCCCATTCAAGTCGTCGACCGCTACAGGAGCGGCGTAAGCTGAAGTAAAAACGAATAATGCAAA
>Ga0265797_10006857_pt1 | contig 15891 bp, 17 predicted proteins | sample P2T30metagenome_FD_192433 | JGI IMG/M metagenome (GOLD analysis project Ga0265797, IMG submission 192433) | Plant litter microbial communities from East Loma Ridge, Irvine, California - P2 T30 | ecosystem: Environmental > Terrestrial > Plant litter > Unclassified | place: USA: California... | reverse complement strand
CAGAAGGTCTGACCTCGGTTAGCCATATTTGCTTTTCCTTGTATCATCTTAACATCTTCCTATAGAGGACAGGTGACAGCATGTAGCACGAAATGCGTATGCTTGCTCTGTGCCACGTTGCGTCACGCATTACGAGCGTTTCATTCCTGTAGCCACGACCGAAGAGAGTAGGGGATTCCACAAAAGAAAAGCCCAGATCTGTGCTGCCCTTCGATGCGTCGTGCCTGTCGTCGTCAAGGAATGATGGGAAACAATGGGCATAGAAATGCAAGCCAGGAGAAACATCAGGTTCCCCCTGGCGGAACAAAAGCGCATGAATTCGAATGTCGTGGGCAGCCTTGAGCTGGCTGTGATTTGCCGTTTCTGAGCGTGCCACGTGTCGATGGAGAAAATGCAGGTCGAGGTCAGGGAATGTTTTCTTCAACATAGCAACAGCCTTGATTCCGATTTCCTCGATCATGATGATACCTTCCAGGGGCTGGTGGAAGTAACTGTCGATCAGTATATTGAGTCCGACAAGATCAAGACTCCTAGCGGAGCCCTCCCATGATGTTAACCAATACTTGCTCTTCTCCGAATGATCAAGGAATTTTGGAAGGCCCGGGTCTTTCGACAAGATATGGCGAAAAGGATCTTCCGACCCTTTATCTTGATCTAAGTTGTGGTGAGTATCGGTGGGCAAAGAGGAATCTAAAGCCATAGTGAGGCTCGCATCAGTTTGAGTAGGTATTCCGTATGAGTTTGGCTTAACAAAGCATAAGGTGAAATCTCCTTTTCCACACGAATGCATGAGGCTGATTTGTGGCGTGCTAAATATAGCAAGCTGAAAGCAGTCGATTTTGGGAACCGTTTAGCCGCGTAGACTGCTTAGACGGAAGGTGTTCCCTATACCTTCGAATTCGATGCGCTGCTTTACGTATGCATCAAGTGCTTGTCCAGATGAATGCCCATGGAAATCTAAATCGTTTCTTCTGCCGATATTGTTTGGCGGATACAGAGACATGAATTCATCCCCACTGAGACGCGTCATTCGAGACATCAAATTTTGTCGTATTGTTTGTGCCGCTACTTCCAAGCATGGCTGTTGATAATGCCGGGATTGTCAGTGAGATGCCACCCCGTCCGCTGAAGATAGATACCTGTGGTGTCAGATCTATGTCAAATTAGTCGGGTGCCAGGTAATGAAAAGAGTAGAACAGAGACGCGACAGTCAGCTTTGTATTGCAGATTTCAATTTTCGAAGCTTGATCTCGTTATACATTGCCTGCCCAAGACGAAGACGTGAGAGGATGCCACCTTCCAACACTCAGGGCGACGACTCATCAACCTGCTGCCTCGCCAAAGCCCTCAGCTCAGCAATCCTCTTCTCAATCTGATCCAACTGGCCTTCCATGCCCTGCAAGTCCTCCAACAAAGGCCTGCGCTCAGCGGTGCCAGTTGCCTCGACCGCCTCACCATAGACAAAAGTGTAGCCAACCATGGCGATCTCAGCAAGCCAGAGAGCGTTGACTAGGTAAGAGTACAAGGCGACATTCGAGCCGCCAATGAGTAGTTCCAGGAGTACGGTGGCGTTGAACACACTGGCGGCGATGACGAGAGCGCGGCCAGCAGTTGGGCGTGGGAGACCGAGAGCAAAGAAGATCAGGCCGACCGTGTGAATGATACAGGCAAAGATGAGTCCCACAATCTCTGTTGGGTGAACCCTTGGGTGGTGTTCGATTCGCGAGCGAAGGATCTGGATCAAGGCGAGAGTGAAGACGACGGTATTGAGGGCGAAGATCGACGTCTTCGACATGGAGAGCATCATGGTGGGCGGCCGCGTTTCTGCTTGATTCTGTCGAATTTTGAGTAGCCTTTGTCAATATTGAAAAAGAACAAGATGATATGTTTACTTCAAGATATTCAGAGCGGTGGCCGCCAAAATCACAGGAGAAAGTCTCGGAGCCAGAGCAAACGTTCTCCCGCGCATTGCCGGAACTGTGCAAGATTAGGTATGACGACGATTGTCAGAGCTCCTTTTATATGTCGTATATTTGCATGAGAGCATACAATTTGTGCTCTGTACATGCGTAGGAAGGTTTAACGTGGGCATCCTGCGACGATCCTTTCAATAGGCCAAACCATGTCGGCGGAGTATTTGTAAAAAAGACACCTGAATGGTCAGGCATAGACCCTGACGTGGTGTCCATGACAAGCGAGCGACAATTCACTAGTGACGGCAAGGAGCAGACCAATCAATCAAGCATCACCACCTCTCAAGTTGTAGGGCTGCAGCTCACATGGAAAGGCAATCCTCCCGTGTTCCGGATCAGTCACATTCACGACAACACACATACAAAGCAAAAATGGAGGAATTACAGGCCAAGCATCGCAAGGAGCAGCGGGACCTACAGAGCCGAGTCACGCAGAAGAAGAAGCAGGCGAGCAAGAAGACGAGGAAGGGCGTTAACGAGGAGTGCGACCGTTTGGAAGCCGACTTGAAACAGCAACAGGCAGACGAGATTGCTGCATTCAACGGCGAGCCTACCAGCCAGTCAGACGAATTACCTATCGACGAGCTAGACGACCTCACACTCCAACAAGACGATGACGAACCCAAACCTGCCGAGCCGGCGCCAAAACAGCCTGCAGTGGGCGCACAACCAAACAGCACAGCAGCACCCTCACAAGGCCGCAAACCCAACAGGCAAAAAGAACGACTGGCACGAAGGGCAGCAGAACAGGAAGAGCTAGCGAAACAAGCCGCCGAGGAAGCGAAGAACCTCCCAGACATGAAGCAGCAAGAGCGCGAGCGCATGCTGTCATACATGAAAGAGCGCGGTCTCCAAGAGAAGGAAATCCGCGCAGACGGGCACTGTCTGTACTCTGCGGTCGCGGACCAGCTCGAGCAGCTAGATATCCCACTAGGCACAGCTCCAGGCGCACAACCTGAGATTCCATACAAGACCACACGCTCTGCTGCTGCAGGCTGGATTGAGAGTCACCCAGACGATTTTGCGCCTTTCCTTGAAGAGCCTCTGCCGGAGTACTTGCGCAAAATCAGGGAAACGGGAGAGTGGGGCGGACAACTCGAGCTGTTGGCTCTCGCAAAAAGTTACGGCGTCGAGATCAACGTTCTACAAGATTTTGGCCGAGTGGAAAAGATCGAGCCTGAAGGCGGCGCTGCAGACAAAGCGATATGGTTGGGATACTACAAGCACGGTTTCGGCCTGGGAGAGCACTACAACAGTCTGCGGAAGGCAGGCTAGGACATTTATCACGAGAGTGACGAGGACGAAGTAGCGTGGGTGAAGTCATAAAATTCATGCTCTCATTAGGAAGAAACAAAAGGTACGTGCTCGCCGGCACCTCACACCTGCTGCTCATTGCGAGAATACTCGTGTGATGACCACGAGTGCCGGTCGCTCAAATCCGACTCCTCTTCCTTGCGGTACGTCCTGTTCTCCCACGCCATGTCCGTGACAATTCCAGACTTGCGGTACTTGTGGACGACCACCGAGCCGTAGATGAGCGCAGCAATCGTGATTGCGAGAGAAGCAGCCATGCCAGCTGCTTGCCAGTATTTCCAAATCGTCCAGATCAGATTTGAGTCGATGACTCGTTGCACGACGGTGGTTGCGATGCCGATGGCGAAGTACAGGATCCAGAAAGTCGATTTGAAGATCTGGAGCCCTAGGAATGTCCATGGGTGCAGGGCGCGGACGAACCAGAGGCCGATTTCTGCGGCAGTGAGAAGGATGCAGATGAAGACGAAGGCGAGGGCGGCTATCCATCCTCTGGAATAGAATCAGCAGCTGGTACTACAATTGAAAGCACTTTTGCGAGATCAAGCTTACGCGTCAACTCGAGTCCCTTGTCCTTCTACCTCGAAGCACAAGATGGCGATGATGATGATCGAGTCGGTCATGAGGAGCATTTGTAAGATCCACAGCGGCGTCAGAGCCCATGAGTTCCAAGTGTTTCGAGGGTACGACATGAGTGGCGCTACTATCCATGAGGTGCCTCGTCGGACTCGGTCTGTGATCCTTGGTTTCTCCTCCATAGTCGTCGAGTCTCCGTCGTTGCGTCGTAATTTCGTCATATCAAAGGTTGGGTTTCGTGTAGGAATGTTGATTAGAATGTATTGTCTATTAGTGTAAGTGTAGTGAGAAGCGAATGTATGGCCAGTCGTGAGGTGTTCTAGAAGGAAGAAGCGAGAGGAATGTCGCGGCGGTGTCTGAGCCCACTCATATGATCAAAACGGACGGGCCAGGCTCAGCCTTGCTTGTGACCAAATACCTGGGTAGTCACTGAGGGTAAGCTCGTAATTGAAGGCACATGTAAGCCCCAGCCGCGAGCGCAGCTGCGTCACGATTCGAACTTTCCGCCCCCAAGGGCTCTTGGGCGCGACACTCCAACACCAAGTTGCTCATGCTTCTGCCGCCCAGGCCGAGATACATACGCAACATTGCAGGCGATCGAAGGAAATGTGGTGCCGTGAACATGGCAAAGCGCCCGGTCGAGCCGGGAATCGTGAAGCTGGGCGTGCGTAGCGTCGCCGTTCCGCGGACGTCCGACGTCGACTGTCGTCATGAGCGCCATCCTTCGCGCGCAGCGTGCTGCTACTTTTGTTCTTTTCTTGCTGCTTTTGCGGCGGACGGACCAAGAAGTCGGGATCTATACATGATCTGCCAGATCGATCGCCTGGTCTAGCGCGCGTTCATGCATGTGCTAAGGAGGCGAGAGGCTGGGGTTGGGCTCTTCGTTTTGGCAGCAGGAAAGCACCTGTTCGTGCCACGTTCATGGCGGAGATGCAATCCTACGACTCGTGCACTCTTACAGGGAATTGTCAAGGACAGGGCGGTGGGCTATAGCGGGATAGTCTCACCGCTATACAGAAGTTTTCTGCTTCATTCCAATGCAAAAGGATTTGCATTGAAATAGTGCCCAACCACGCTCACACACACGCACATGAATATGTCACCATCGTGATTCACCTCTTGTTACAAATATCATTGCAATTGCAGCAGCTGACGAAGATGTTCTATTTTCATGGACACCATTTGGCGTCTCCCGATCTAGCTTCAAAGTCCGCACTACTTGCTCTGCCAAAGAGATGATGTCTACACTCGTGTTTCCTAATAGTCTATACCTCCTAGTGCGCTACTATCATCGACTTGAAGATTATATGTTTGTCTTTAATATTGAGAGGTTACCTAAACTTTACGTATGTTCGGAATTGAGTAGGCTACTATCTTCACTTATAGATGTATTATGCTCACTCTTGCCGATGAGATGCCAGTACGGAGTTTGAAACTAGACCGCGAGTTCAGGTCTGGATAGCGTGTGTGAGCTGCTGAAGCTGTGTCTGCTCCGACATCCGACTTGCGATGTGAATATCAAATGATGTGCGTCTTCAGGGGCAAATGTGTAGTGTTATGGGCAGATCGTTCGTTAGACCACTTCAAGTCTCGAATGCATTGTTCATCGTGGCTGCAACAGATTTCGAGTCCTTTCAACAAACGTCTCAACTCCTATAGGCTCCAAGAACGAACAGGGCTTTAAAATGCTCAAGACGTCTTCGCATGAACGCAAAGAGCTATGCCGCTCAGCACGAGAGTCATGCCAATCCACGTGTCTGTCTAAATGTGAGTGCTTGTACACGAGGCTAGGTTATACGGCACGTACCTCGTGAAATGACCTTGCCTTCGGCCCACCATTCGCCCTGAGAGTACAAGTCAGTATAGTGTCTAAGACATTACATAGGCTCGCGGTCTATCTTCAAAGTCTGTACTGCTCGTCCTGCCGCCGAGAGCCAAGTACGGAGTCTGGACCTAGACCGTGATGTTGGGTTGCACCCTTCGATAACGTACCAACACGGTAAACAAGAATGAGAGCGAATTCACCACAGGTACTGTAAGCGAGAGCTCTGTGAGGTTGTGAGCTCCCCATAGAATTACCAGAGAATGATATTGAGATTCGTCATACCGGCTTGACCGATTAGAAGGAAGAACCATACCTTGTCGATTATTAGTATTGGTACGCGCGTATTAGAGAAGCTCGTTTACTTACGCTTCCGGTCACATTGAGCAACAGTGGTATCGCGTATGCAGGATTCCTAAGGAGGTCCATCACAGCATACACTATACTCCATATCTTTCGACTAACCCAGGGTGCATCTGATGTGAGATATGGCCGTTGCTGTTTGGGTTGCTTGTCTCTAATCACCGCAGCCCGGCGCATGAAAGGTGTCGTGAGGCCCCAGCAAGCGCCTACGGCTAGGAAGCTGAGGACCCATCGCCAGATCGGTGGAGAGGCTGGTGCAACTGCGACTGGGCCGTCTGGATCCATTGAAGGAGTTGATATGGCGATATATCAGATGGACCGAGGTAAGTATTGTGTTTCTCGTTGCACGTCGTGCCACGCAGCTCTGCCGGAGACTGAGCCCGAGCCTTTGTGGAGAGTGAAGTGGGGTGTCCAAGGGTCGCGTGGGCGGGCAATGACCATGACGATCTACAGTAGAAGGTCTTATCTCTTGCCAGTTTAAGACATTTACACTCAGTATCTTGGGTATTCTGACCTGCAATACTGCTATAATGGCACCTTCACGAGTCTCCCCACCGCCCTCGAGCGATCTGTCGTCCGGTCTCACCAAAGAACAGCTGGAATTCTGGCATACCAATGGCTACCTGCTCATTCCCGACGCTCTGTCGCAGGACACAGTGAAAGAGCTGCACGATGAGTCAATCCGTCTACTGAACGACTTCTCTCTTGATGATCACCCTATGACCAAGTTCTCCACCGGTGAGAAAAGCGATCATGTAGGCGACAGCTATTTCCTGGAAAGTGGTGACAAGGTGCGATTCTTCTTCGAGGAAGGTATGTAGAATCACATGTCCCTAGCCGCGATGGATCACCATCTAACGACGCATTTCACCAGACGCCTTCGACTCCAACGGTGCCCTCAACAAGCCTAAACACCGCGCGATCAACAAAATCGGCCACTACCTGCACCACCTCAACCCCTCCTTCGCCAAAGCCTCCATCACGCAGCAAAATGCCGCCATCGCCCGCGATCTCAACTTCAAAGACCCACGCGTGCTTCAGTCCATGATCATCTGCAAGCAGCCCGAAATCGGCGGCCGCGTGCCACCACACCAGGACTCCGTCTTCCTCTACACCAACCCTCCTTCTGCCGTCGGCTTCTGGTACGCGCTCGAAGACGCAACAGCTGAGAACGGATGTCTCTCCTTCGCAGCGGGAAGCCACAAGCGCGCTCCGGTTAGGGACCGGTTCGTGCGATCGGAAGACGGCAAGGGAACTACCTTCGCGCAGAACGAGGGTCAGCAGTGGCCGGAGGGTCTCGAGGAGGACAAGGATGTTAAGAAGGAGGTTTATGATCTGGGAGAGGTGAAGGCGGGAACGCTAGTTCTGATCCACGGCAACCTTTTGCACAAGAGTGAGAAGAACACGAGCCAGAAGGGGAGGATGATCTACACTTTCCACTGCATTGAAGGTGGCAATGAGTACGATGAGCGGAATTGGCTGCAGCCGCCTGCTGAGGGCTTTACGAAGCTGTTTGAAGCGGCGAAATCTAGCTAAGCGTAGCTGTGAACGCGATCTCACGAATGAAGAAGCATGGCAGAGACCTATCCGCATGTGTTGTGACTGACAATTCACGTTTCCTTCGAAAAGGCGTTAACATTCATAGAGCATTTATCGTAAAGACAGGCGCAGCTACGCCCGTCCACCTTTCTTTCAAGCCATGTACGCTCACAAATATCCCAAACTCCGGGTCCCTTTCGCTAGCTAGCCATCAATACACGTGCGCTCTTCTCCGTCGTCGTCATGCCAAAAGGAAAAAAGAAGAGAGAGGAATGACAAATTTAAGCCTTCTTCTTGGGGCCGAGCATGGGCTGGCCGATGTTCGAGCCAGTAAGACGCACGTTGGCGGCCTTCTGGAGCTTGAGCACGGCGTCCATGGCAGGGAAGTCGGCACCGGTGCGCTCAAGGTCTGCGACGACCTTGACATCGACGTTGGCTTTTGATGCGAGGTCCTTCTGAGTCATCGTCGTGCCCTTCTGGTTCTTGAGCTCGTTGCGCGCCTGCATGAGGGCCTTTGCGACTTCTTCGGGGACCTTCTTGGTGGCGACGGGGCCGTCGGCGCGGTCGACTTTGGTGAGACGCTGGCCACCGAGGTTGGCGCTGGCAGCCTGTGATATGAGTGTTAGTGGGGTTGCTGGTTGCTGGGGGATTTTCGGTTTCCTGGCTTACGTTTGCGGTGGAGAACTTCTTGTCGGTGCTGAGGATGGCACCGCTGCGCTGGGCGGCGTTGAGAGCACTCTTGCCTCTGACGGTGGTCTCACGGTCGGCACCAGGGCCACGGACGCTCTTGCCGATCTTGGTGACTTGGTCCCAGTCGCTCATTGTGAAGGTGTTGTGAGGGGTTGTTGGTGGTGGGGTTTGAGGGTGGTGAGAATGAGTTGGTTGTTGGATTAGTGATGTTGCAGTGGTTGGTTGTGTGGTGTATGTGTGTGATCGCAAGGGTCGGAGAGGATCAGGCAAGGGTAAAGAATATGATGTGTTCTGGACTGTGGGGCGGGCGGCGGCGTCGTGAGTGATTCGAATCGGCAGTGACGAAAGCGATCACCGAGCAAGCTGAAGCCATCGAAGCTGATGGAATTCCGTCACTGCAAAGCCGTGCACGTGAGGCGCACGTGAGAGCTTGCCACATATTAACACCGCCGTTGAACACCCGAGCATCAATCTTCACATCAGTCGTCATTGATTTCGTGTAGCAATCGTAAATTGTTCTGTATCACTCACCGCAAGGTAACTTTTCACTTGTCCAAATGAGCCTTTGACTTCACTCTTACAGCCAGTTTTCCACCAAAGATCTGACATGTCAACTAATATTTATGGAACGACATACAGACCATCATGGTATTTACTGCCGACAAGGCTTCACTACCTGGGTAATAATGCCGCACCGAACTTATCATGAGCTACCAGTACCGGACTGATTCGCTTGCTACTGAGGTTCAGTTTTGCATAGGCTCAATAAAATTGCTGTAATGACTTCGATTTCAACGAATGCTTTGCAAATACGCCAAAATTCCCTAAGAGCTATCAAGCATCGCGCTATTCTTCTTCGCTAACTTCAAAATTCCATCCAGCGTCGTCTGATCTCGCGCACTGAACGTCTTGGCCTCCGCAGCCTCCAAACAGACCACATTTGCGGAGTGAATACTCCATGCATCCTTCTTCGGCTTCCTGCCTTGCTCGGGCTCCTCCTCGAGGTACGCATCGAATTCCTGCCACTTTTGCAAGTCATCCTTGTTTGCCGCCACCCAGCCATTGAACCACAGTGGCTTGCCGTCGTGATCGAAGTGGATGAGTTGTGGCGAACAGATCATAGGTCCGTCAACAGTGACTGGCTCTTCGTCTGGCTTATCAGGGTCCCCAGGTTGCACATGGGTAAGCTTGCCCATCGTACCGGCCACGCCACCGTGGAACGTATAGTCGGAAGCACCAGCCATTTCCCAGCTCAGCCAGAAGGTCTCTTTGTCGCCGTAGAACATGTCGTACACGCCTCTTTTGCCCTTGGCTTCGTCGCCGTCTCTGTCCGGGCCGTTCAGCCTTGTTGCTAGGAGCATGGGGATGAAATGTCGCCATTTGTCGACGACGATCACGCCAGACTCTTGCATGTGTCCGCTCTCGCCGGTCCACATTCTGTTGTGCTTGACGTTGGTGGAAATTGGAGCCGGCAGGATAGACTTGATCCAGGCGCGTTTGCTCTCGGGAGAGACGTTGCGGTCTTTGAAGAAGAGTGCGCCTGTCTTGCGGTAGCCTTCGTCTTCGAAGAGCGTAGTGGGATCGACCAAGAAGAAAGAATCCGCATCGATGAAAATCGCTTCGCGGAAGGAAGACATGAGGATTGCGAAAGCTTTTGCGGCCCAGCCTTTTTGGTAAAGTTAGCCTGAAGGTCTTTACGAATTTGTGATTAGAAAAACATACCTGCCAAATGCCATCCGTCATCTTCGATCATGAGCCTCAAATCTCGCGTGACAACTCCATCGAGCTCTTCCAGGCTATCGCGCATATCCTCGTCCAGATCCTCGTCGCCCAAGTACATTATCTCGACTGGGAGCTTGCAGCCAAGTTGCCTCAAACTCGGGATGACAGTCAAAAGCTCTCCAGCCTGGCGGTTGCCAGCAGTAAAGACGATCCCGCGGCCACCATTGTAGAAGCTGGCGTGTAATGACATGTGGTCCGGGTAGGACATCATCGTCCATGGGAATAGTCGCTTGGCGAAGGTGTTTACGAAATGCCGTATCCTGTCGTAGCTACGGATCGTTTGCGCGAGCGTGTGGGACAGCAGCTTCATGGAGCGAAGACGAGGGATGGCTGATAGCTGTTGGACATTGCCTAGAAAATGTTAGAATTACATACACCATTGGACTCAATAATATGTCCCGGCCTACCGTCGTTTGGATCAATGTGGAGCTCTTCCCAAGTCTTGAAGACATTTCGGAAGGCCCTGACGCGGTGCGTCAAATCGCGTAGTAAAGGCTCTCCAGTGTCCGTGATAGGTGCAAGGAGGGCTTTCAAGCGCAGCTCATCGTCGAGCAAGTCCTCGATGCGATGAATTGATTCAGTCCATTGGTGGTCTGAAACGGTGACGACTGGTTCTGTTGGTGGAGCACGAGCGGGAGGGGTAACCTCAACCTCAGCTTTTGGTGATGATGGGACTTTAGGAACGTCGGCCTGCTCAATGGCTTTGTCCTCGGTGAGCCTTTCTTGGTGGTTTGGCGATTCTCTGCTCAAACGATGACCATCCTTCGTTCCATCGGCACTCGCCACAGGTGGCCAAGTGCTACCAAAGCAGAGTATCGCAGCGATAAGAGCGGCTGCCAGCACGCAACGTACGATCAGGCGCTGATACGAACGAGAGCAACGCAAAGTGTTCGCCATGGCGCCGACAACAATGTGTAGACAGCATCAGTAAAAACGAAGAAGAACACGATGGCCTTGAAGACGGTCCTCGGCCACAACGTGACCACCATTCGCTAAGCTGATCGTCCTGCAAGCCATCTCCGTACCTGATTTGGCCATGTTGGACGCGCCCGTGGTTAGACTACATTGACGACTTCAGCCCGGCCTAGTCGTCCCTGCATGTGAACTTTGCACTTTGTGGCACGGCGGTACCACTTGCGGTGCCGATGGACTCAAAACTGTGGCGGGCAGAGAGTGCTCGAGGCCATGTGGCACATTGGCTTCCAGGCTCTTTGGACTCGTGGGGGTGAAGCTTACTTGTTACTCTATATCGTTGCTGAACAGCACCGTTGAGCGTGGCGATGTTTCGCTTGCCGCAATACGATTGATTCAGCGACAGGCACAACAGGTCCGAGAGCATTGTTGCGTGCTGTCTTGGTATCAAATCATATTGTGTGTGTGTGTGTGATGAAGAAAGAGCACAACTCCAGAACGAGCACGCGACCGGGAAGCAACGAGGAGTTCCGAAACGTGGGACCGCAGGCGACATCCGCTCTGCTTCGGGTCTAGTGCGTACGCCTCTACATTAAATTACACCTTTGCGATCTAGATGGACCAACACATGCTTTGCGAGTATCGTCGTCGGATTCCAGATCAAGTCCAGCGACATGACTGCGACTTCCTCATTGACCAAGCAGCTGCTTATAATGGCTCGGGCGCGACTGGCCAACTTGAAAATTTCCATCCGCGCTTTTCAGTCTGGCCACTCATGCATACTTGGGCCATTATGCTTCAGTGTAGGTTGCAGCCAGTCGATCGTACATCTGTTGCTCAGCTCGAGTTCCGAACGCCACATGAGTACAATGTGCACTTTTACCTCTACGGAATGCTGGACTAGCGCAAGTACTTCCAGCAAGCTCACGAGTAATCTCTCGAGGCTGACTTCACTTTCACACGCGCGAGGTCGACGATGTTTCAAAAGATTGCGCTCAGCTTGGTCCATCCATACTTGATATGCTGACGACTCATTTTGACTTCATGCAATCACGGGCAAGGGACTAGATCTCTCGTGTTCAGCTGCGCAAATATCGAACGCCTAGAGACTTCACGCCTTTTCCCTGAAGATGCCCTCGCCTGCCTTTTCTCCTCGGTCATAGGAGAAGGCGCTAGAATTGTAAGTTACCCGAATTTCTTGACCTATGCATTTCAATGTAGCTAGATCTCGATTTTCCAAACAATCAATGTCTACCATGGTCGGATTGCTATACTAATACAATATAGTTCTGCTCGTGCTATGGACCCACGAAGACCATCACAGTCCAGCCGACTACGACATCGTAGGTTGATCTTCGAACAACGATATAGCTTCGCAGTACTGATATTTCGTGCTAGGACAACGACTGCGGCCGCTTCTACGTAGGCCGAGTATTTAAGAAGAGCAACAGTTTGAATTGTGCTTAGGACTACAACTTCGAGCATTCCATGAGTAGCAGATACGCGATATGTGCACATTGTTGCGAAGTAGCATTCAGCCAGCCTGGCCATGTTTGTTTCACGCGGTGATATGCATTGAGGAGATTCACTGAGATATACCACAACGTAGGAGATGCGTTCGTACAAGTAATTCGCTCAAGAAGATCACCTTGAATCCTGTGAAAGAAAGCAGAGTATGCATACGCGCACAAGCACTGATAGGGGTTATGATCAGTAGCTGCGTGAGCGCAACATGCACGGTGATGCACCTATTCTGCGACTAGGGGATACCGCAGAATGATAATGGACACAGGCCCGCACATATACACGACGCTCCGCACTTCGAAAGAGCTCATTGCAATTGAGTCGCCTGTCTAAAGAAAAGCCTTTAGGCAGCACCCAGCACACTAGCGCCACCATCAACGACCAAGTTTGCTCCAGTGACGTACGAGCTGAACCCGCTCGACAAGAAGCCAACGACTCGAGCAACCTCCATAGGAAGACCAAGTCTCTCAACACCACTGTTGTGCTCCTGCTTGCCATTCCGACGCTCCCCAATATCAACAACCTGAGAGCCAGGATCCGCAATACCACCCGCGCTTACGCAGTTGATCCTGACGCCAGTACCTTTCAGCGCCGGCACGCCAGCTCGCACAACACCAAGCGCAGCATGCGCGGCGATTGTGAATCCTGGCCCCACGCCATTGTCCCCGGCGCTGGAGTTCGCTACCGAGCTCACCACAATTATGCTACCGTAGGCACGATCTTTCGGCGCAGCGTTTGCGTAGCTGCCTCTGGGTGACATCTTGCGCATTGCTGCGGGCGCATACTTGAGCGCGAGGAAAGGCGCCATGCTGTTGGCTTCGAAGAGGGCATGAAGAGAGGCTGGAGTCGTGGTGGTTAAGGTGCTTGGCCCGGGCGCGGGTGAGGTGGTCACGTAGACGTCGAGGCTGTCGTTCTCTGGTCAGCTTCCTTCCAACCCGGAAAGCATCAATAGGGATGCTTAACTTACCGACCCCAAGCGTTCAGCACATCGTCGATGAGTGCTAATGTCCCTTCCTCGTCTGCTTGCTTGAACGGGTAGCCGATCACCTTCGTGCTGGCGTATTGGGAGTTCACTTCGTCGACCAGGCTGGCAAAGTCGTTCGTAGGCTCCGATGAGCACGCGTATACCACTGCTGCGCCGTGAGCGGCGAGCTCATGGACGACTGCACGGCCGATCGGATAGGTTGCGCCAGTTACGATGCACACGAATCCGTACTTGATATCGTGTTAGCGCTGAGGTGGAAGCTGGTGTAGAAGTTATGCTGGTCAACCTACGAGCTTGCCGTCAGCGCGATATGGAGAGAAATGCTCACTCTCATCTTTTTCCTGGAAACTCATCTTCACTATGCTCCTATCACGCAAATGTGAGGAACAGAGATAGAAGCAGCTAGTAGGCGAATCGCATATGATCGATCACGAACTAACATGATGCGAACCTTGAGATTAGGACTTGCTTTTCTCGAGACATATCTACTATCGCGTAGCTACCCTAGGCTATATGCGATTCATTGGACGAAGGATATCAGTATCGCTCATCCTCGGAGATCCTTAAAGTGAAGTGTAGAAGTGACGGGACGAATGTGGAGAAGCTGATAAGAGCTTACCTAGATAAAGGCGGATTATAGAAAGTAGCTAGAGCTACGGAGGACTACACCTTCTACTTATACGTATTTAGAAGAATTAGAGTATACTATAGCTAAATCTAAGTAATATTAGTCTATATTATTATATAATCGATTTTATAAGTTATACTATAGCTATTATACTATAGTTAACTACTAGTTTAATATTATATGATCCTAATCTATTACTAACGAATAAGATAATTATAGAGCTAGTAGTAAGCTAGTTTTAGAAATTTAGAAATATAATAACTTAGCTTAATACTATAATAATAGATTACTTTCTAAATATAAGATTATCTTAAGATCTTAATAATAGAGTTAAGCTATATTACTATATATCTACTTTAATAAAGCTCTAGAATATACTTTAGAAGTTATTAATTAGAACTAATTAGCTTAATCCTAATAAGCTTAATTAAAATTCATACTCTTTTCTTATAATATATAGAATTAATTTTAATCTAAAATAAGCTAATATATTAGTAGAGCTAGCTAATAGTAGAAGCTAGTAAACTTTATTCTCTTTTAGAATAATACTCGAATTAGTATTTTTTTTAAAAAACATCTAAGAAGTAAATTTTATATTAAGAATCTAAAATAATAGAATCTAAAGTTTTAAGTAATTTAGTCTTAAGACTATCAAGTAATCTAATTTTTAAATTAGAGCTTTAATATAACTAATTTTAAAATATCCTATAAATTCCTAATTAGGCTAGATAGTTACATAGTTTAACTTATATTAGCTAAATAATTATTATAAGCTATAGACTTAGCTCTAATAAGAGCTTATTAGCTAAAAAGAGAGTATTAATACTTTATAGTAGATATAAATAGAAGTAGAATCTAGGCTTATTTTAAGATAGAATATAAATTTATCTAGAGGTTCTATTAGAGCTACTTAAAGTAAGTTCTAGATCTAGAGCCTAGTTATAATATAGTCTAAAGCTTAGAAATCTAATAGAAGAATATAAAATCTTTAATTTAGCTAATTAGAATTAGCTTAATTAGGCCTAAATAGTAAGATATAATACTATTACTTCTTAACTATTAGAAGTAACTAGCTTCTACTACTAGCTAGCTTTTCTTACTAGTATTAGGAGATTCTTATAGAATAGTAATTTATGTCATTCTTTTATTATCCTTTAATATCTTTACTTAATATATTTTTATAAATAGAGAAAGTAGTTGAAGAGAAGAAATATCTAGAAATTAATAGTTTTAAGTAATATAGTATTATAGTATACTTCTTAGAAATGATTAATCTAATACTAATAAGCTAGATTATAAGATTAGTATTCTTATTATAATTATAGAGAATTCTAGTCTTATATTATTATTGTAGAAGATCTTTTAGTAATATAGTAGTAGAGGAAGCTAGCTACTTTTAAGATTTAAAATATCAAAATATTATATCTTACTAATTAGGGCTAATTAGCTAAATTCTAATAAGCTATCTTAGAATTTAAACCTTTTCCTCTTAGTCTATAGAGAATTAGTTTTAGTTATTAATACCAAAGGAGTTAATTAGTTCTCTAAGATGAATTCTCTAAATTTAAAATTTAACTTTTAGTTTTAAAAATACTATATTTTTATAACTTGTTAGTAAAATTAGCTAAAACTTTAATTATAGCAAAAATAAACCCTATATTTAAAAATATAGTTAAATAAAATAATTAAAAATAACTAATATTAATTAAACAATTCTTCTCTTCTTTTTAATTCTTTTTTTCTTATTTATATTCTTATTTATATTCTTAAATCTATTATTTAAATC
>Ga0265797_10006856_pt1 | contig 15893 bp, 16 predicted proteins | sample P2T30metagenome_FD_192433 | JGI IMG/M metagenome (GOLD analysis project Ga0265797, IMG submission 192433) | Plant litter microbial communities from East Loma Ridge, Irvine, California - P2 T30 | ecosystem: Environmental > Terrestrial > Plant litter > Unclassified | place: USA: California... | reverse complement strand
GATGGATAGATTAAATGAAACTTTACGAAATGAGCGTCGTAACGCGATTCAGGCGCGAGTGCGTGGGCGATGGGATTGCCAGGATGCACATGGCGATGCGATACATCCTGATCAGGTACATCATCATCACCCGCGGACGTGGTGGTGCCAAGCTATGACTGCACACAGTGATGGACGATCAGAGAGCCTGGACTCGTCGTTTTCAGGCCCGGTTGACCAGTAATGAGGGCACAGAGGGCGATCCGCCGTTTCCGCGACTCGCGATGGGGGGGGGAAGGCCTGTAGAATGACGACGGCTTGCTGGCGTGGACAGCGCCACGGCCACGGCCACGGCCACTGCCACTGACAGCAGAGAAGGCCGAATGCGAGGGCGTGCATGAGCCTGGCACGTCGGTTGTGCTGGCCTGTGGCTCACGATAGGGTAGCACCCCAGAGCCGCGCAACCAGGCGTTGTGCCTGTATCGAGCAGAGGGCAAAAAGTGAGGCGACGAATGCCAATTTGTTCCGCGCCGCGCCAGCCTATCACACGGCGCACTGCAGACCTGGATCGCCAGCGAGGATTGCCCTTCTGAGCCCCGCTTGGCATCTTTTCACCCACCGCTCAGCGCGGGCCGCATTCGTAAGACAGGCTCCGACACGAGCCAGCGCATCGCTCGTCCCCCAGTTCCCAGGTGGTGCTAAAAGCACATCGTCCCCTTCCAAGGCTCCCTCTCCACACCTTCACTTACTCATCGCCTCGTCATTGCCAAACACGCCCCATCTCCATCACCACCCACTGTCCACGATACTGTAAGACCACCGCTCCAGCACCGACACCCTTTTCCTTTGCTTTCTTTTTCTTTTGCGCACCGTTGCTGATCACCATCGTCGCGCAGTTTGCTTCTTACAACTCCCCTCGCAAACCCAACCACTGCTCCCAACTCAACCCAATTCAGCCAAACCAAACCACTTCCAGCTGCCCCTCCGACGTCATGGCCTCGACTCTTGATGGTAGTAGTAGTAGCAGCAGCAGTAGTAGTAATAGCGATGCCTACCTCGGCTTCCTCGAACAGGCCAAGCAGAAATTCTGGATGACTACCAGCCACCTCTCAGAGGAGCAGCGAAATCAGCTCTGGTTCCAGGCCGCGTGCCAGCCGACGCAGCCCTCGATGGCCCACCAAGTCCCACGGTCCATGACCTTTGACCCGTCAAGCATGATGGAGCTCCCAGTATGGAACCAGCTTTGGTCTGCTCTGCCATCCATGATCTAACACTCACCAGGCGTCTGGCCTCGCGTCCATGGACCGCACCCGCTCGGCTCCAGTCATGAACCGCTCAGACTCGGCAATGGCCGCCACCACCCCTTACTCCGACTGGCAGTCAATGGCCCAGGAGCCGACGGCCGATTACACGCTCTACTCGCATGCCCCAATGCGCAGGCAGACGCTCCACTCGCTCCCAGAGACGACCTGCTTACCCAACGCCAGCATCGCCGAGTACAGCGTCGACGACTTCATCAACAGCATTCAGCCAGATAGCTCATCCACCCTTCCCATTCCCCAGCATGCTCAACAGTTGCAACTGACACCACAGTGGACTTCATCCTCGGATGTCTCTTCACCCAGCACGCCGTCAACTGCCCTGATGACGCCTGTTACTCAGTCTAGTAATATGAGTCGTCAGGGTAGTTACAACCCCCAGTTCTTTGATAATGTTTCCATGTTGCGCGTTCAGTCTGATTCTTCATGTATGCTTCCCATCCTCTCAGAGGATGGGACTTTTCCTTGTTCCTTTCACGTCGATCAAAAATCCACCAGCGAGTCCGCTGGTGCGTCTCATTTGCTCAACTTCACTGGCTCCTCCAGTGAAGGTTTCCTTTCTTCTGCTTTGTCTGTTTCCGCAAGTGCGCACGCACTTGCCTCTTCCGACAACGACCTGTCGTACCTGGCGGAGGATATGCGGAGGTCGACATCAGCCACTTCCAGCGAGGGCTACTCGAGCGAGGCCTCTGTGCCTGGCTCGACGTACTCTCGCCATTCGCAACGCGAGCGCGAAATCATCGCACAAGCCGCGTCTCGCAAGATTGCCCCAAAAGCAATCGACTGCAATGATGAGACCACGTTCCCGTCATCAGATGCACAGATGACGAGGATAAGGTCCGAGGATGGGTCCTCTAAAACCGTCGGTGTCTTGTCTAAAACACCCTATGTGCGCCCTCAGCACCCAAAGATCAAGTGCAACTACTGCAACGAGAGACCCGATGGGTTCCGCGGTACGCACGAGCTCGATCGTCACATTGCACGTGCCCATGCCTCGCGTCGCAAGGGCTACATCTGCATCGACTCCTCAGCAGACAAGAAGTTCCTCGCCAACTGTAAGCACTGCCGTAACAAGAAGGTATATGGCGCGTACTACAACGCTGCCGCCCATCTCCGACGCGCCCACTTCCACCCCCGCAAGCGCGGCAGGAAGGGCAAGAACGACGAGAAGCGTGGTGGCATCGGTGGCGGAGACCACCCCCCAATGGAGTATCTTAAGCAAAATTGGATCAAAGAGGTGGAAGTCGACAATAAGCCTACACCTGAGTCACCAGACAGCAACTCCGACAACGACGCTGCCGAAGCTACAGACGCCGCTTTCAACTCAGCCTCGTATTCTGTCGACAATACTATTGCTGCTCCTGCCGTCGCCTATCCTGCCTCGCAACAACCTTTGCCAACCATGCCCATGATGAACCACCAAGTCTCCGTAGACACCACCCAGTACATGGACTATGGTATGAGTATGCCAACTGAGCCTATGGTATTCGACAATACTGCCTTCTTCGACCCCAGTCTCGGTGTTGTTGCTCCCACCGACATGAGTCATTTTCAGTTTGACGCGTACATGGGTCCTTGATCATCAGGTCCCCATATGTCGTATCTTACTTTCTTTGTTCTCACTTCGCTTCGTCTTTTTTTTTATAAACTGCACGTCCTTTTTTTCCTTTCGGTTTCTGAGACGTGTCGATGTTGTTATTTTTCTGCAATTACCGAATGTACGTACACACATGGTTTTGAGGACGACGTTTTTCTTCTTCTCTGGGTTCGGCGTTCAAGATGATACGTGAACCACCAACCTTTTTTTTTACTTTACTCTCCATGGGAGTAAACAAAGGTTGTGGTAGGTCTGCATCGCGGTGTTTACTGTCTATTTTCGTTTTGCTTGAATCATTTTCTTCGGCTTGCAAGACAATATCGCTTTGGGGAACGCACGGTCCTTGTTGGTGGACCGTTGCATGGTTCTGGGTAGTTGTTCTTTTGGGCCTTACGTGTGAAGAGAGGAGGAGAGAGCACTTGATGTTACCGGCCCGCACCGGTCCATCGCTCGTGATTGGCTGTTTGTATACTGTTTCTTTACGACCTGTATTCTCGTTGCGGGGGTTTTCTCCTTGAGCCTTGGGAGGGCCACAGGGGTGAATGTCAATGGATAAGAATAAGAACAAGTTACTTCAGCTTTTGTGTATCTGCATGTCGTGAGCTTAGTAGTGATGGCGTTCTTCTGCCTTGACCTGCCGTGAGCGTGAGTATGAGTAAGTGTGCGTGTTTGAAGCACGACTAGGTATGATTACTCAGGTGAGGTGTATCTTCATCTTGTAAGACAACTTTCTTGCTCCTAGTATCTTTACATCTTTCATGGTTAGTCTGTCCTTCTGTTTACATTTTCCCTTGTGTAATCCCACCTTTCGCCTCTTTACCGACGATTTTTTTTCCCTAGCTACGACTACCGCGATCAGTCGATTGCACAGCACATGAAGATAATATCACTCTGGGGAGTAAGGTGCGTATGCATCCGTAGGGTTTTCCCATGGAAAGGGTGAGATGAGAGAGAAAGAAAGCTTTTGGCTAACAGTGTATATTGGTTAGTGATAATATCAAGAGTCATTGCAGCACTGAATAATTCCTTTATTAACTTTATATTGGTACACGAGAGAGACTCAGCAACTAAACCCCCTCCCTCTAAACATCCCATCTGTTCAATCTCGACGCCCTTGTCAACATCAGACTTAATAGCTAGAGTTTGGATAGTTGCCACCACCCTGCCCCTCGTTATCAACCGGGTTCGCCGGTCCACCAGTCTGTCCCAACGCACCACCCACCTGTGTAGCCTGTCCCTTTTCTGCCTTGATTGCCTCCCTCGCCTCAGCCTGCTCCGCCTTTTTCCTGTTCACACATATACACGTTAGCACACCATACTCACCCCATTAGCACAACCACCATTACTTCACAACGCAACTCACCTATCCAAATCAGACGCCAAATCAGGCTGTTCGCCACCACCACCCATGCCCTTGCCCCCTTTGGCCACCGCATCCGCTACCCTGCCCTCCCCCGGCGCCGCCATCTGCTGCGCATCCAATTCCTTATGCCTACCTACGTCTTCGTGGCTTAGACCTTTGGCTTCTTCACCAGATGGTGCCCCATGCACGCCTTTGCCTTGTTCAAACTTTGCGTTTCGTAGCCCTTCGGCGTCGGTGGCTTGCTTCGTGGGGATGCGTTGGTCGACGGTAGCAGCGTTGTCCGAGGCATTGAATTCGGTTTGGGCTTGCTCTTTGGGGTCTTTTTGTGCGGGGTTGCCGGGTGTGGTGTAGGCCTGGCTTAGGGACGGTTGAGAGGAACCTTTGGGATCAAGGGCGGACATTGTTGCGTGGTGTAGTGTGGTGGTGGAAGCAGTGGTGGTTTGGGATGAGAGCGTTGGTTGGATGTGTCTTATTTTTTTTGTAGCTGCAGTGATTAGGTATCTGAGATTGCTTGAATTGAGGTTTCTATGGGAATTAGTTGGGTTGAAGCTTGAGAGGATATTGTTTTGGCTATCTATAATACCTATGACGTATGAGGGGCCCGTCATTCGATTCTTGCCCCACTTCTTGCCCCCATCCCGTCCCGTCATGGTATTTGGAAAACAAATGTACAAGCCGCGTCTTAGTCTTTGTTAGCAGTAATCGATAGAAGCGTGGGGCGGGCCAAGTGCACGATTTTCCAGTAACATCTGACTTTCTGGATTAGAGTTGGAGAAACCAAAGACACATCACGTACATTTGTGTCTGAATCTTACTACTGGCAATTGTTGATGGTCAATCGTAGCTAACATTCAATATCTGGCAATTACCATATCGCGGGTGTACGCTCTCGTGGGGTGGCAATAGTCGCCATGGTATGTGCTGTATGAGGACGAGCACAGGAGCTTCCAACCCTCGATATATGTGTCCCAAAGAGTAAAATACAAATCTGAGCTCCATTTCCGCAGAATTTCCTCAGCTTGAGAACCTAGGTAGTCCGTAACGCCTGAAAATGATTCATAACCTAACGCCTACGCTATGCTTGCAAATCGACCCATGGTCATGACTCCGTTTCCATAGCCACATCTGCTGAAGGCTCTATCGTGTCGATGTGATGGGTTGGTTCATTGCTCTCTCGTTTCGATTCGGCGGCTTTGGCGGCTTTCTCGCGGGTTTTGCGACACCACTCTTCTATCGACTCGGCGGCTCCTCCTTCGATCTTGATAGTTTTGGGCTCAGCAGGTACTCCCAATACTGTGCCTTGAAATCTTGATTCGACGCCGGTCTTGCTGTGTTTCTTCATCAAGGCTGGGTAGAGTTAGCAACCGAATAATAACAATACACACAGAGGCCTACTGTTCAAATAATCCTCCATTTCTTCCTGGTCAAGCTGCTCAGTTGGATTCGTTGGTACCGGCTTGTATATGCCTGCTATCCGCCTGATTTCCTTGTTCTGCTCGCCCTTGACCCATTCGATAAATTCGGTCACATCTGCCGTGTCCTCAGCGTCACGCCGTGCCGCTTCATTCTCGCGGGCGCCTGTTTCCGCGTTGTACTCTTCAAGAGGCTTCCGCAAAATTTCCTTCCAAAGTTCCTCCCCTGCCGTCATAGTCGGTACAAGGAGGGCGCAATCCTGCATTGCCATGCGCACATCGGTAATGTCTGGGGTGAGGTCGTTGTGGTTCGAATAGGCATTGTAGGCTGTACGCTCTGCGAGTACAGACAGGTAGCGCGCTGTAAGGTCTACGATGGTGTCGACGGCTGAAGGCTTGCCATGTTGGAAGCCCGTCGCGCGCAGAATGTGGAGGACGGCGGGCCGTAGCAGGCTGAGGAATAGGTCGTTTTGGGACATGCTTGCGTTTTTGGATCGTGTGCGATGCAGCCGTGCACTGAGTGAGTTGGTATTACGGCGGAACCAGTGGGCGCATTATGGTCACGGTACGCGCATATATGGAACTGTCGAGAAAGTGAAGGTACGCGGTCCGGAAGCTTTGGCCTTTCATCATTCCGGGTGTTGCCAAGGCCAAACCCCATGCCATTGTCAACGACCGCGACCGCGACTCACTTGCTCACAATCGGCCATCCTCACACATGTCGCGCCCGCCGGCGCGTAAATCAGAATTTGGACGCTAAGTCTCCTCACATCTGCCCAAACCACACAAGATGAAGCTCAAACTCAAGACGAGCGCCGCCCCCAGCTCTACACCGGCCGAGGCTCCCCCATCGAATGCGTCCACGCCCGTCACCGCGAAGCCAGGCCTCAAGATCAAGTTGAAACCCGTAGCACCTCCACCTGGAGAGCCAGTAGACAGTCAGCATGCCGACGCTACCAAGGTGAAGCGCAAATATACCAAGAAACCCAAACTCGATGAAAGCGGCAACGTCATCCCCCCCGGAAAGCCTGGACCGAAGAAACGGGCCCGTGAAGAGGGCGATGATATAGATTCACCCGCCGCTAAGCGCAAGCCGAAGCCCACTGCGAAGAGCCTCGCCATGGCCAATGACAGCGACGAGGACGATTTCACTGGAGTCGAACAGGCACCTCCTCCACCCAAACTCCACAATCGCACACAGTCTATCAAGTTGTCTATCAAGCCAAAGGCCGGTATGAATGCACCACAGCGCACCAGCACTGCTATTCTCAAGGTCAAGGGCGCCGGAAAGCCCCCAGTTAGACCATATGGTGTCGGCTACGACAGTGAGGCAGAAGAGGCAGAGCCCGACCCAGCCATTGAATCTCAGTTCGTCTTGCGCATGAAACCAGGCCCAGACTGTGACTTACTGCGAAAGTCCATTGAAGAGAAGACCATCGGCAAGAGTGTATCACAGGGGGGCCCCGGTGTCCACTTTCGCTTCTTCGATCGCGAGGGCCGCCGGGCTATGCTAACTATACAGAACCGCATCTATGCCGCCACTATGGTCGAACTACCTGCTGTCATCGAATCGCTGAAGAGCTGGAACAAAAAGGATTGGGTCAAGACTGCCGACGTCTGCCAAATGCTGCTAGTCTTGGACGAGGTCAAGAACGAGGAGGAAGCGAAGAAGTACCCTCTACCATCATACATCTCCCCCGATACCCATCGATTTCCCCATGGTCTTACGCCGCCTATGAAGTGGGCCCGCAAGCGACGTTTCCGACCTCGCAAATCGTACATCGACGTCGAGCGAGCCGAAGCACAAATGAACCGACTGTTGGCCGAGGACGAGAATGCTCATGCAACCAAGTTCGAAATGGTAGACAGCGAAGCTGAGAGCTCCGAAGAGTCCAGCTCCGAAGAGGAGGTGGACGATGAGGAAATGGTGGATGCTCCCCAAGTCGAAGAGATGGACGCCAACGAATTCGAACAGATGCTTGCCGAGGGACTTATGGACGATGAAGTCGAGTTGCAGGGCGACAATGACCAGATCAATGCGTTACTGAATGGCTCTAGCAACATCGAAGTCGAACAAGTTGGCACCCCTACCACTGCTCATGACGTGGCCATGCATGCGCTCAGCCAGAATGGCAATGCGGCTGTGGAAACCGAGACTGCAGCTTCGACACCGGCAGCCGCGACATCAGCAGACGACAATGATGACGACGACGATGACGCTGATTCCGACGACGACGTGGATGAGGTGGATGAAGCTGCCGCTGCGGAGGAGCAGCGTCAAGAGCAGCTCAGGGCAGAAATTGCAGAACTGGAAAAGGCCATCCAGCAGAGTACCGAGCAGCGTGACAGGCAGACCAATACTCTCTTCAAGAAGCGTGTGCAGACACAGATCGACAAGCAGAAGACTGATCTGGCTATCAAGCGTAAGCAGCTTAACGAGGAGGCTGATGAGTAACGAGAACTTGTTTTTGCTCTTCTAACTGGAGCAAGAGTCCGCTTGGTGGTTTAGGAAATGTATCCACACATCCTTCATATTGCATTGTCATGGCGTTCAAGGCTGTAGCATTTTCACGGTGTTACTGGAGTTAGGCCATATGCAGGCACTGCTTGAGTCCAATCACTATCATATATTCTGTGTCTTCCACCACTTTTGACCTTTCCCAAAGAGCGTCTTACAGTTTTGACACCGCGTGTACAGCCAGCCGGACTTGGTTCGGCTACCGATGTCACGCTAATCATGCCACGTGACTCGAGACCCTGCCAAGACGTACTGCTTCACGGATCAGTACTTATTATTCTTTGTCGCCCCGCAAACTCTCGCCGGCATCACCTCAATCTACCTCTGCCGCTTGTCGCTAACCTGCACATAAGTGACAAAACTAACAAAAACACGTATTGCTAACTGATCAGCCCTTTACAGGATAGGTCGCCGACATGGCGCCGTTTGGACCACCCCCGTATACGCAGGAGCAGATCACTGCAATGACCTCATATGAGGAACGTCGGCGCGCTGAATCCGAACTGCGAGGTATGTATTGTAATGGAAGCTTTGCGCATAGATGCTGACATGATAACTATAGCATATATTGAAAAGATCAAGAAGTACACCGAGGAGCGCGATGGCGCACATTACAACGGCGCCGGTGCTGGACATACTGGAGCTGGACACCATGGCGCCGGCCGTGGTGGCCATTTTGGCCCTGGCTCCAGCCACTATGGCTATGGCACTCGCGGTAACAACAACTTCTACAGTGCCCGCGGTAGCTACGGTCATCGTGGTGGCCACGGCACCTACGGCACCCCTCGTCATCACCCATACCCGCGTCCATCCCAGACGCCCGCGCACAACCCTACAACCGTTGATGGCTCAGATGAGAAGACCAGACCCAAAGAGGAAGAGGATACTGGGAGCGCATCGAAGCAGCTCTTGATGAGCAAGAATCCGGCATGGAGAGACAATATCAAACCCAAGGGTCTCTGTTCCAGGTTCACTAGCACAGGTATTTCGACGAAACGACACTTTCGGCACCTTTCCTTCTTCACTTGCATTACTGACGCATCTACAGGTGTATGTGGCGGCGTATGCTCATACATGCACGATCCCAACAAGCTGGCTGCCTGCAAGCGCTGGCTGTATAAAGGTAACTGTACCTTGGGTCCACTGTGCTCACTCTCTCATGACATTTCACCGCACAATGCGCCAACCTGTATCCATTTCCAAGGCGGACTGTGTAACAACGAGACCTGCCGCTTTGCTCACGTTCGCATCAATCCTGCAGCACGCAACTGCGAGGCGTTTGGCACCTTGGGATACTGCGAGAAAGGAGACGCCTGCCCTGAATTGCATGCAAATGAGTGTCCTACTTTCGCCAACACGGGTGAATGTCGGTTTGGAGATAGCTGTCGCTATGGGCACGTTCGTCGCGCTGCTCGCATGAGGACCACTACTCGCCACTCCTCCCCTGTCCACTCCCCTTCTTCGGCCACTCCCGTCACTTCCGATAGCCCAGAAGAGGACCTGGATACCGCCAATGGTACTCTCAATTCCAGCGAGGAGACCCTCGAGTCCATTGTGGCCGAACAGGAGCCTAGGCAATTCACCCAGCAGGCCGACTACATTTCACTCGGGGAACAATAAGCTCGGCGCATGCATTGGCTGCCGATGTCCGCAGATTGTGAGTGCCCCCCTCCTTTGATTCTGGCGTGGTCCTTCCCTAACACGTCTTTTTCAAGCCATGCTTTCTGCCAGTATCTATCTTGGTAGGTTTTCGTCTTCATAGCCATGTGCTTTTCTTGACCCTTCAAGGTACATAGCTGTCACAGCTGCGGCGTTCAGGGTTTTCTTTGTGTGATACCCCGTCTTGCGATTTCCTAGTCGAGTCTTTTCATTGTCTCCTGCCAGGGCAATAGGCCCATTTCATTACCAATATACTGTGCAATTGGAGTAAAGTCCACGCACAACATGCAGAAACCGGCGTACGGTTGATGATAGGAGTGCCCTATCCTCGATAGGTGCTCACCAAAAGATGATAGAAAAACATGTAAACAGAGAGAAAAGATAAATGAATGAAAGATGAAGAATCAAACGCTTTGATTGCAGTCGTGTCCGTTGTGAATAATGAAGGATGATGTTTGTTGTGGGATAGGTGCATTTGGCCGTGGAGGAGTTTGGGCCGTAGGCTAGAAGGGTGGCGCATTAGTAGCGCCAGGTACCAAAGTAGTTCGGGAAGGGTTTGGAGGTGTGCAGGATGTGCATTGTGTCCAGTGTGTGTACCCAAAGCTAATTGCGATATAAACTGAAAACGGATAATCACATGGGACGTGAGGTTCGATGTCGGGCGGTATAAGACGCTTACTATTTATTTCTGACATTGGCAAGAGGTGGAGGCTGAAGCGGGCTGCGGCTGCGGCTGCGGCTGCTGCTTAGCTTTGGTCCTACTTCAATCGTGCCATACCATTCGACAGCCCACGCCGCGGATCATGGGCTCTGCCACCTTTGCGATGAACCCGCGAAGGTATAAGACTACTTGCCCGGGTCGAGTAGTGCAGAGACGGCATATAGCGCTCGGTATCCTTGTGTGAAACTACTCGTGAATATTATTAGGCCCCGACCGCGTAAGCCCTTGCCTGCGCTGGCAAACGCGAAGCTCGACGCGAAAGCTCGTTTGCGCAACAACATGCCGCTCAAAGACCTGTTGAAAAAGAAGGACAAGATCAGGGATGAGGGCGCTCCTACATCGCCCACGGGCCCCACGTTGTCTCCCGATGTTCCAGAGTTCCACTTCTTTCGAACCACGACCACGACGCAAGAGTCAATCGAGCCGCCTAGCTTCCCCGGCGATCCTACGCGCGAGGCACCCCTTTTGTCGCCCGTTCCACGAGGTGCGTTTGGCAGGTTCAGGAGTCGTAGCAGCACCTCGTCGCAGGGCGGAGGGATAGCGGAGCGGCTGCACTTTGGGCTGAGCAGGTCTGGCAGCTCGGTCAACGTGCCAGACAATCTTCCAGAAGTAGGAGGAGATGGTGTCGCCCGGACAGAGGACGAAGAGGCCAAGTGGGAAAAGAGGGCTACAGTGATGGTTACAGCAACTCTGCAACACAGCAGTCAGCCCAGTACGCCGCACTACGAGCCTACGAGCCCACTATCGTCAGGGCCACCGAAGAGCGCCACAGGCACAGGTGCTCCTGGGGACGAGGTATGCATCACTTGGACGAGGACAAGAGCTGGTCTAAGCTTTGCATAGGAGAACATTCAGGAGGCTATCAGGCTACACGAGAAAGGAAGTGAGTAGTCTCACGCGGGAACTCTCACGATGAAGCTGACAAGGTGCACCAAGATCTCGAGGCTTCGACAGCATTGTTTGGAAGACTGGCAGAGCCGAGCGGCGCAAACAATGCTCTAGCGCAAGTGCTCTACGGTCTCGCATTACGGTAAGCACTTGGGCCTATTCATCGGACATGGCCGTCGCCCTTGTTTTCTAGGCCTCGCTGACTAAAACACCAGTCATGGCTGGGGGTGTGAGCCGAACCAAGAGCAAGCGGTCCAGTACTTGTCCATGGCGGCGTCGAACAGTGCTGAGGTCGAGAAGCTGGCGCTCGGTGCAGGCATGAAGAAGGGCGGCGCGGCCAAAGGCGAGCTTGTGCTGGCCATGTATGAGTTGGCCAACTGTTTCCGAAATGGCTGGGGCATCAAAAAGGATGCCGCTGCGGCGAAGCAATATTACGAGACTGCTGCTAATTTGGGCGATACGGATGCAATGAATGAGGTAGCTTGGTGCTATATCGAAGGCTTCGGTACGAAGAAGGACAAGGTAAGCAAGCTATGTCGTCCTCCCCAGTGTGTGCGGCAAGTCGCTGTTGTCCAGGGCCCCCGTCTTGCTTCACCGGTCAACGTCGACTCGTCTATGAGATGATGTTCATGCGATGGAAACGCGAACGGTCAGCTTGGGGTCGCGTACAGCCTCGACCTCAGCCATCACGCGCCTTTGCCCACTGAGACACCAAGTCGCCCTCCACTTCCGCCTCACTGTTTGGGCATCACCATGGGCTGTTTCGGCTGATGCGGACGTATTGCTAACTGCAGCTCGATTCAGTTCAAAGCGGCTCAGTTTCTGCGCCTCGCGGAGACCAAGGGCAACAAAACGTTAGGCAATACCTGGTAAGTACCACCGTTTTCTTTACCATTTCACTCTCTATTCGACCATGGCCATCGGACCGAGGAGCTGCTTTTGCGACGAGAAGCACGGAGCAAGATTACCATGAGGTGCCATCACATTGACGCGCGCCATGCCGTCTCAACCGGTGTTGCATCCCCCATCAACAACCTCAACCTCAACACCAAGCCACGACAGGATCCAGGCAGCATGGCCACAAATCCAACGCACAGCGCTATTGTCCGTTCAGGCGAGGCCAGTTTCAATGGGTCGGTGCCAAGGCGTATCGATTGGCTCTTGAGGCACCGTTTTGCTCGTCGTGCTCGCTTAAGCTGACCGCGGACGCCGAACGGCCCTCGCCCTCACCCGCAGCAGGACCTGTCACACTTTGGTTGCCCAGTTCCCCGCTACGCACACATGATGCCATGTCGCACAGAGAATTTCTGCGAGTACGAGCACCATGCCGTCCGTTTGGCACAAGCCGAGCTCTCCCCTTCCAATACTGGAACTTAGGCATGCCTTCTGGGCCCGGCGCTGCGGGTGCATGGGCTCACACGAGTCCGTTGATGGGCCTACACGTGGCGCCTCGTTGCTGGCCTCGGTTCCAGTGCAAGAGTAAGCGGGACGGTGGGAGGGTGTAGCCGATGACGGCGTGCATGCACCCACGGTGTGTGTGGAGCACATAGTCAGATGGTGCGGTTGTCATGGCAAGCTGGAGATTGAGTTGCATTGATGGCGCGACAATGGTTGCTGTTGGGGTTGCGTGCTTGCGAAAAGAGAACGGATGGCAGTAGTTGACGGCTACCGCGACAATGACGGCAGTTTTGATCGGGACACACAAGGCGACCGAGGACCCATCTACGTGCATTTACCGCGGTACTCTCGGCATGCCGTTGCCCTTTGTTACACCCACCGACGGATTCCGGCACTGGGCCTTTTTCTTCTCTGGTGCCCTTGCAAAGCACATGCTAACCTGACATGTCCACAGGATCTGGAAGGACAAGTACAATCCCAAATGATCGCAATTCCCGCACACCCCATTACTGTATTAAGCTCCGTCCCGTTCCGATAGGCAGACTTCCTCTTTGGGACAGTGTCACAGGTCACCAGATCCTTGAGCTGAAGGGGATTGGAGGTGGGAACGGAACAAGGGCAGATGGGCCGTGGGGTGCAAACGGTGCAGACAGTAAACCCGCCTTTTCCTTTTCCTTATTTTTTGCTTTTTGGTGTCCGCAATGTGGTACGGGACGATCAATGATCATCTCATGTATTGTCCATCCCCCACACGACAAAACGTATCAGCTGTGGCAAAAACCAATACGGAACATTTATCTAGTCCCGTCGGTATTGAATGGATCGTCATGAGCATTGGCTGCATGTAGACTTTGGCTGTTGTTATCGCCGTTTTTATTCTATTTCTATATTTCTTTTCTTTTGCGGGGCCTGGTGGTGGGTGATGTGATGTTTGATTTTGCTGCGGCGTCATTTGGAAGCCAGGCCCGGAAAATTTATCAATTTATCTTACGAAGCGGGGACTTATGTGATTGGGCCGTTGAATTTTTCGGCATGGTAGGCTGAGTTGAGGTCGGTGTGAGAACCGAACTATACTGGGCTGGACTGTTTGTGTGCACGGTATTCATTTCCTTCATCAACAACCACCACCACCATTACTGTTGTTGCCAACCATTATCGTACATTTCTATATCCATCTCTACACTCTCTTTCTTCCCCTCACCTTCTCAAGCCCAGCCCAGCCCCATGCAGCTTCAGAAGAAGCAGGAATTCTCCGATGAATCCAACCTTTATTTCACCCTCTTAGTGACTCACCACACCGTAATAATCTAAACCTATCACATCACGTCAGCCCACCCCCCGCACCTTGCCTAGCACTTTGCCTAGCAACCTGCCTGCACCTGCTGCACCCGGCACCTGCACACACAGACACACACAGACACACACAGACACACAGACACACACACATACATACACCCCACCAACCCCAAACCACCGTATCGAGACATGTAGTTAGCCGTCTGCTTACTTGCCAATCAAGCTGCACTAGACACATGGACACGACCCTTGTCCACCATGTTTCACCATTGCCATTAGCGTACTTGTATGCATTTCTATCGTCTTATTCCTTGCTGTGCTTGCTTGGTGTGTGGGGTTTTTGTCATGTACCAGTAGGGTAGTGTACTGTATGCGAGATGCGTGCATATGCAAGAGTGCGATGATACTTTTTTTTCCTTTCCTTTCCTTTCTTTGCATGTCGAAGGATTTATGGACATGGATATGGACATGGAGCCGGAGCGAGTTGGCTGATGGTTTGATAATCATCGTCGTGTTGAGGTGACAAAGTTGCGGTGACGATGGGTTGCGTTGTTCGTTTTGTGAGGGATTGCGTGGCTTGAGACCATGTTGGAGATGTGGGGGCATATGTGTGTATGTGTGTATGTCTGTGTGTGTGTGTATGTGTTGCTAGAGGCTGAGCTGAGAGGGAAAAAAAAAAGGCCGAGACGAGGAGAGACTGGACTGAGCCATGTTGATGACGACGACAACGACGACGACGGCATGAGAGAGGAGAAACTTGGATTCAAAGTCCAATATAGATTCCAAGACAGACAGAGCGAGCGCTATACTACACTATACTATTCTCATATGACCAAAAACAATCATTCAAACTACGCACGGTAACCGTAAACCATAACCGTAACTGTTATAACAAGGTCCCCCCAAGCCCCGTGATCCCATCATTACATAGTCCCGTAGCAACAAAATCAATGTGGGGTCGGGTCGGGTCGGGTCCTCAGAGATGCCTGTTTCTCTCTCTCTCATCTGCCTCCACCGTCCAACGGGGCCGCTGCCGAGGAAAGCAGCAAGGAGCAAGGGTAGAGTAGAATAAGAAGAAGAGGAAGAGGAAGAGGAAGAAGGAGGGATAAGCCAGCTTGCGCGGCATCCGGACGAATACATGGCAGCTGTTGATCCGGAAATCCATCCGAACGACGGTGTGACGTACGAACATGCCTATTACATTTCCAAGTTGCCGAGCTGAGAACAAAATACGGCATTTAGAGCTTAGCGTTGCAAGTGGTGCATGTCTGAATGTGGGAAGATGCGGTTGTATGAGGAAAAAGGATGCCTCTTGGCTTCCGATACATGATCATTTTTTGCCTGGCTTGACGCTTCACGCGAGGTACGCACATTTGGCCCTCTCTACCCTTGCGGCTCAAATCCTTGCGGCTCAAATGAAAAAAAAAATGCAGCTTAAACATGCAAGCAAACACGGATGTTTCTTTGTGGCGAAAGACCAGGCAGGTAAAGAGTGGAGAAAAGGCGGAGATCACGTATGCGCGGGCGGTGCAACACGGTGGAGAAGCGGCTGAACAAGTAAAAGGTGGGCAATGCATGACATGCAGCTTTTACCAGTTTAAACGATGTTGCCGCGGCAAAAACAATAACAAAAACAACAACAACATACCCATATATGCCTATATACAAAACGTCAGAAGAGCGTGCGGCGCGCAGTCGGCAACCATGATGGCCTGTTCACTCACTTTCACATCACATGGAAAC
>Ga0265797_10006855_pt1 | contig 15894 bp, 18 predicted proteins | sample P2T30metagenome_FD_192433 | JGI IMG/M metagenome (GOLD analysis project Ga0265797, IMG submission 192433) | Plant litter microbial communities from East Loma Ridge, Irvine, California - P2 T30 | ecosystem: Environmental > Terrestrial > Plant litter > Unclassified | place: USA: California... | reverse complement strand
TGGCGGGCACTTGCATGGCGTTCTTTGCTCAGGTGAGATAATGTTCAGGGGGTTAGTTTACCTGTTCGGAGCGGATCGCGATGAGGAGCGCCCTGTGGAAGGTGGGACTGACGGCGTTGCTGCCGTGTGGCTGCGTGCTGTGCGGGGCGTATGGCCGTGACGCGCTGTGCCCGCCCTGCCGCGAGCAGTTCCTTGGTGCCGGCGACGTCCGCTGTCCCGTCTGCGCCGAGCCGTTGCCGGACGGCGCCGCGGCGGTGCCGTGCGGTCGATGCATCGCGAAACGCCCGGCGTATGACGCGACCGTCGTCGCCGCCTCGTACGCGATGCCGCTGGACCGGCTGGTGCTCGAGCTGAAATTTGGCGGCCGCCTGGCGCATGCGCTTCTGTTCGCGCAGCTGATCGCCCGGGCGGTGGACGCGGTGCCAGGGTTGGAGCGCCCGGCGCTGCTGTGCCCCGTGCCGCTGGGCCCGGCCCGGCTGGCCGAACGGGGTTTTAATCAGGCGCTGGAAATCGCCCGTCCGCTGGGAAGGCTGCTGGACATCGCCGTCGCGCCGCGGCTGACGCTGCGGGTGCAGGAAACGGCGGCGCAAAGCAAGCTGCGCGGCGTGGCCCGGCGCGCCAATATGGCGCACGTGTTTGCTGTACCGGACCGGGCGCAGGTGGCCGGGCGCCACGTCGGCATCGTCGACGACGTGATGAGCAGCGGCCGCACATTGCACGAGCTTGCAGCCGTGCTGAAGCGCCACGGCGCCGCCCGGGTGACGAACCTCGTGTTTGCCCGCACGCCGCCGCACCGACAGGAATCGCATCATTAGGAGAAAAGTTTGTTTCACGTTGTACTCGTCAATCCCGAAATTCCGCCGAATACCGGCAACGTCATCCGCCTGTGCGCCAACACGGGCGCACAGCTGCATCTGATCGAACCGCTGGGCTTCCCGCTGGACGACGCGAAGCTGCGCCGCGCAGGCCTCGACTATCACGAATATGCAAGGATGAAAGTGCATAAGGACTGGGCCGCCTTCCTGGCCGACGTACAACCCGACACCACGCGCATGTTCGCCATGACAACCCACGGCTCCACACCGTTCGCGCAACTGGCGTTCCAGCCGGGCGACGTCTTCGTCTTCGGCTCCGAAACGCGCGGCCTCGCGCCCGAGCTCCGCGAGAGTTTTCCGCCCAGCCAGCGTATCCGCGTGCCGATGCGGCCGGAGAATCGCAGCCTGAACCTGTCGAACACGGTGGCGATTGTTGTCTATGAGGCGTGGCGGCAGCAGGGTTATGCCGGCGGCGCCTGAGGCTACTCACATGTCGTCGAAACTGTCCAAGCGTAGCCGGCGCCTGCGGGAAGCAGGCAGAGGTAGTGATGCAAACCCGGCGGCAGCGCAAGGCAGCCGCAACTTGGCCATACTGAGGAACGTGCTGAACTGGCTGGCCGTGGTGATTGCCACGATCGGCTGCGGGCTCGGCTGCTATCTGCTCTACGACGGCCTCGCCACCGGCGCCACAACATCCTTCAACAAGTTCGGCAGCCACCACACCTATTCGATGCAGCTCCAGCAAGGAAAATACTGGCTCACGATGGCCGGACACCTGGCAGCAACCGTCATCCTGGCAGCCGTCGCGCTCGTCTCCGGCAGGTTTGGCCGGAACGGCTGAGGGCAACCTTATGGCCGAGCCCGTGTCCACCTTGGGGTCACACCCCGACAGGACACGGGCTCAACCGCCAACGTTGACGTCGCGCAGGCCAACCTCTCCGCGCAATGCTACCTTGGGGAGATGGCTCGCCCTCCTCGCATCGTTTATCCCGGCGCTCTGTACCACGTCACGTCGCGCGGCAACCGCCGGGCAAACATCTACGTCGACGAGCGCGACTTCCTCACGTGGCAGGACCGCCTCGCCGAGACGGTGAGCCGGTACAATTTTGCCGTCCATGCCTTCTGCCAGATGCCGAATCACTACCATCTGCTGGTGGAAACGGTGGAAGGCAATCTCTCGACCGGCATGCACTACCTGAACAGCACATATGCCCAGAAGTTCAACCACCGCCACGCGCTGACTGGACATGTCGTGCAAGGCCGCTTCCACGCAGTCCCGATAAAAAAAGATGCCCAGCTATTGCAAGTGGCCCGCTACGTCGCGCAGAACCCCGTGCGCGCGAAGCTGGTCGAGGACGCGGAAGCCTGGCGGTGGGGCAGTCATGTCAACATTTGCGGGCTGGCGCCGCCCCTGCCCTGGCTGGCTGGCGATTGGCTTCTCGCCATGTTTGGTGACGTCGAGACGGCGCAGGCCATCCTCCGTTACCGCGCTTTCGTTCGCGAGCAGGTCGTTGTCGACAGTCCTCTGGCAGACCACCCGGTGCACCACGTTACCTCCGCCCACCCCAGACGCGAGGCGCGTTCGCTGGAATACTATCGAACGCACTATTCAGACCGCGACGAGGCCATGGCACGCGCGTATGCAACGACTGCGTACCGGATCGACGTTATCGCGACACATTTCGGCGTATCAACAAAGACCGTCAGCCGGGCGGTGGCGAAGTTCAAGAGATAATTCAATGCTGAGCTTGTGTCCTTGTCGGGGTGTGACCCCAAGGTGGACACAAACTGAGCAGTGTGCCGCCACCAGTGTTGGCATAAATACACCAAACGCCGTATAACTGAGCTTTCGGCTCTATGGCGGAGGTCGTATGTTCGATATGGATTTGCCCTGGTGGGAGTTCATTGCGCGCGGGACTATTATTTATTGCTTCCTGCTGGTGATGGTGCGGCTGACGGGCAAACGGACCATCGGCCAGTTCACGCCGTTCGATCTGCTGATCGTCATGCTGCTGAGCGAGGCGGTGTCGAATTCGCTGAACGGTGGCGACAACTCCGTGCAGGGTGGCCTCATCATTGCGTCGACGCTGATTGCGCTGAACGTCATCATCGCCATCGCCACGTCGCGCAGCCGCAAGATTGCGGAGCTGGTCGACGGGGCGCCTGTCCTGCTGGGCCGTGACGGCAAGATCTTCACTGATGTCGTCAAGAAATGCCGGGTAGCTGAAGGCGACGTGGAACAGGCGCTACGCGAGGCCGACTGTCCCCTGCACAAGATGAAATGCGCCTTCCTCGAGCCGGACGGCAAGATCACAATTTTGCAGAACTGAGCTGCTGAACTGACGGATCAGCCGCCGAACGTACGCACCTTCGCCAGCAGCTTGGTGGTCGACCGGTCGTGCTCGAAGTCGATCGCGACGGCCTTGCCGCCGTACCCCAGCACCGCCTTCCCTTCCGGAATCCCCGTCATGTCGTAGTCGCCGCCCTTGGCGTAAATCTCCGGCTGCGCCTCCTGCACCACTTCCAGCGCCGTATCCTCGTCGAACGGCACCACCAGGCTGACCGATTCCAGCGCCGCCAGCAGCGCCATGCGGTCGTCGCACGTGTTCAGCGGACGGTCGTCGCCCTTGCCCAGCCGTTTGACGGACGCATCCGTGTTGGCGGCCACCACCAGCGACGCGCCCAGCTCGCGCGCCTGCGCCAGGTACGTGACGTGGCCCCGGTGCAGGATGTCGAACACGCCATTGGTCAGCACGACAGGTTTCGGCAGCGCGGCCACGCGGCCCCGCAGTTCGGCGCGGGGGCAGATTTTTTCTTCGAATCGGGGCATGACATCTTTCTCGCTATAAGTATCGCGTTCATTATAGCCAGAGCATTGGCGTTACAATATCACCGCTCCGGGCCCCCACCAGCCAAGAATCTATGACACTTACCGAACTCAAGTACATCGTCGCGGTCGCGCGCGCCAAACATTTCGGCCACGCCGCCGAAGCCTGCTTCGTGGCGCAGCCGACGCTGTCGGTCGCGATCAAGAAGCTTGAGGACGAGCTGGGTGTCACACTGTTCGAACGGGGCGGCGCCGAGATTTCCGTCACCCCGCTGGGTGCGCAGATCGTGGCGCAGGCCGAGCGCGTGCTGGAGCAGACGGCCGCCATCAAGGAGCTTGCCAAGCAGAACAAGGACCCGCTGTCCGGCCCGCTGCGCCTGGGGGTCATCTACACGATCGGCCCGTATCTGCTGCCACCACTCGTCAAGGCGATGATCGAGAAGACGCCGCAGATGCCGTTGATCCTGCAGGAAAACTTCACCGTCAAGCTGCTGGAGCTGCTGCGCCAGGGCGAACTGGACGCCGCCATCATGGCCCTGCCCCTGCCCGACCACGGCATGGCGATGCAGGACCTGTACGACGAGCCGTTTGTTGTCGCCATGCCGAACCACCATCCGTGGGTCGAGCGCGACCGTATCCCCGCCGAGGACCTGAAAAAAGAGACGATGCTGTTGCTCGGCAATGGTCATTGCTTCCGCGATCAGGTGCTGGAAGTGTGCCCGGAGATGGCGCGCTTTTCCACGCCCGGCAACGGCATGCAGCGCACATTCGAGGGGTCGTCGCTGGAAACCATTCGCCATATGGTTGCCAGCGGTATCGGCCTGACGGTGCTGCCGCGCGCCTCCGTCCCGGACATGGACGCCAAGGGCGGCATGCTGCAGTTCCGTTACTTTGAAAACCCGCAGCCGTCGCGCCGCGTCGTCATCGTCTGGCGCAAGAGTTTTACGCGCAAGGCCGCCATCGATGCCGTCGTCGAAGCCATTGCGCAATGCGACCTGCCTGGCGTGACCATGCTGGACGCGCCCGCCGCCGCCTGACCTGATTTAGACACTGACCGCGACAATATCGTGTACGCCCCCGCTCCCTCGAAACTGCAACTGTATTTCCGCCTCGTGCGGCTGGACAAGCCCATCGGCACCGTGCTGCTGCTGTGGCCAACCCTGATGGCGCTGTGGCTCGCCAGCGGGGGCGTGCCGGCCTGGCACCTGATCGTCATCTTTTCGCTGGGTACCTTGCTGATGCGTTCGGCCGGCTGCGCCATCAACGATTATGCCGACCAGGACTTCGACCGCCACGTCAAGCGTACGGCCGACCGGCCCATCACCAGTGGACGCATCAGCGGCAAGGAAGCCCTCGCCATCGCCGCCGGACTGTCCATCGTTGCCTTCCTGCTGATCCTGCCGCTGAACGCACTGGTCAAGCAGCTGAGCGTGGCTGCCGTCATCATTGCCGGCACGTATCCGTACTTTAAGCGTTTCTTCGCAATCCCGCAGGCCTACCTCGGCATCGCGTTCGGCTTCGGCATTCCGATGGCCTTTGCCGCCGTGCAGAACACCGTGCCGACCTACGCCTGGCTGCTACTGCTCGGCAATGTGTTCTGGGCCGTCGCGTACGACACGGAATATGCGATGGTCGACCGCGACGACGACCTGAAGATCGGCATCAAGACGTCCGCCATCACGTTCGGCCGCTGGGACGTCGCCATCGTCATGCTGTGCTACGTCGTCCACCTTGCCATCCTGCTGGCGGCCGGCCTGCACTTCGGCCTCGGTCCGTGGTTCCTGGCCGGGCTGGTCGTGGCCGCCGGCTGCGTCGTCTATCACTACTTCCTGATTCGTGAACGCGAGCGTGCGCCTTGTTTTGCGGCATTCCGCCACAATAACTATCTGGGAGCGGCGGTATTTGTCGGAATCGCGTTGGATTACGCATTGCGCTGATTCCATACGGCATCGTCGCTGACTAGACTTGACGTTCCTGCTGACGTTCAGCTGACATTCAAAAGAAGAGGCGATTATGGACCAGACGACCAATCTCGAAGGCACCGGCAGCACCAAAGGCAATGGCAGCACCTACAATTCCGGCGACACTGCACAGACCCGCGAGCGCCTGATGGGCGACCTGAAGAAAACCATCGGCGAAGCCGAACAGTGGCTGCGCGGCGCGGCCAGCAGCACGGCCGAGGATCTGGGCGATGCCCGCGCCAAAGTCCAGGAAACGCTGCGCTCGGCCAAGACCAATCTGCTGACACTGGAAGACTCCGTGCTGGCAAAAAGCAAGCTGGCGGCGCAAGCCACCGACACCTACGTGCACGACAATCCATGGAAGGCCGTCATCGTCGGCGGCGTCGTGGGCCTGCTGCTGGGTGTGATCGTTTCGCGCGACTGATCGCGTAACGCTGTAATGCAAGACGGCTCGCATTGCGGGCCGTTTTCTTTCATCGACGCGGTACCGTCCACCGCAGCGCCACCAGCCAGCCTGCCAACGAAAACACCTTCCACACCCCGACAAAGCAGAACAGATACAGCACGAACTGGCTGACGCTCGCCGGTGTCGCCGGCAGGCCGGCCGAGACGAGCAGGAAGCGCGTCGTGCACACCGTCAGCACGCCGACGAGCGTGACAAACCACCACTTGCGCTCCACGTTCACTCCCCCGCCCCTTTGCACACCGCCTCGACCCGATGCCCGTCCGGATCGACCAGGAACGCCGCATAGTAAGTCGGCCCGTATTCCTCGCGCAGCCCTGGTTCGCCGTTGTCCTTCCCGCCCGCTCGCATGCCCGCCGCGTGGAATGCATCCACGGCCTGCCGCGAGGGCGCGGCGAACGCCAGATGAAAGCCGTCGCCAGGCGCCATCGCGCCGGCGCGCAGCTTCAGGCACAGGATATCGTTGTCGTCTTCGATGCCATAGCCGATCGCTTCGTCGTCCTCGAAGACCCGGCGCAAGCCCAGCGCCCCCAGCACGCCGTCGTAAAACGCCGCGCCGGTGGCCAGGTTGCGCACGCCCAGCGACAGGTGGTGGATCATTGCGCGCCCAATTCGTCGCCCAGCTCCTTGCCGCGCGCCGCAGCCGCCTTCACCGCGGTGGCGATGGCGTCCTTGACGCCGGCGGCCTCCATGCTCGTCAGCGCCGCATACGTGGTGCCGCCTTTCGACGTGACGCGTTCGCGCAGGGTGGACAAGGGCTCGTCCGAGCGCCCCGCCAGTTCAGCCGCGCCGGCGAACGTGGCCTGCGCCAATGCCAGGCTTTGTGCCGGCGTCAGGCCCAGCTCCGCGCCGGCCTGCTGCAGCGCTTCGAGGAAGTAGAAGACGTAGGCCGGGCCGCTGCCCGACACCGCCGTCACCGCGTCGATCAGCGCCTCGTCGTCAAGCCACATCGTCTTGCCGACGCCGGCCAGCATCCCGTCGGCCATCGTGCGCTGCGCGGCGGAGACGCCTTCGTAGGCCACCATGCCCGTGATGCCCATGCCGATCAGCGCGGGCGTGTTCGGCATGCAGCGCACGATCGCGGTATAGCCGCCCAGCCAACGCGACAGGTCGCGTGCGCGGATGCCGGCCGCGATCGAGATAACCAGCGGCTGGTGAGCAGCCGCGGCCAGCATCGGCTGCAATGCTGCCGCCACGTCGCGCATGTTCTGCGGCTTCACCGCCAGCACGATCACCTCCCCTTGCGTCACGGCCGCGTCGATGGCGGCGGCCGTCGTCAGTCCATACTCGCGCTGCAGGTGCTCCAGTGCCGCCGGATTCGGGTCGACGACGTGGATGTTGGCGCCCGGCGTGACCCGGCCCGCCAGTCCGGCGATCAGCGCCGCGGCCATATTGCCGCCGCCGATAAATGCGATCTTCATTGAGGTTCCTTGTTGTAGTGGCGGGCGCCGAAAATGGCGCTGCCGACGCGCACGATGGTCGCGCCTTCCAGGATTGCCGCGCGCAGGTCGGCCGACATGCCCATCGACAGCGTGTCCAGTGCGAAGCCCTGGGCGCGCAACTCGTCGTACAGCGTGCGCAGCGCGGCAAACGCGGCACGCTGCGCCATGAAATCTTCCGTCGGTTCAGGAATCGCCATCAGGCCGCGCAGACGCAATTGCGGCAGCGCGGCCACGCTGCGTGCCAGCGCCGCCACCTCGGCCGGCGCCACGCCGCTCTTGCTGGCTTCCCCGCTGATATTCACCTGCAGGCAGACATTCAGCGGGCCGCGCCCTTCCGGCCGCTGTTCGGCCAGGCGCTGGGCGATCTTCTCGCGCTCGACGGTATGGACCCAGTCGAAATGCTCGGCGATGGGCCGCGTCTTGTTGCTCTGGATCGGACCGATGAAGTGCCATTCCAGCGGAACGTCAGCCAGCGCGGCCGCGACGGCGCGTACCTTGTCCACGCCTTCCTGCACATAGTTTTCGCCAAAGGCCCGCTGGCCCGACCGCGCCGCTTCGATCACGGCCTCCGGGCCGAAGGTCTTCGAGACGGCCAGCAGGCGCACGCTGTCGCGTGGCCGCCGCGCCTCGTCGGCGGCGGCCGCGATGGCTTCCCCGACTGCTTGCATGTTCCGAGTGATTGTGGACATAATCGTCGATCCGGCTTCGCCAGAAGCCCCGCGCGCGGCAGCGCCATCAACTCCATCAGCAGCCGCGCGCCAGCACCCTGCGGTTCCGGCTTTAATGACCTTATTGTTTTGATCACTGGATTATAAATGGACATCTCCGAACTTCTCGCATTCTCCGTCAAGAACAAGGCTTCGGACCTGCACCTGTCCGCCGGCCTGCCGCCGATGATCCGCGTGCACGGCGATGTCCGCCGCATCAACCTGCCGCCGCTGGAGCACAAGGACGTGCACGGCATGATCTATGACATCATGAACGACAGCCAGCGCAAGGTGTACGAGGAGCTGCTGGAGATCGACTTCAGCTTCGCCATTCCCGGCCTGGCGCGCTTTCGCGTCAACGCGTTCAACCAGGACCGCGGCGCGTCGGCCGTGCTGCGCACGATTCCGTCGAAGATCCTCACATTGGAAGACCTGAACGCACCAAAAATCTTCGCCGACTTCGCGCTGAAACCGCGCGGCCTCGTGCTCGTCACGGGCCCCACCGGCTCCGGCAAATCGACCACGCTGGCGGCCATGGTCAACCACCTCAACGAACACGAATACGGGCATATCCTGACGATCGAGGACCCGATCGAATTCGTCCACGAATCGAAGAAGTGCCTGATCAACCAGCGCGAAGTCGGGCCGCACACGCTGTCGTTCAGTAACGCGCTGCGCTCGGCGCTGCGCGAGGACCCGGATGCGATCCTCGTCGGCGAGCTGCGCGACCTGGAGACGATCCGCCTCGCCCTCTCCGCCGCGGAAACCGGCCACCTCGTGTTCGGCACCCTGCACACGTCGTCCGCCGCCAAGACCATCGACCGTATCGTCGACGTCTTCCCCGCCGAGGAAAAGGAGATGGTGCGGGCGATGCTGTCCGAGTCGCTGCAGGCCGTCATCTCGCAGACGCTGCTGAAAACCAAGGACGGCAACGGCCGCGTGGCCGCGCACGAGATCATGGTGGGCACGCCCGCCATCCGCAACCTGATCCGCGAAGCGAAGATCGCGCAGATGTATTCGGCCATCCAGACGGGCAGCAACGTGGGCATGCAGACGCTGGACCAGAACCTGACGGACCTGGTACGCCGCAACGTGATCTCGTCGGCCGCCGCGCGCGCCGCCGCCAAGATCCCCGAGAATTTCCCCGGTTAAGGAGCGGCCATGGAACGCGACCAGGCATCCAAGTTCATGTTCGACCTGCTGCGCCTGATGGTCAGCAAAAAAGGCTCGGACCTGTTCATCACGGCCGGCTTCCCGCCGGCGATGAAGATCGACGGCAAGCTCACGCCCGTCTCGGCGCAACCGTTGACGGCGGCGCACACGGCCGACCTGGCCCGCTCCATCATGAACGACAAGCAGACGGCATCGTTCGAGGCGACCAAGGAAGCCAACTTCGCCATCAGTCCCGGCGACCTGGGGCGCTTTCGCGTGTCCGCGTTCGTGCAGATGAGTTCTGTCGGGATGGTGCTGCGCACGATTAACAGTGCCATTCCAAAGCTGGACGACCTGGGCCTGCCGGAGGTGTTGAAGGACATCGTCATGGCCAAGCGCGGTCTCGTCATCATGGTCGGCGCCACCGGTTCCGGCAAGTCGACCACCCTGGCGGCCATGGTCGGCTGGCGCAACGCCAATAGCCACGGTCACATCATCACGATCGAGGACCCCGTGGAGTTCGTCCACCCGCACCATAACTGCATCGTCACGCAGCGCGAGGTGGGCGTCGATACGGAAGACTGGGAAGTGGCGCTGAAAAACACGCTGCGCCAGGCGCCGGACGTGATCCAGATCGGCGAGATCCGCGACCGCGCGACGATGGACCACGCCATCGCGTTTGCCGAGACGGGCCACCTGTGCCTGGCCACGATGCACGCGAATAACGCCAACCAGGCGCTGGACCGCATCATCAACTTCTTCCCCGAGGAGCGCCGCCAGCAACTGCTGATGGACCTGTCGCTGAACATGAAGGGCATGATCTCGCAGCGCCTGGTGCCGCTGAAGGAAGGCAAGGGACGTGCGGTGGCCATCGAGATCATGCTGAACTCTCCGCTGATCTCGGACCTGATCTTCAAGGGACAGGTGCACGAGATCAAGGAGCTGATGAAGAAGTCGCGCGAGCTGGGAATGCAGACGTTCGACCAGTCGCTGTTCGACCTGTACGAGGCAGACAGGATCAGTTACGAGGACGCGCTGCGCAACGCCGATTCCGTCAACGACCTGCGTCTGGCCATCAAGCTGGAAGGCAAGGGAGCGAAGAACCGCGACCTGTCCGCCGGTACCGAACATCTGGGCCTGATCTGAGGAGCGCACCATGACGTCCGTCTTCGATTTTTCCGCTGTCAGCCTGGCCGGCCAGCCCGTGGACCTGGCGCAGTACCACGACAAGGTGCTGCTGATCGTGAACACGGCCAGTGCCTGCGGTTTCACGCCCCAGTACACGGGCCTGGAGAAGCTGCATGAGCGCTTCGGGCCGCAGGGCTTCGAGGTGCTGGGCTTCCCCTGCAACCAGTTCGGCGCGCAGGAGCCGGGATCGGCGGAGGAAATCGGCGCGTTCTGCGAAACGAAATACGCGGTGACCTTCCCGCTGTTCGCCAAGATCGACGTCAACGGCGCGGCCGCCCACCCGCTCTACCAATTCCTGAAAAAGAGCGCGCCCGGTTTGCTGGGCACACAGGCCATCAAGTGGAATTTCACCAAATTCCTCGTGCGGCGCGACGGCACCGTGGCGCACCGCTATGGCCCGATGACGAAACCGGAGGAGATCGCACCCGATATCGAAGGGCTGTTGCAAAGCGCGACTGGCTGAGCAATAACTAGTGGTTACATGCATCATGTTGTGCCACGACCGCAGAATCGTTCTCATTACTGTAAAGACGCGATATCGTTGCACACTGGAATTGCATTCTAGGTAATAATGGCGGGCGCACTTTTGCTTACAAAACCACGCCATGCCGCTCCCCGCAAGTATCGTATCCCGTTGGATCAGAATGGGCGCCTATTCCCGCCTGTTCGTACCAATTTCCCTGTTGATCGTGGCCGTCGTGGCCGTGCGCTATACGCTGCTGGTGGATTCGGAAGCCGCGCAGGCTCGGCATCAGCTCGTGCTGGAAACGCGCCAGGTCACACAGCACCTTGCCGAGGCCCTGGCGCCGCTGGCGGCGGCACACGACCAGGCCGCCATCGGGGCGCTGCTGCAGCGTACCGCCGACGTCAGCGAAGGCGTGTCGCGCATCCGCTGGCTGGAAGGCGACGCGACGGCCGAAGCGGTGCGCATGCCCGAAACGCCGCGCTACCCGGGATGGTTTCCCGCTCTCGCCGGCATCGAGCCGCTGACCTACACAGTCCCCGTGGGCGCGACCGGTGCCCACATCGAGCTCTGGTTCAGCGCCACGCCCGCGCTCAACGTGGCGTGGCGTGCGCTGGGCCGGCAGGCCCTGGTCACGGCACTGAACATCTTTCTCGTCTACTTCCTGCTCGGCCTCCTGATCTTCGTCACGCGCCGCATGCTGCGCCGCGTAAGCCGCGCCACGCAGGCCTTCCGCGACGGCCAGTACCACGTGCGCCTGCCGGTGCGGGGCTTTCCGGAAGCGCAGGCGGTGGCGACGACGTTCAACGAGATGGCGGCCCGCATCCAGGACCTGATGCTGACCCTGCAATCGGAAAAGGAGCGCAGCGAAGTGACGCTGGCATCGATCGGCGACGCCGTCATCGTGACCGATCCGTGGGGCCGTGTCGAATCGATGAACGAGACGGCGCAGGCGCTGACGGGCTACACGGCCGGCGAAGCGCGCGGCCAGGAGCTGCACGACGTGTTCGCGCTGGCAAACAACTTCGGCCAGCACACGCTGATGAAGACACTGGCCGCCGTGCAGGCGGGCGGTCCCGTCGTCAAGGCCAAGGACCAGAACCTGCGCCACCGCGACGGCCGCCGCTTCAACGTGGAGTACACGGCCGCGCCGATCCGCCAGAGCGCCGGCGGGCTGCAGGGTACCGTGCTGGTGTTCCGCGACGTCAGCGAGACGCGTGAGCTGATCCAGCAGATGTCGTGGCGCAGCTATCACGACGTGCTGACCGGCCTGCCCAACCGCGCCGCGCTGGCGGGCCGCTTCGAACAGGAGATCGCCCGGGCACGCGATGGTGGCGCGCTGCTGGCCGTCTGCCTGTTCGACCTCGATCACTTCCGCCAGGTCAACGACAGCGGCGGTCACGCGCTGGGCGACGAAGTGCTGAAACAGGTGGCCAGCCGCCTGCATGAATTCTCCGGCAGCGACCATTACGTGGCCCGCCTCGGCGGCGACGAATTCGTGCTGCTGCTGCGCGACCACGGCGACAAGGCCGGCGTGGAACGCACGCTGGAACGGCTGATGCTCTCGCTGACGCGCGGCTACCAGGCCGGCTCGCGCACGGTGCCGCTGACAGCCAGCGCCGGCGTGGCGCTGTACCAGGGCAGCGACGTCAGTGCCGACAACCTGCTGCGCCACGCCGACCAGGCGCTGTACCAGGCCAAGGTCGAAGGCCGGCGCAAGGTGCATTTCTTCGACGCCGTGCTGGACGAGCAGGTCCGCACCCACCACAACCGCCGCACCGAGGTGCGCGACGCGCTGCTGGCCGGGCAACTGTGCCTGTATTACCAGCCGAAGGTGGACATGCGCCACGGCCGCGTGATCGGCATGGAAGCGCTGCTGCGCTGGCGCCATCCGCAGCGCGGCATCCTTGGCCCCGCCGAGTTCCTGCCCGCCGTGGAGCACACGGACCTGATTGCCGACATCGGCGAATGGGTGCTGCGCGAGGCGCTGCAACAGCTGACGACGTGGTGCGCCATGGGCCACCTGTGGGGCGCCAGCGTGAACATCGCCGCGCGCCATTTCCAGCGGCCAGACTTCGTGCAGCGCATGCGCGCGATCCTCGATGAGTTCCCCGCCGTGCCGCCACGGCTGCTGGAACTGGAAATCCTCGAATCGTCCGCGCTGCACGACGTCAACCACGTGCGCTGCATCATGCAGGAGTGCCAGGCGCTGGGCATCCGCTTTGCGCTGGACGATTTCGGCACCGGCTATTCGTCGATGGCCTACCTGAAACGCCTGCCCGCCGACGTGCTGAAAGTGGACCAGAGTTTTGTCCGCAACATGCTGGTCGATCGCGACGACCTGCACCTGGTCAGCGCCGTCATCGGCCTGGCGAAGGCCTTCAACCGCAGCGTCATCGCGGAGGGCGTCGAGACGGCCGAACACGGCGCGCTGCTGATCCGGCTGGGTTGCGACCTGGCGCAGGGCTATGGCATCGCGCGGCCGATGCCGGCCGACGACGTGCCCGGATGGGCCGAGGGCTTCGTCAAGGTGCCGGCGTGGGAGGATGCAAGCCTGCTGGGGCCTCTGACGGATCTGCGCGGGGAATTGCCGGATTTCAGTCGGGATGTGAATCTGTCCACACCAGCATAGTCAGCCAAAAAGGTCGGGGACAGGCACTTTTCACGGGCCGTTCGGCCCGGGAAACGTGTCAGTCCCCAGCACTTCGACTGTCGCGGATCATCCGGTCGACCAACTCGATCCAGTGCTCCACCGGCGTTTCGGTGCCGGACTGCAGGTGACCGATGCAGCCGATATTGGCCGAGACGATGCGCGGGGCGCCAGTCTCTGCCAGCTGTTCCAGCTTGCGGTCACGCAGCTGCAGCGAGAGTTCCGGATGCAGCAGCGAATACGTGCCGGCCGAGCCGCAGCACAGATGCGATTCGCCGCACAGCCGCACGTCGACACCCAGCGCCCGCAGCAGCCCTTCCACTTTCCCGCGCACCTGCTGGCCGTGCTGCAGCGTGCACGGCGGATGATAGACAACCGGCTCAGCGCCCCGTTGCGCCAGCCGCGCCAGCTCGCCTTCGAACGCCGGCAAGATCTCGGACAGGTCGCGTGTGAGCGCCGAGATGCGCGCCGCCTTCTCGGCATAGGCCGGATCGTGCGCCAGCAGATGGCCGTACTCGCGCACCGTGGCGCCGCAGCCGGACGCCGTCATGACGATGGCCTCCACCTCGTCCACATACGGCCACCAGGCGTCGATATTGCGGCGCATGTGATCGCGTCCGCCCTCCTGGTCGTTCAGATGAAAGCGCAAGGCGCCGCAGCAGCCGGCACGTGGCGCGGCAAACAATTGCACGCCGACGGCGTCCAGCACCCGCGCCGCCGCCGCGTTGATATTCGGCGCCATGCCCGGCTGCACACAGCCGTCCAGCACCAGCATCCGGCGCGCGTGCTGGCGCGTCGGCCACGGCGTGGCGCGCCGCAGCGGCGGCAATTTGTCCTGCAGCGCGGGCGACAGCAAGGGACGCAGCACCTGCCCGATGCGCAGCGCCGGCGTGAACAGCGCCTTGCGCGACATGCCCTCCTTCAGCACATAGCGCCTGATCCGGTCCGGCAGGGAACGGCGTACACGGCGCTCCACGACATCCCGGCCGATATCGGCCAGGCGACCGTAGCGCACGCCGGACGGGCACGTACTTTCGCAGTTGCAGCATGTCAGGCAGCGATCCAGGTGCAGCTGCGTGCTGCCGGTGACAGGTGCGCCTTCCAGTACCTGCTTGATCAGATAAATGCGCCCGCGCGGGCCATCCAGTTCGTCGCCCAGCAGCTGATACGTGGGACAGGTGGCCGTGCAGAAGCCGCAATGCACGCAGGCGCGCAGGATGCTTTCCGCTTCGTCCCCCTGCGGCGTGCCCTTGATGAAATCGGCGAGATTGGTTTGCATGGGATGTTCAGTTCACGCTGTTTCAGTACAGGCGGCCGCGGTTGAAGATGCCGGCCGGGTCGAATGCGCCCTGCAAGCGTTCGTGGATGCGCAGGATTGCCGTCGACGGATGGTGGAATGCGCCGGCGCGCTTGTCCGCTGCCCGGTACAGCGTCGCATGGCCGCCCGCCGCGGCCACCGTGCGGCGGATATCGGCAGCACCGGCGCGGGGCGCCTTCAGCCAGCGTTGGCCGCCGCCCCATTCGATCAGTTGGGTCCCGCCGAGAATCAGGGCGCTGGCCGCCGGCGGCAGCGCCAGGCGCCATAACGTGTCCGTGTCGAAGAATGCGTGGGTCTGGTCGCGCAGCGACGTCCAGAATGCCGGCCCGTCCGCGATTTCGGCGCCGCCCAGTTTGCGCGTGGCCGCGGCCACGGCGGGTTCCGCGCCGGACAGCCGGACCGTCAGCACGCCGTCGTGCCAGCATGTGGCCGACAGCGGCAGCGGCTGCCCGCCCCACTCGTTCATCCGCGCCAGCGCGGCGATTTCGTCCAGCTCGAAGCGCAAGGTCGTCTCCACCAGCGGCAGCGGCAGCACCTTCAGCGACACCTGCGTGATCAACCCCAGCACGCCCATCGATCCGGCCAGCAGCCGCGACACGTCGTAGCCGGCCACGTTCTTCATGACCTGGCCGCCGAAATTCAGCAGCTCGCCCTTGCCGTTCAACAGTTGCGCGCCCAGCAGGAAGTCGCGCACGGCGCCTGCCGTGGCGCGGCGCGGCCCGGAAAGGCCGCTGGCGACGACGCCGCCGATCGTCGACGCCGCGCCGAAGCGGGGCGGCTCGAAGGCCAGCATCTGGCGCTGCTCGCGCAGCTGCGCTTCCAGCTGCGCCAGCGGCGTGCCGCAACGCACCGTGACAAACAGCTCCGTCGGCTCGTAATCGACGATGCCGCTGTGGCCGCTCGTATCG
>Ga0265797_10006854_pt1 | contig 15896 bp, 11 predicted proteins | sample P2T30metagenome_FD_192433 | JGI IMG/M metagenome (GOLD analysis project Ga0265797, IMG submission 192433) | Plant litter microbial communities from East Loma Ridge, Irvine, California - P2 T30 | ecosystem: Environmental > Terrestrial > Plant litter > Unclassified | place: USA: California... | reverse complement strand
CGTGTTCGACTGACATGAGCGCGTGCGCTGAGCGAGGTAGGTGGGGTTGATGACCATTTTATCGGTGTTGCGGAGCTTCCAGTCGTCTCACAGCTTGAGTTGCAGTGACGATGCGGCTCGCGGGTGGAGTGGAGTGCCAAGACCTGACGTTAGCGCGGATTTTACTCCCGGCGCAAGTCGCGAAGTTATCCATTGCTTCCTTCTCGAAATCACCTTCACCGACAACGTCATTGCAGGAAATCGCAAGCTCGGCCGCTTCCACTGCCACACAAGCTACTCTCGCTGACACACGCGCCAAACCCGTGACGGTCGACCTTCCACAGCCTGCCCAGCCATGCCTCCAGTCCGCACCGCACGCGCCTCGCGCAAGGCCCCGCCAGAGGGCTTCGATGACATCGAGGACACACTCCTCGAGTTCCAGAACAAGATGAAGGATGCTGAGAATACATCGCATGAGGGCAAGAAGAAGTACGAAATGACGTGGCCCATCTTCCAGATCACCCACCAACGTTCGCGCTACATATACGACCTATACTACGAGAAGGAGGCTATCACCAAGCAGCTATATGATTACCTGCTCAAGAACGGATATGCGGACGCCATGTTGATTGCCAAGTGGAAGAAGCAAGGCTACGAGAAGGTAGGACAACTCTTACCACGCAGCTTGCCAGCCCAAATCAAACTAACTCAGTGATAGCTATGCTGCACCCGCTGCATTCAGACCAAAGAGACAAACTTCCGATCGACCTGTATCTGCCGTGTCCCTAGGGATCAGCTCAAAGAGAACCAGGAAATACAATGCGTAAACTGCGGCTGCAGAGGATGCGCTTCCAGTGACTGAGCACCATGATGAGGAGAACGTGCGAAGATAGTCATACTTTCACCCAAGGCGAAGACGCCCTCGATATTCTGCAGACACTGCCTGGGAGGACTGCAAAGACACGCACACATGCGTTCACACTAGAGCAAGGACTTATCCACAGGCACGACACCTCTAGATGCCGCATCGGACAGGCCAGAGAGATCGTACACATGGATGCATTTGAGAACATGATGGTCAAAACAAAGCATAGGGTGTGTCTATTGACCAGAACATAATAATTCAATTGTTAACATGTTTACAGAGAAAAGTGAGTGAATGAAGGTATCCCCAACCTGGACGCCTGTAACCTATGGGGTATAGTGAACCACTACAAAAGTCGTCCAGTCGTAAGAGAAGACCTATCGCAGTCCTGATTTCCGCCCATCTACCACCTATTAACCAAAACGCCTTGCCAAGACCTTAAAACACTGAGCTTGCATCGCTCCTTCGCTTGTAGTCTGCGCTACATTGTGATCTCCTATTCATATCCCGACCGAATCTCGATGACGGCAATGAATTGAGGATACCCTGCCGCCTTACCCACGCGGTTGGTGGTGGTGACGGCCAGAGTTCTGATATTTCAGACCCCAAGCTTCTTCTGAGGGTATCGCCTCGCTTTAGTCGGAATGGACTTGACCCATCAATGGGCGAGTCTCGACCAGAGCGAATCTTTTCTACCTTTATGCTGCGTGGCGGTGTCCTCAGCGTCTCGAGATCATCGTCTTGATTTTGATCTATCGATCGAACGAACTCCCTGCTTTGACCGAGAACTTGCGCTTCTCTGTGCCGACCGTCGTAGATGTGAGTGCTGAATGCGGCCATGTCGAACACCTTGCTTCCTCTCCGGTCACTGTCTAGTGACGGTAAGCGTGTGACATAGTCTTTCTCCGGGACCGGAGGTGGTGATTCCAGATCTTGACTCATTCTCCGCGCCTTTCGTCTGCGGCACCAGAAAACGGCGAAGATGCAGATTGCGCACGAGGCGATTATGACGGGTATCATTCCGAGACCGATTTTTGTTGCGGAAGACATTCCTCCTGCTTGTGGTACGGATCGTGCTGATGTGACTGGCAATGTGGTTGAATCTATGGCGACTGCCCTTGCTAACGATGGTGGTTGCGTTGAAGGTCGAGTCGGTGGTGCGTTCGGTACGCTGGCGTCGAGGGTTGGAGTTATTAGTGCTGTAGTATCTGCGCGAGCCCGCACATGAGGTATATTAAGGAAAGTGTTCATGCTCGGTGGCAATGTATCTTCGCTAAAACGAAGCAATGAAAATTTTAAGAATAGTAATGAATGACAGGAAAAGATACGGCCATGCTATGTCCAGGATCTTTTGGTGGTGTATTAGGGATGTCGATGAGGTGTCTCCTTCATCGCATATCGAACGCGGACATGAAACCCAGCAGACAAAGCCGCCTTTGTAGAATACAATGAAGCACGGTCAAGCACTATCTAGCCGTGCTTTCGAAGATGACTACCACACTGACCACTAGATTATTATCGATTTGCGTAATCCGCTTGGTCCCCGGTGGTCGAATGATGAAACACAAATGTCGAACACAGTCTTACAACACAGCCTTCGGAAGCGATTGCTGCATACTGGAGCCAATGAGTGCTGCATTGTTCTTTCCCACCCAGGTGAGTACGCAGGAGGGGCACACACTCAGAGCATCCTACCCTATACGATATCAGAAGTGTTGTTCTCTCCTTACGGTACCTAGGTAACGCCTGCGTTCGCATTAACATGACATGCCTTTCTTTTGCGCGCATAGATTATCGTGAAGTACCGACTTCCTTCCGCACACGCAAATGCCAGAACCCAATCGAACAAATGTCATCATCACGCTCATCTTCTCATCTGCTCAGACACCATAAAATCAGATCAACACGACTAACACGCTGATTGATATCAAATTACCATATGCTCTAGGATATCGGAAAGCCTAAACTTCAACACCGATGTTGGGGTTCTCGGAAGGGTTAGCGTGGTGCACGGGATACGCTACTTGTAGCGTCTCCTTGTTCGTCCTTCCATCCGTCCCTTCACAGGACTGAGGCTGAGCATGGTCTCTTGAACGCCATATGCTCCTCGTAGTCTTTGTCTGCGGCTCTTTCACCCGGAGGATATGCAAAGGTAAGATATCTCCTCGTGGCGGTCTTCGATAGGTGAAACGCAGAAACGACGCACATGCATTCTCGACCACGTTTCTCGCCGCACCTGCATACGGGAAGATGAAGAGCTGACATGCTGTGTGCATCTGCGCGATATCGGAAGAATATAGGGCCTCTGGCAGTCGACATGTCCGAGATAATGACATATTTTCGGCGTTATGTGTACGCACTTGGGGCGACACGGAAATGTTTGTCCAGGAACATACCCAGGTACATATCGTCCCCTTCTTTGGTCGTTGATCCCTCTCCCTGCCCTTTACCTGGCAGAAGACAACACATCGTAGATTCCACAATGAAACGTAGATTATGGAATGCTAGGGAGCAAGCATACCTTCGACTGGATGCAAAGTTGTTCGATTACGAGGTGTGTTCTACATATCCTATGTGATCGAGGTGGCCCATCACAGGCTACAGAATATCAGCTTCTACAAAAACACAGGGACAGTGGGCTTCTGAAGCAGAGGATCGAGTTTGCGCGGCCCATAAGGATTTGTTCGACTATGCGTTTCACGATGGCCTTTGCATTGCTGCATTCGGTAGGGAACTTAGAAGAACCTCAGAAAACAGCTTCAACAGGCGGACGCTGTCGGTGAATATACGACTTCACCCTCTGCACTGCACTCGGTGAACTTGTGGTATCTGTGGTAGGCAAGGCTGCTAGGGCAGACTATTTTGAGACACTGGGGGAACCGAAGCAGACATATCTCGTTTCACAGAGGACATGTCGAGTGGTAGATATCGCGTGGAAGACACAACCACGGTGACGCAATGTTGGCGAAACAGCCGCTTTTTGGCCAAGTTATACCAGCATGTCATGCTGCCAGTCTATTTTAATAGGGTCAAACATACCAAAACCTTGTCGCACATGTAGGTTTACGCTATTCTACGCTGCTTAATGTGCACAAGGAAATGCTCGCAAGATGGCTCCTTACCTGGCGCTTTCCGGATGCCCTGCCAATACTAATTAATACAGCTCGTAAGAACTTAGTTGTGCTGGGTTCTTATCATTCGTCATCTATAATTTCAAAGGAGCAGGGCTGACGAAACAAGACCGAGGCCGAGTATGAGGCCAAGATGCCATGTCAAACAACTGGGTCCGCCTGTTTCATATGGCGCATTCCAAGACAACCAACATTGGTATCTAACATTGTTTGTACCGCCCAAGCGCGTAGATAGCATATAACATGTATAGAGGCCTCATAAATCGAAGTGCTCCATACTCGTCAATTCAATAGTTAGCAATCATGATGTCCTATACTTCGGAGAAAACGCCGCTCCTCCCTGTCGTCGAACGCACACTCGATGCCTACATGAACAAGATCGACCAACGCCATCGTGAAGGCGTCGAATACGCACTGCTGGTGTCCACTCTGTTGCTTACCGTCTTCCAAGTCGTGGTCCTCTACAGCGGCGACAGTCTTGTGCCCATAGCTCTGGACGGCCAATACTACGCCCTGGTGGCTCAACTCGCTCGCGGCCTGCGCATGTCAATCCCCGCCAGTCTGCCCACAGCAGCCATATTTTTCATTGTCGCGCCCTATCTGGCGCAAAAGGAGCGTGTCGTGATGACGCGATACGCGATTCTCGTCTGTTATTTGATGGGCTCGACGCTGGGCGCGTTGTTGCTCTAGACGCGCAAGGGTCTTGACTCGACTTGGCTCGCGTGGAGATCGGCGGGGAGCGATAACGGCGGAAAGTCGCATCCTGGAACTTTTTGGGCAGCTTCAATCGCAAGACTCATAGGGCGCAGGACGTCAATTGGGTGAGTCAAAAGATACAAGGGGTACAAGAACATCTCCAGGTATGTTTGGTCCTCGCATTAGGCTCCGTCAGGCATCATCTTCACGAGAGAGTCTCTGCGTCCTTGCAATTGTCGCAAACAGCGACTCGAGAGACAACACATCTGACAGCTTCATCCAGTCATGTCCCTCACACGCCCCAACCCTCGCCTCCTCAGCCGTACAAAGCGCATTTTCACCTCGCAGATACGAACATATGCTGTGCCAGGTGACGGTGTGATCCCCCCTGCGAAGAAGAAGTATGTCCCAACCTCGGGCACATATCCACTGGGCTTCAAGGCTGGAAGTGCACATGTTGGTGTCAAGGCGTCGAACACCCGCTTCGACGATCTTGCTCTGATCGCATCTGATACACCGTGCGCAGGAGCTGCTGTCTTCACCACAAATAAGTTCCAAGCGGCTCCTGTGACCGTCAGCAGGGATATGCTGAAGAAGAGGAAGGGCGAGGGAATCAGAGCTGTCGTGGTAAACTCGGGCTGCGCCAATGCGGTGACAGGACGTGGAGGCATCGAAGATGCTATATCCATGGGCAAAGAAACTGACAAGTGCTTCATACAAGACAAGAACGGGCAGGATGACCTGAAAGGAAGCCGGAGCATCGTTATGAGTACCGGTGTCATTGGTCAACGTCTGCCCATTGACAAGATCACATCAAAGATACCCACTGCATACTACAACCTAGGAGATACACACGAACACTGGCTCGGCACCGCACGCGCAATTTGCACGACCGACACATTTCCCAAGCTCGTCTCAAAGACATTTACGCTACCAAGCACTCAACAAGAATACCACATCGCGGGTATGACTAAAGGCGCAGGCATGATCCATCCCAACATGGCCACTCTTCTAGGCATAATATGCACAGACGCACCCGTTGCCCCCTACTTGCTCCGTCAGGCACTCGTCTCTGCAATCGGAAAATCTTTCAACAGCATTTCCATCGACGGTGACACATCCACCAACGACACAGTAGCTATCTTAGCCAACGGTGCCGCGGGCGGCCAGCCTATCAACTCCGCTGATTCTCCAGACTTTGCAGCTTTCCAAAAGGTTCTCACAGACTTTTCGATTGACCTAGCCAAGTTGGTCGTCAGAGATGGAGAAGGTGCGACAAAGTTCGTCACCATCAAAGTAACAAACGCTGCGTCCTACAAAGATGCGCACCGCGTAGCTTCCACCATCGCGCGCTCGCCACTCGTCAAGACAGCCTTGTATGGAAAGGATGCAAACTGGGGCCGTATTCTGTGTGCGACAGGCTACGCAGAGGGTGTTGATTCAGTGGTACCTGAGGAGACAAGCGTAAGCTTTGTACCCACAGACGGCAGTGAGGAGTTGAAGCTGCTTGTCAAGGGTGAGCCAGAGCAAGTCGACGAGAACAGGGCAGCCAAGATACTAGAGGCAGAAGATTTGGAGATCAAGGTTAGGTTGAGCGAAAAGGAAGGAGAGGAAGCTGTCTTTTGGACATGTGACTTTAGTCATGAGTACGTCACTATCAACGGCGACTACCGGACATGAGGAGATGTAGTCATGATACTTTGATGAAGCGATTGGCGTATTACTGCAGCTGAATTCTCCATACCGTGCATTCTGTTCCATGTTAGGATTATCTAAGCTCAATGCCTTTGACCACACAGATCTTTGTTGAGCATAGATGATTTTAAAATCGGATGATGACTACATACGACCACAGGTAAAGGAAGACTCTGGATCCCGTCCGCTCTCCACACGATAAACCCTTAACCGGCGGATTAGTAGTCAGGTGGGTGACCACTGGCGAATCCCCGCTATTGTATGTTTTTTGCACAATCTTCACTTGCCATATTCTTGCTTCCGCCCCGATTCTATTGTCATTGAGCTAAAATAGACAAGTAGGCCAAATGAAGGTACGCTTGATGAAGCATAAATTGTAGAATTACGAGAACGTGCCACTCGCATGCTTCCGGCTCCCCTCAGAGCACATAGGTATCTGGTCAATCCAAGGTTCAGATAAGGGCACGTACGTATACGAAGAAGGCAAGCTTAAAGCGTAGACCACGTTGCCACGACACGTTACTTCTTCTACCTGATTGAGAAATTCTGCTTTGGGCCACTACGGGTATGTATGTACTATGTACATACTACATGCTGATCATGCACTCACGCACAGACGTCCGCACAGCCATCGTATGCTTGGTAGTGTTTACCTCTGTTGATCACGGAAGCGGATGTATACAGTTCCATGGCGCGCTATTACCTTGACCTACCGAGAGTGCCGACATATTTGCCCTAGGCTTTAGCTGCGTAATCCGTTTGTGGGGTAACGACATACTAGAAAGGTGGGTTGCATATGCATATGCAGGTGCATCTACAGCAAGGACGATCGTGACTAGTGTCCCAAGTTTTGCAATCATACACGGGGGGCCGATAGCCCGAGGGTAGTATATCCCGCGCGAAACGAGGGGTGATGCTTGCTTTTTGCGGGTAGAACGGTGTTGTTGGGACGAATGGGCTTTCGTTGAGAGGAGAAGTGAAGAAGAGGGGGTACCGGAAAAGTAAGTCTGCGGAGAATTAATTCCAGGAGTACTACTATTGGTTGTTTTCTAGGTGCACGTTTGAATGTTTGTATGCAGCATAGATCGTGCCATTAGAGTTCCTATTCAGTCATACAGACTGCTTACAGTCTTAGTCCGCGTATAGCAGGTCAGAAGGAGGCGTATGATAATTGTAACTAGGCAGCGAACCAATTCACAGACTGAGGTGTAAGCATGGTGGACATAATGTTAGGGATCAAGAAACATGTTCAATTCGCTGAATGAGAAAGACTATAGTATCCGCTACGTTCAGGCATGTTCGCGTTCTCGTCCGCATCGTGATTACGCCATATAAAAATGACCATCTCCGTTCAAGCCCAATGTCCAGCTCAATATATCATTACGCTTGCACCGCTCGCTAAGAAATAAAATCCCAAACACCGTAGTAAACACAGCAGCAGGCGTAATGTCTACGTCCCATGTGGCCTTGCAACGCCTCGCCTAATGAGAAGATATGTCAAATTAGACTTTATAAGTAGAGGGAGCCAGCCGTTGCTATCGTGGGTATCGTTGGTCGTTACATCGTGAGTCGGAATTATCCAATGGATAATGCAAAGAGGGAGGGGTCGAAGTGATGACCTGGGGAACCGTGATATGGAGGGCCAGGGGGAAAGAGCTAAAACATGTAGTCGCAAGATGAGGGGTATCGAGAATGGCGAAGAAAGAGGCATCCAGATCCAGGAGATGAGATCCAGGAGTAGAGCAAAAGATTAGACGAAAACCAAAAGCCAGTGACAATGGCATCTTGGTAGTTTGCTTAGAAGCGAGTTGTTGAACTGCGGGCCAAGCCCGGTCTCGCAGCCTTCTTCTGTGGCGAGCCGTTGGGTGCGACAGCCAATGTTCGCGCTCCTATCTTCTCAAAACCCTGAAGCAGGTCAATACCTGGCTCAGACTCGTCACTGTGCAACAAGTGGAAGATGTCCTCATCATCCTGCTGCTGCGGCTTCGCAGGAACATGGAAGGATTGGGGAGGCGTAAGACCCGAATGTGTGTTCTCTTTGTTTGGCTGGGGGAGGGCAAACTCAGAGAGAGGGGGAGATGTAGTAGACTTCAACATGGGAGCTTTGATGGGTGACATTTTCTTAGCAGGTGATAGGTCTGGGATGTTGAGGAAAGAGGACGACATCTTCCAGTTGGGTGTAGGCGAGTTGATCATGTTGCTCTTGGTGCCAGTAATGTCAGCAAGGACACCGCTTGTGGTGACAGCACGCTCAAGACGGGGACGCTTAGCAGATCGCTTTAAAGGGCTTTCGTTGTAGCCAAAATCTCCAAAGATGTCGAAGGTACTCTCGAAACCGTGGCCAACAAGGTTGACATTCTCTTCGTTGGGGATCGATACAGCCGGGCTCCACGCCTTGTTATCGAGGAAGGAAGTGTCAACCCACATAGCCAAGCTCTTATCCGGTGAACCACCTACTAGTTCTCGCATCTTATTGCGGTGGTTGCGTAGGTTGGTATTGGGTGATGCGGAAGCGGGTGGGAGGGCAGGACGCTTGAAGACGATAGCAGGGGTAAGAGGGTCGAGGACCTTGCCACCCTGACGAACCGGCGACGAGATGACAGGTTGCTTCGTGTGAGACCTTGTCTTGGTGGGAGAGTCGTAAGAAGAGCCACGTATGCGGGCAATCTCTTCTTCAGCGCGGCCACGTTTGAGGTTAGGGCGATCGAGATCCGCTTCGGAGGTGAGTAGAGGTCCCATCGGGTTACCCTTGGTCGCAGACGATTCAATAGAAGAGTAGTAGCCGCTGTCACCAAGGCCGTTGAACTTGCGCCTGCGTCCGCCCGAGCGGCTGTTGGGAGGGAAATGTGGAGCACGTGGCGGTGTGTCCTCACGAACCGAGCGGGATCGGGAGACAGGTGGAGGCGGTGAGGAGTGGATGTCGGCTGGTGGAGGTGAAGATGGCATTTGACGGGGCGGCGGCATGCTAATAGGATCATGTCCATCATGAGCAGCCGGGTCGGAGCAGGGGATGGTAGCCTCGGAAGAAGGTAGCTCGGCCTCTTCCGGAAATTTGCTCGAGTCAAATCCCTTTGTCGAGCTCATGGGTGGGAAGCTAGCTGACATGGATGTGGACGGGCGCGGGAGATCACTGGCATATGCCGGAGCAAGAGGTTCTGGATGAGCCGGTCGACGAACAGGCTTGACCTTGTGATACTGCTTCTCGAACCCAGCGTTGATGACCCAGTAATGGCCTTTTCCAGGGTCGTCCTTGGGGCGCTCTTGCTTAGAAAACGATTTGCTCAGACTGAGATTGTGACGGATGCTGTTTTGCCATCCTGTCTCCTGAGAGTTGCGGTAGAAGGCGAATGTGTCGGAGATCCATTTGTAGATCTGGGCGAGGGTTAATCGACGGCTCGGTGCTCTTAGAATGGCCATGCCAATGAGCATCGCGTAGCTGTAAGAAGGCTTGTTTCCGTCGTCCTCGATGGTGGGCATTTGGTCTGGGTTGGGTAGTGGACCGTCTACCTCTTCGATCTTGATGTCCTTGACGAACTTCTGTTTCTTGCTGATGTTCATGTTGGTGCGATCGCGTAATGGGGCAGCGTCCATAAGTGGTCGCTTGCTCCCTTGCTTCATGAGCGGCTCTGCCGCTGACAGGGTGGACATGACTGGGCCGGAATAATACGCGTTCTCCTTGTCCATGTGGGAGGGATAGCCGGACCAGTACTGAATATCGCCGACCATTGGGTGCGAGTCCTGCGAAGACGCAGCCTGGGCCTTCTTGGTGGGCGCGTCGGTGCGAAACCACTGCTCTTGCGGCGGCGGGATCTTGAGGGTGTTGAGGCCCTTCTCGACGAGGGCGCTGGGTGGAGGAGAACTGGAGACTTGGCGGGTCTTGCGGGGCGATGCTTTGGCGGTGAAGGGCGCGGGAGGGGCGAGGAGCGTGTTTGAGCTGTTGGACACGTCGGTGATGGACGTGAAGGCGTCGAGGTAGCGTGGGTCAAAGGCGTTGATCTGGTGGTGGTCGTGAGGCTGCACAGGGTCCTGAAAAATCTGCATGGAAGGTTGTCGACGCGCTGCAGCCATGGCGAGACTCAGCTACAAGGGCACCAACAGCCTTGTATAGTCTCTCCAGACGCTTTGACGCGTGAAGTCGCGTTTAGAAATGCAAAATGGGTCCGTCGAGGCGACTAAGCACGGTCGGCGGGTGCGGTGTTGACTAAGATTGCGGTGACGAGGGCCAAGTGGGTGGTGAAGTCGGCGGCCAGGTGTGGGCTAGCAATTGTCGGAGGGAGTAGGCTGCCTGTCATGTGCGGTGCAATTCTACGTGACTCTGTGAGAAAGGAGCTCCTTTGAGGGGGTGTGGGCTGCTATCTAACCTGTGCTGATGCGATGAGGCAGCGGAGCAATTCGCTTAAGGGCGCTAAAAAGTAACCTCTGACGACAGTAATGCCGGATCTGCAGCGGGAGGGCGGTGTGCGTTTTCTTCTGATAGCAGATAAATTGAGGGTTGGGGCAGGAGAGATGCAAAGACGCGAAGAGGACGCTGAAACAAGAAGACAGGAAGAGGAGCGTCTTAGCCTGCTACTCGACCGCGGAGAGGAAAGCGGGCAGGACAAGAGCAAGTAGGCAGGCTTGGAGGCAGCTGCAGCGCACCTTCCTTGGCTGCCACCGCAAACGCACCTGCAAGGAAGGAGCAAGGGAGCGCGGCCAATGAGGCCGTCCGAGCACGCGTTCCCTCTGATCGATCGCACGTCATGTCCCATCTCGCCCAGGAACAACCTCGTGCCGGCAATTACACTAGCCAGCTGTTTGCAGTGGGCGTGCACCGGTAAGGCTGCTGCTGCTACCATTGACGCCCATCTGGAACCCGTTGCTTTTGCCCGCCGCGACATGTCGAATCCAACGCCTGCGGCCACGCCTGGGGAAGCCTCCGCCCTGCAAGCGCCTGCACAACGCGCCGGTGAAACAACAGATTCGTCGACGCCGAGTACTCTACAAGCCGGTGGTTAACAGCTTTCGTATGCCTAGGGGACATGTCCCGGGGCGTGCTGCACAGCCTATCGAGTGCCAGACAGTGGCACAGTCTGATCCGAACACTAGGGGCGCATGAAACTCGACAAACGGCACCCTGGTTCTTAGGTGCAGCTCAGCTCAACCACTAAAGCCACAGGCCGACACCCTAGGGGCACGCTGTCCACGCTGCATAGCTGCCCTCGCGGTCCAGACGCGTCCACACAAACTACCACAGACACCTCATTTCGATCTCTCAACTCCAGCGCACGGAACTCCTCCTGCATCGCGATCGCGAACTCGCAAAGGAGATGAAATGCCATCTGGTCGACTACATGCGCGAAAACTCATCTTGGGTCACTACGTGAAAAACGGGTAACTCGTCGTAGTGCGCTCCGAGTATGCCGTCTTGATGCGAGGAAGCCTTCGCTACCATGCTTCCGTGTCAGCTTACCCCAGTACTGTACCCCACCCAACAGTCATCACGCATGTACCGTATCCGGAGTACCCATTTACACATGTCTAGCTCACCACTTCTCTCTTGTTCGGTACCAAAGATCTTTGTCCTTGCGGCTCAGCTCCTGTTGAAAGGCGCAACGCTCTGGTCCGGGCTAGACAGCCGTCAACAAACGTCTGTGGTTCCATTAATAACCTCCTAAGCGAGTCTTTACAGATCACGATGCGGAGCCTCCTCCGTGATTAGCAACGTGGGGCGGACGGCTCATCATGGTGATCAGCGGGTAGCCGCAACTTCGACCTCAACAGTGTCTGTTCTCTACGCGTCTGAGCCTGCAAACAGGTTTGTATAACCCGGCCGGGAAGTGTATTTCCAAAGTGGAGGGCCGCCAGCTGGTCGTTTTCGCAGCTTGCCTCACTTCGTCCGTAGCTCACCCGCCCGACGTTACCTGTCTGATCGGAGCCCAAATTGTAGCCGGTACTCCACGGAAATACGATTCTACAACCAATCACAAAAATTGCATTTTGATAATCTTCCGTTGTGAAACCGTGAGGCCAAAGTCTAAACCACCAAGATTTGAGCCAGATACTGCCAGAGCCCAGAACGTTGGAAAATGAGTGACATGTGCGATTACCGAAAGTATCTCACACAGCCTTACCTGCCCGGTAACCCTGCATCCTCTCATTCTGATCTTTTCACCTAGTTGCACAGTTGACGTATCTCCAAACGGCATACCTACCAGTCATGCTTTAAAGCGTACACGAACATGTCAAACACTAAATCGCTCACACGGCCATTTACTAAACTCAAAAACATGCCCTATCGGGAGATTTCTTGACCCTTCCTACTATCTACATACAAGTCCATTGCTCCGGCCGTAAGTATCATTCTCGTTCTGCATGGGACTGCCTGCAGGGTCAGGTAGGGCAAGGATACTTAAAGGTGTCGCGATTGGAAGAGGACTGGAGCCGCTGGGTTAGATTGTCAAGCATGAGATTAGGTATGTATCCCTAGTGTATTTGACGGTGTCATGTGCCCAATGTCCAGGGCGTTTGATGTACTTGCGCCCAAGGCTGGAATTCGCACCATGTTCACTGGACCAAAAGCTTGTAGGAGTCTTGACGTGATCTTCGTGTTGGAATCATCATGCTGCCTAAGTGATGCAAAGTGAAGATTTAAGATTAAATGGCGTTCGTTACAAGGCGTAGATGTGAAATGGGAAGGCCTGGAGCCTGCTGACGCTGGACAAACATGATGCGTGTGGGAAAACAGTATCAATGGCCAGGTTTGTGCTGGTGGAAGCTATCGTCGTTTGAGTTGTGATATTAAAAGGTTCGTGAGGCAGATCAATTCTAGCAACGAACTGATATTACATCAGCTGTGTCACATCCAAGGTAACGGGAAGACGCATGAGGCGTAATTTGCAAGGCTTTGTAGTCTCAAAAGTATGAATGTTACGGCAACAATAACAGCAAAAGTTTCAAGAAATAGTCGCAAATGTGACTTATGAGGTGTTTGACTTAGTGCCACTCCTGATGCCAACCAGTCTTGCCGTTATCTTAGTATATTGCTATAACCATGCTCTTCCATTGTTGTGCAGTGCTATGAACATATCTTACATGCGACGGACAAGAACCAAAGTCTCCGGGCACCAAATCGCGTTGTCATTCCTATTAGAGACTTGTTCAACAAGGAGCTACGAAGAAGGCGCGAGAGTCGCCACGAGCGACAGGACCTGTTGTGGAAGACGACAGTTAAGATATAATTGAAGTGAAGAAATTGGGTATCTAGGTACAAATGCACCGAAATGGTCTATCCTTTATTCCCACCAACAGTGCTCGATAGACTCAACCGCCGCGTCTAGTTTCATATGGTCTATGTGTAAAATTCAAAAAAAGTACGTGATCAAATGTCGGCGTGTGACCATTCCTCTAAAGGTCTAACAGGGTAGATCACCTTCGGGACCCAATCCTTAGACCTGGTACTCCCTTCAAGCCCATCTTTCCAACGGTCGACTTCTCCAACATAGGCGGCTCTGGGCAGCCCATCGTCCTCGCATAATCATTTGCAAGACGAACCAAATCCGCTGTACTGATCTGTAGTTTCTTGACAAAGGTCTTGTTGTAACCAAGGAATGCCTGGTACGCCTTTGACTTGGCTACTTCATCGACGTTAACGAAAGCTCGGTCGATGTTCGCCTGGTGCGAGGGAAGACGTGATACGAGGTCGACAGGGTAAGGGTTGATGGGCAACGTCTTGTTGATCCTGGGGAAGAAGGCTTCTTGCTCGAAGAGAAGGAGAACAGCGCGCCCATCTTTGCCTGCACGAGCCGTTCGGCCAACTCGATGAACATACTGGTCAGTGCTTGAGGGAAGACCCAGTTGGACAACTAGACCAACATTGGGGAAATCCATGCCTCGACCGACAACATCAGATGCGAACAGAATGCCGCTTTGAGCATCCTTGAAGTCCTGAGTTGTGCGCGTACGAGCAGGCTGGGACATGCGGCTGTGCAACTCAAACATTTTAAACTGCGGCAGCGCATTTCTGTATAGATCGTAGAGTAGACCAACGCCGTTCGCAGTGGTACCGAAGACAATGGCCTTGAAGTCGGCAGGGTTCTGATTGTATTCCTCTTCGATCAAAGCCGACAACGCAGGGAAAGTTTGACCAACAGTGGGAACAGAGTAGAAGAATTGCGGTACGCGCTCGTGGGTCGGCACTTCGTTCGGGTCCACTGTCGAGAGGTGTGTGTAACCAGGGAACAGGACAATCTTGGCAATGTCGAGAACTTCTTTGGGCAATGTAGCAGAGAAACACATTCCTTGCCAGCCATCGTTCTTTGGTGGGATGCGCCTCAGGATCTTTTTGACAGCAGGTGCAAATCCGGCATCAAGCATTTGGTCCGCTTCATCGAGGATGACCGTTTTCAAATCAGAAAACTTCTCGCGAACTTGCTCTTCGCCCAGGATGTCGTCAAGACGACCAGGGGTGGCGACCAGAACGGTAGGATTACCATTCATGAAGGCTTTGAGATTCGAGGCACGAGAAGTACCGCCAAACGCAGTGTGGCACTCCATCTTCTGGGGCAGACACGCTGTAACGCCATTGCACTCTTTCGCTATCTGTAGAGCCAGCTCGCGCGTGGGACAGACGACGAGGATGGCGACCTTGCCTCTTCTAGGCATATTACCCGCTAGGAGGTTCTGAATCGCAGGGAGCAGGAAGGCCACGGTCTTGCCCGTACCTGTCTTTGCCTGTACAACGCAGTCGGAGGATAGTGTGGGTAGCTCGGTGAGGACCTTTTGTTGGACTGGAGACATAAATCTGCAACAGTTAGCAACGGCGCCGTCAAAGAGCAATGTGGAAAGACGTCTGCTTACTCGAATCCCATCTTATCCAAGCCATTCAGCAAGGCTGGATTCAGCTTGTTCTTCAGATCGGAAAAAGGCTTCGGTGCCGCATCGCCAGCCGCTGTGCTGTACATCTGCCGCACGTCGACACCGGTTTCGGCTTTCGGCTGCGAATCCTCAACTCTGGGACGTTTTGGCTGCTGCGACATGGTTGAGCGAGGATTCGTGGGCCCGCTGCGCCCAGGGGCACCGTTCGCACGATCGCCGCCACCGCCGCCGCCTCGGCCGCGAGGCCATTTGCGCTTCGGTGGTGCAGACATGACTGAGAGTTGTGCTGGAAGTCGGGTATAGTGTCTGTGTTGAGTGAGGGGGACGACTGTTGAGGTGTGGCTATATCTTATATTAGTTGCTAGAGACAGGCGCGACGGAATGAGGCGAGCAAGAGCAAATGTGCGAGATGGAAGAGAGGGTGAAACTAGTTTCATTATCTTCATTCGTACATACAAAAATAAACCCCACAGGAAGACCTAGAGAGAAGTAAAGAGATCGAGATGTTGTGACAGGATGGATGCTGAAAGTGTGCGAGCCGTTAGTTTGTTTGCCGCGAAAAGTTCATTACACGACGTCAGTCCGTGCTTCTTCTATCCACATACTGAGTCAGCATCCTGCTTACCATCAACTCCACACACTTAAGACTTCACTGGCCCTGGCATGACAGCTGGTCG
>Ga0265797_10006853_pt1 | contig 15897 bp, 13 predicted proteins | sample P2T30metagenome_FD_192433 | JGI IMG/M metagenome (GOLD analysis project Ga0265797, IMG submission 192433) | Plant litter microbial communities from East Loma Ridge, Irvine, California - P2 T30 | ecosystem: Environmental > Terrestrial > Plant litter > Unclassified | place: USA: California... | reverse complement strand
GATGCTTTCATTTAGAGTAGTCAAGTGTAATCAACAACATAATTATGGAGTGTATATAGGAGCATCTCATATAGTACTTTATCAATTCATGCATTCTCCCATGTCATTGAATGTTCTTGAAGAGTTATCTCATCAGAAGACCCAGCGGCCAACTTCACAATGGTGGTCAGGTACCATGTCCTGTCGTGTATCACAACTCAAGTGACATTGTATGCCTGCGGCGTCTCTGCGATAGACCCGTTGAACCCCCTACGGAAAGATCCTCTCGAATACGAGATTCCGCAATTATAGAACGCTAGACGTAAAGCTCTTGCCAGTGCTTCGCTTCAGTTTCCGAACCGTAAATACATGTCTTCACGTCTTCGATTATACTACGAAACTACCGAGGTACGCAAATCGTTACGAGCTTCATGTGCAATCATATAAGGATCCTCTATCTACTGTGCGAGAACTGAAGTTATGCCGAGCCCCTATAGCATACTAAGCATAGTACCAGGGTATGCGGCCCGAATGAAGGCTCCGCCATCTCCCGTATCAACAAGTACATGCACGACATGTTGCTCAAGCCGAGTACCCAGGTGGCGGGCCGGCCGGCGCAGTATACTCAGGCGGAGGGGCCTCGTCACCCGAAGACATGAAACCTCCCATAGCGGCATTTGCTTGCGCACCACCGAGTACCCTCCTGAACGCCTCTTCGCGCGCTTGCTGTAGCTCTAATCTCGAGTGCTGCAATTTAGCTTTTGCCTGGTCCACTTCCCTCTGCAGACTCTTCTCCTGCGCTTCGCGCTGCCTAATGATATCGCTGCATTTGTTGCCTGCACGGTCAACCTGTACAATAGACTGCTTGACCTGATCGTGCATCTGCATGTCCGTGAAGATGTTGTCAAAAACTACATCACTCCAGATACTGCCCATTGCAATGTTGAGTTGACCCAGCCCGGGTATTTCGGGCGCGACTTGTTTGACTTGCTGTTGTAGCATGCGCACCTGTTGTATAGCGCTCTCTGCGCGCTCGAGATAGTTGCGCTTCTGCATACTGGCCATTGTCCCGCCACCAAACATATCGTATTGACTCATGCCGTACGCGCCGTCGAGATATTCACGCGCCGCCGAGAGCTTGACGACGGTTTGTCCGAGGAGGAAAAGGATATGACGCTCGCGCTCGAGGCGTTGGTTCAAGTTCTGGACTTGGGCAGATGCGGCGTTGCAAGCCTCTTCTTTGCGATCTTCATCGGGGAATTCGGGCGTATGGCCGGCGAAGATTGAGTTGTAAAGGGCATCGAGTTCGGCTTGGAGGGTATCGTGACGGTTAGATTGCGATGTAATTTCGTTTTTGCGTATCTCAGCTTCGTCACGTAGTTGCTTGACGTAGGCTAGCTCGTCTTCGGCACTCTTCTGCTCCTGGATCGCATCAAAGTACTCTTTCTCTTCCTTTGCTGCCTTCTCGGCAAACTTCTCCTTCTTGCCGCTGGCCTTGTGTGCAAAACGGCGGAAAGTAGAGTCGCGGTACTTTTCGTGATCCTTCAGCTCACTAGCGGTCTTCTTCTTCAGGTCGTTGACACGCTTTCTGGTGTTGTTGATTTGCGAGTCGAGGTCAGCAATGTATGCGTTCTGCTGCTTGAGCTGTGAGGGTGCAGCGTCTGTTTCCTCAAGCCCACGGAGGAGTTGCTCATTTTGATGGGCTGCCTGCTGGATCTTGTTATGGATTGACATGTCGGAATACGGTGTTCGGATCGATATTTCTGTGAGCAGTAACGATATGGGCGTAGTACGTGCGCTAGATATCAAGGAAGCAGCAAGGAACACAGCCTACCTCCTACCGGATGCTATACGTCAAAGGGTTATGATCGTTCATTCTTGGCGGACGGATTAGCGGCACAAATGTATGGTCGTGCCTTGGGTGACTGGGCGCCTGAATCCTGAATTACATTGCTGTCCTTTGATCGTGGCTGGTGGTGTTGAAGCGGGGCAGGTAGATTGAAGGACGTCATAGCATGCAAGGCTGAGCTACGATTTAATGCAGCCTAGTTGTGGCGCAGACGACTGAGCCGCACTACACTAAGAATGCGTGGCAACGGCTATTTCGCATCTTGTTGTGAAGAGTCCGAGGCGGACGGTGAGGCGACTGCCACCAAGTCCATTCAGAAGATGGTGAGGGGCAACCTGAGGCGGAGAAGGACGGGTGGAAAGTATAGCCGGCTTTACTCCAGACGGAAGGAGCTGCCTAAGGACACCGCATCCGCTGCTCAACGCCCCACCTTTGTGAGACGTCGTGGTACAACTTCGGTTGCTTTTTGTCTAACATTGAGGGACCACAACAGCTCAACAGCATGAAGATAGAACCTTGTCTTCCATTATATTCATAGTCGACCTTGCCCTTCTTATCGCCCGAAACTAGATCTTCCAATATGGCTACCGAGAGACTCCAGACATACGCGCAAAAGCCCCGCGTGTTCATCTTATCCGACATCTCTAATGAACCGGATGATGCCGAATCGCTATGTCGATACCTTCTGTACTCCAATGAGTTCGATACACAGGGCCTTGTAGCTTGTACAAGCACCTGGATGAAGAACAGAGTGTGTCCGCAAGACATGGAAAAGATCATCGACGCATATGCCGACGTTGTTGACAACCTGAATAAGCACGTACACCCGGAATGGCAATACCCAACCGCAGACCATATGCGCGGGTTGATTCGCAAGGGCGCCGAGGTATGCTTTCATTTGCTAAACAACATGCAATGTGTCACTTGCGAATGGCGCTGATAGTGTGTAGACCTACGGCATGTCTGCTGTTGGCACAGACATCCCACTGTCTCCAGGTGGTCAGTTGTTGTATGATCGGATCATCGCACCCTCCACACAGCCGCTGTGGATCCTTTGCTGGGGCGGAACAAACACACTCGCCTCGGCATTGCTCAAAGTAGACGACGATTTCGAGCCTGAGGACTCCAAGCGCCTACTCTCGCGTCTACGTGTTTACGCTATCTCCGACCAAGACGACACGGGCGCGTGGATTCGCAACAACTTCCCTGACGTCTTTTACATCGCTTCCATCCACGGCTGGAACCAGTATGGTATGGCTGCATGGACTGGTATCTCCGGCGACAAGTACTACGGCTTCGATGAGGGTGGGCCAGACTTCTCAAAAATGGAAAAGAGTTGGATCAAGGAGAACATCCAGATTGGGCCACTTGGAAGCGCGTACCCCGACTATCTTTTCATCCCGGAAGGCGACACACCGACGTTCCTCTACCTCATCCAAAACGGTTTAGGTGTACCGGATTGCCCGAACTACGGATCTTGGGGAGGTCGCTACGGACGGACTGATGTCAGCACCGAGGGACTGAACAGCAATCACTACAGTGATGTGGTGGACAGAGTCAAAGTCGGTGATAAAACCTACACATCGAATCATGCGACTATCTGGCGCTGGCGCGATGCGTTTCAGAATGACTTTGCTGCACGTATCAAATGGAGCATGGAGTCTGACTTTGCAAAAGCGAACCATCACCCAGTCATCAATATCAGTGGTTTCAAAGGCTTGGCACCTGCGCAGATCACTGCAGAGGCCGGATCAACCGTCCTTCTTGACGCCTCTGCTACTTACGATCCTGATGGCAGAAAGCTCACGTTCAAATGGTGGCATTACCGTGAACCCACAGCTACGCAATGGTGGGTTGATGCCGAAGTTGCGGAACTCGGAATCAAGAAGCTAGACGACGAGGGCAGAAAGGTCGAGATTACGCTTCCACCGCCTGAGAAGTGCGCGGTAGAGCTGATGAGCAGAAAGCCGGTTGCTCAAGGTCAACTGCTTCATCTGATCCTTGAAGTTACCGATGACGGGACGCCGTCTCTAACAAGCTACCGGAGAGTATTGATTCAGGCAACGAACAAGGAGCTAAGAGGTGGTGGAAAGGGAGCTGACGCTATTGGCGACGTAATGAAACAAGCATGAATATTTCTGTATACGCTATTACAGCAGCGCGCTGAGCGAGTGAACCACAGTTAGTGGATAAGTATCTGAATATTAGAACAGGCAATCTGATCGGAGAATATGGCTCATCAACAATGGAAATGCAGGGACCAATTAACAATCCGCAGCCAGCTTATGCGCTTGGGTCAGATACAGACAAATCTACATTAAACAGGAGGTAAAAGTTTGACTAAGCTAACGGTGTAACCGCGGTGATAATGATGTCATCGTCATGCGCCTGACGAAAATCCATCAAAAATGCTAGGGACTGACTTCAACATTGGGTGTTCAGCCTTGCAAAAGCACCTATCAGTGATGCAGGAGCAACAAGCATCGGCAACAATATAAGAAGCCTCATGCTAGCGATCGTTCGGAGGAGAACCATATTGCCGACCAGCAGTCACCGGGGCAAACGCCGCGGCAACCTACACTTTGCTCCGAGTCAAGCAACCAAGCCAAGCTTATAGCCAAGCTAAACAACGTCCGACCTCATTACCGTTACTTAGGCATATGGCTTGTATCCATGGATCGGCTACTTGGCGGCTAGATGACGCGCCAGCGTAATTGACAAGAACCGAGTGCTATTTGGCGCGACGATCGGCGACAAAACTATAACAAGAGATGGAAGCCCAGGTGACGGTGATTTGGAAAACAATAATCGTCACCATCGTTACGAATATTATGTCGAGCATCATCCCCGTGGACCTGGTATCCTTTGCGACGGACCCGTCGTACCTGAATACCCTAGTCACTACCAATGCCTCCAACCCCAGTGTCATCAACCTTCTCGCATACGATGAAAGCTTCGTGTCTGTGGTCGGAGAGAATGCAACAGCGCGACAACTTCACAATCTCGATTGGCAAGCTTTCCACGAGGCCGGTGTTTACAACAAGGATGCAAAGAAGCTTTACGTCACAAGCAACTGGGCCGGCGACTTGAACAACCCCATCAACGTTACGATAATCGACCTGGCAAACAACTATTCTATCAGCTCAACACGGTACTCAGCTCTTGCGGAAGCTAATGGCGCAACGTCCTACTATCCACCTGGTACCCAGACCAACAGCTCGACCCCATCACGCGTGTTGTACTGTGACCAAGGCGATCTAGTCAACCCAGCAGGTCTGGTATCCGTAGACCCCGTCACAGGCGAGTCTGAAAAGATCCTGAGCAACTACCTTGGTCGGAATTTTAGCTCACCCAACGACGCACGTCAACACCCTGTGACAGGCGACATTTGGTTCACAGACGCGGACTATGGCTACATCCAACACTTCCGACCTGCACCAACCATTCCCAAGCATGTTTACCGCTTCTCTCCCGCGACTGGTGAAATTGCTGCTGTAGCAGATGGATTCACTCAACCCAACGGCCTTGAGTTCAGCCCTGACTATAAGACGCTATACGTTTCTGACACCGGCGCTGTGGAGTTTGACAAAAACCTTACGCGGCCAGCAACACTATACGCTTTCGATATTACGGAAGACGGAAAGAGGCTGACTGGAAGACGCACATTCGCTTACTCAGACAACGGGTTTCCTGATGGTTTGCACACAGATATGGAGGGTAATGTTTGGGCTGGATGTGGTGACGGCATACACATTTGGAATCCCCTGGGAACGCTAATTGGAAAGATCTGGGTTGGTGTTGAGACAAACAACTTTGCCTTCCTGCCAGGCGCTGTGTTGGTCTTCAGCAACGCACAGTTGTGGATTGTCGAGAACTTGAAGGCTGTGGGGAGGGAGATTAGCAAAGACTTTGGGGTCTGAGAATATGGTTGCGAGTCGCAAATAAACAAAGTAAATCATCACGACGCTTGCGCAAGGGCTGACCCAAAAGAGGAAGTGCTCTCGATTGAGCCTTGTGATTGATCTAGTGTCCAGATGTCTTCCGAAAGTGGTGAGTTCTGTTCCGAGAAGTTCCAGATCACGACCACAGCGAGGCCTCGCTTATCGTGCGCTAAGCACGGCGCCCCTGTACAGTCTAGTCTGAAGTCTGGCCAGGCACAACCGTCACAAAATCTCTCGCCTTCTGTCGATCAACAGTCACGATAACGTACCCACAACCCACGTACCTATACCCACAATGGCATTCCTCCGATCATTCAACTCTGGCATAAGTATACGTGACATACGAAATTGACCCACAATCCGCGCGACAGTTTGCCATCCATTGCCTGGCCCTTTGCTAGACACCGAGGGGCATAGTTGTTCACCGCATACTCCGCGGGATACGATTGCTTTTTGACTCCTGAACGGAGCGCCGATTCATTCACCCGCCAGTCCGCTTGTGTGTGTGTGCTACTAATTCATCGATACCGCTGCAATGGACGCCCCCGAAAGCGACTCGTCTGTTCCTGTAGCCAGTGACTCGGTCTTCAGTGTCTCACGCCCTTCATCAGCCTCTTCGATACATCCGCCCGATACACCCAAGGATCTGCCAGCGGGCGCACCGATCTCCTCTCTCTTCCAAGTCCGACACACACCGACCGCCGGCCGCGCCGTTTTCGCTAGTCAAGACATCCCAGAGGGCACACTCGTGTGGCGCTCAGAAGATCTGACCCTCAACGTCCTCCTCCGCGAATATCGACGCGAAGTATGTGGACAGTGTTTTGGATACGAGTACGGGCGGGATCTGGATATACGAGACAAGACGGTGGGGTTCGCGTTCTGCTCGAAGGCATGCCAGGACAAATGGCGAGAAGAGAACGGCGAGATTGGTGTTCAAGCGTGGACGGCCGTCGAGGCTTTAGTAAGAAAGCGGAGCAAGGAGGATAGCGACATGGTGGATGCCGACCTACCACGACCAAAGGTCAAGGAGGTTCAGCAGGCTTGGGAGAATGTTGCTGCGCAGGCGGCGCTGATACGGGCCGCACGGGTAAGCGAACAAGCTATACCGGACAAGGAGGATGTGGCTCCAATCACAAAGCAGCACAGGAAGGCTGTGTCAAAAGCACTACAAGCTAACATTACACCTGATGTGATGAGCTTTTGTGTGAGTGGCCTGGTATGGCGATACCTTCATCCCGAGCAATGGGAACGCCTGGAGGCACTCGCAGACGACAAGACTCCTTACCACAGCTCCGACGATCTCGGTGCGTTTATAAGAACCTACTTACATCTGCTTGCGATCCTTCCCCTACCACTCCTACCACTTGTAACGGCAGAGACGCTAATCACGCTCTCGTCCCGCGACTCGCACAACTCCTTCGGTATTCGCTCCCTGGAAGATGACGGCTCAGAATTCTTCGGATACGGTTGCTGGCCCGCGGCAAGCTACTTCAACCATTCGTGCGGGCCGAACATTGAGAAGAATAGGAATGGCAAGACGTGGTATTTCAAAGCTGGGAGAGACATCGGGAAAGGAGAGGAACTGTGCATTACATATCTTAGCGGGGAGGAGAGGAAGCTGAGTCGTGGTAAGAGACTGTTGAGGTTAAAGAAGACGTGGGGGTTTGACTGTGCGTGTGAGAGGTGTGAAGCACTATAGTAGTAGCAGTAGTAGTCGCCGATAGTTAATTGATGTTAGACTTACGATTGCTGTATGCCTAATGTGTTCATTCTTTACTACTCAAAAGAGTATTCAAGTGAGAACTACTGTATACGATGGATTGAGCAGGTAGCCACTAGGACGACTTGTAGAACCGTAAGATTTTTTTTTGAAAATGTGCTGAAAACCTCTAGCGTCATCTAACATCGCTCTAGTAACCAGCACTATATCCCTCAATTTTGCATTCGCAAGTTGTCTTGCTATGCGGGTTGACTCACGTGTCGAAAGGTTTGGTTCAATAGATGTTGCATGAACTCTATTAATGTTGAGTGGAAGCTGCTGCCGAGTGCGGCATGTTGTCCCTTCCGAGCCGCTCCCTGGCTTTGTACGGCTATCGGCTCGCTAGTGATATTGAACGCGTAGGATTGTTCTCAGCACCTACTTGACTGAACAAACATGGCTTGTTGAGTTATATTTCAACCCAGTATATTTGCTGTTCTAGGCTTCGAGGAATATGAGCCTAGAGCGGCGGTTCTCGTTGACGGAACCGCCGGGTTAGTCATGTCATCGAGGGTCCAGATGATTGCCACGAGGATGGTGTGGGAAAGGGTCTCTTGGTTGCTAGATCAGATTCATTGCAGCCCAAATTCTGACGGGGACTTTGCTGCCGAATGTCCATGTCGGCTCCGCTCGCAACCCTGCATATCACGCAGAAAGCACGCGCAATGATAGATGGACGGTCCGAATTTCATGCGCGAGGCCGTGGCATTGGACCGACACTAAAGCGACGTACTGGATGTATCTATGTAAGAGGTCTCGTGGCCTGCCCAATGCGATCTGCAAATGGGTCATGGCCAATATGCGAAGACGCCGTAAGCGGCGGATATGTTTCAGCCCAGAATGTCAAGAGGGCGAAGATTGACGTCTTCAATGAACGTTCCCCACTAGACGGTGACGTAACGGATCCGCTGCGCTAATTGGACCCTGCAGGTTGCTAGGCCGTTGCACTGCTCAGAGGGAGAAATTAGAATTGCGGGCGCTGGGAGGACGCATGCATGAGAGATTGCCATAGTTGCTACCCACAAAGCATCATGGGTGCTGCCTTGGTCTTATATGCGGTCATTGGGCGCTTTTCAGGCCGTCTGGGGACCCTCTTCCAAGGTCGTAATGAAGTTTGCATGCAGCGTGGCGTCGGCGGCAGCGTCCCTAGCGAGCCTCTCAGCCTCTAGATGGTGCCAGGCTCGACTCTGCGAGTCTACTGGGAACTGGGAGGAGGCTGCCGGAGATTCCGCGGGCGTCAGCGTGTGCCACTATTGCTGAAGAGTATTCGCGCGGAGGTAGCGCAGTCGCCTTGTCCAAGCAAAAGACAAATAACATGACTTTGCGCAAAACGCTTTCAAAGGGTACATAGGCTTCTTCCTCTTCCTCCTCTTGCTACTACATCATACCGCCGCACTTGCCCGTCCCCATCGCGCGCCTGTCTTGCCATATCACGACTCACACGCCGCCCCCAGCCATCATCGAGATCGGATCCTTCCGCTGAGCAGGTCAGGCTCCAGGAACGGTGCTCCCTTTCACCCTCGAATCAAACCCTTGCCCAAGCTAGCGGAAGCCGTAAGATCTCCCTCCCAGACGGGACGCGGAATCGCAATACGAGCGTCATACCTCCACCAGGCGGTAGGGCACGAACGAAGCACTCCAGGGCTACCATCGAGATCCCAATCTCTACATGCAGTCCAAAAACACCTCTCCACGAGGCGGACGCACCAAGAAGATGGGCCTCCCAGTAATCGAGGTACGATATATTTTCTCCTCTACACTGCAAATGCTAGAAGCTTCTCGAGGCGCCACGCCTATCATTTCGTGTGCGCGTGGTGCAGCTTGTTTGGCGATGATGTAGCCTGCATCGTCATGAAGTCCGTGCACCAATGACGCAACGTCGCTCCTCTCTTGTTCCGGCTTCACTCCTCCTCGTCCATGCATGACCTTCTTTCCAACCAAGTCTCTTCCTTGAATTCCCCCCTCACTGCACGAGCATTTCTGTCGCACTACCGCTGGTCTATTCTCTGCCCCAAGAAACGGCTGCACCCGTTTGTTTCCTCTACTTTGTACCATCGCAGCCTCTTCGACCCCGCTACTGACAGCGGCTTTGTAATTCAACTTTCTACCCCCCAAACCAGACACTAAACATGGCCGCGATACAGAATTTTAAGAATTTCCTGCGACATGGAAAGCAGGCCCGCCAGAACGCGGAGCCCACGACCAATGTCTCCAATGTGCACGCTCAGTCTCAACATCAACGGTACAATCAGCACCCGGACCCGGTACATCATGGCATCTCAGAGCCTGTAATGGACCACAAGCCGCTTCAGAACCATGCTGCTCCCCATGGTGACTTCTCCGTCGGCGCTGGCGCTGGAGATAACCGCAATATTGCCGCCCAAGCAGGTGATGCCGCTGCGCACGCAGCTGCCAAGGACCAGAAGAAGCAGGCCGCTGCCAAGAACGCGGGCGTTGACCCATCAGTACTCGAGCGCATCGTCGCCGAGGAGCGCGAGGCCAAGGGCAAGTTGCCTAGATATCCCGGACTTGAGCGATGGACGCTGCTCGAAAAGATGGGCGACGGCGCCTTTAGCAACGTATATCGCGCACGAGACACGACCGGTCAATGGGATGAAGTGGCCATCAAGGTCGTCCGTAAGTTCGAGATGAACTCACAGCAGGTTAGTACTACCCTATCCCTGCCCTTCCCTGCACATTCCCTTGTTGTTTTCCCCATCACGTTGAACAGTCGGGTGTTTTTGGACGTTACCAACGCGAGGCCGGTGTAGGACAAGCATGTGCATCCGGACTTCAAGACGCCCAAAGCAGCCGAGGTGCGATAATCTTACCCCCGATGCTCGACTCTGAGCATCCTCCACCCCATCACGACTGGGCTTGCAAGGGCAGACACTAACTGCCCTATAGAGAGCGAACATCCTCAAGGAAGTACAGATTATGCGCCAACTAGACCATCCCAACATCGTCAAACTTATCGACTTTTCCGAATCACGGCAGTACTACTACATCGTGCTGGAGCTGTGCCCAGGAGGCGAACTGTTCCATCAAATCGTCCGTCTAACGTACTTCTCCGAGGACCTTTCCCGTCACACCATCATCCAGGTTGCCAAGGCTCTGCAGTACCTGCACGAGGAAGCAGGTGTTGTCCATCGGTTCGTATTTTTTGTCACGATGCCAAGCATTCTCACTGACGTCATATCACAGAGACATCAAGCCTGAGAACCTCTTGTTCTATCCCACACCATTCATCCCCACACGCAACCCAAAGCCAAGGGGACCAGACGATGAAGACAAGGCTGACGAGGGAGAGTTCGTCAAGGGCAAGGGCGCTGGTGGTATCGGCCTAATCAAGATTGCCGACTTCGGCCTTAGCAAGGTTATCTGGGACACGCAAACCATGACACCTTGCGGTACTGTCGGCTATACTGCACCTGAGATTGTCAAGGATGAGCGTTACTCCAAGAGCGTCGACATGTGGGCGTTGGGTTGTGTGCTTTACACACTTCTCTGTGGTTTCCCGCCGTTCTACGACGAGTCCATCCAAACCCTCACTGAGAAGGTCGCTCGTGGCCAGTACACCTTCCTCTCACCCTGGTGGGACGATATCTCTAAGTCCGCGCAAGACTTGGTCTCCCATCTGCTGACAGTCGATCCGGAAAAGCGATATGACATCAACCAGTTCCTCAACCACCCATGGATACGTGAAGCCGACGAGCCAACCTACTCTGCCTATGACGCACCACCCCTCGCCACACCTGCCGCAAAAAAGGAGCGTCTGCAACCAGACTTCTCGCACTTGGAGTCACCGGGTGCTCGTCGCATGGACTTCCGCTCTCCTGGTGCCGTCAACCTCCGAGAAGTATTCGATGTCAGTTATGCTGTACATCGACAGGAAGAGGAGGGCAAGAGGAAGAAGCAGTTCAAGCAGGGTTACCGTGGCGCCAACGCCATGAACTCGTTGAACGCCCTCGATGAGGGTGAAGACGATGACGAGTACGCTGCTGAATCTGTCCCATACGACCCATCATCGCAACATCCACCAGCGAAGCTTCCTAAGTCTCAAGGTGCTGATGTCACTGGTATGGAGCAGAAGATGCGCACCACCACACTATCCGCCGCAGCTCAGGCCCGTCAGCAACAATCAGCACCACGACAGCAAGAGCGAGGATATGGCCAACATTCTCCAGCTGTTGCAGCCGCAGCGAAGCGCCAAGTCAGGAACAAGGGCGCATTTGAGCTCAACATGGACAGCTCGACATTACTCGGTCGTCGAAACAAGAAGGGTCCCGAGCCAAGCGGCTTAAGAAACACAACTACGGTTGGCGGTACATGACAGCCATTGTCACTCGCGAAAGATTGGTGAGAGTCGCACCTTGTGACGAGATGGATGAGATATTTCATGATGGCGTTCTTGCGTTTCTTTAATCACTCATTTCCTGTTCCCGGTTCTACGAATTTTGGTTATATCATGTATGCGAGCTTTGTTCGTTCTCCTCTCATGGCATAGTTTTACGGTCCCTGTCCTCGGAATGATGGGTTAGAACATGAAGAGAGGGACCGAGTGCATAGTTCGATTGAGCACGGCGATGGGAAATCAACGCGAAACATGCGATCGATGGCGTGTATGCCAGATAGCATGAATGATAATTCTGAAAACAACACTGTCTTTGGTACATCTAGTGTGTGATGATATAGCATGATTGGGTATATTAGTCACACGTTACTTTACTCTGAGAGGGCTAGGACTAGCATCATCTTTTGACCGACAAGGAGCACATCCAATAAAGAACGACCCTTCGACTTCTTCTGAACATCACCATCATTGCATCTAACATGCTCTTCAAGCTGCCTCCCGATGCATCCCCCATTAGTTATATTTTGACTTGATCCAGTGCCCAGGGATCTACTCCCCTGTTCACCTAAACTGGATCTATACGATCGAGCAGTTTTCAGGGCACATATGTGAGTTTTGTGCTTATCTCAATCATGCCTTCAACCCTTCTGTCTATCCTGCCTTGCTTGTATTCAGTGAATTACTTTATCCTGCGCTGGAAGCTTTTTTTCGAATACCTCGTTTTTCATGCTTATAAAACCAAGCTTTTGCTTCAGCTCGAGATTCTCTTCTTCACAGGCGGCGACTACGCTCTCAGCAGTAGCGCGCTGTCGTACATGCTCGCGTGTATCGCTTCTAGGTTCAATTATGGCTTAGCGTTCGTCGATGATGTCGATTTCGAGGTCCAGTTCGCGTCTTTCAGCTTTCTCATCGCGCTCCTATATCTTTGCAAACGACGACGCTTACAATGCGAGGTCACTGACACCATGTTGATATTTCAGATTGTACAAATTAACGGGAAGAAGCCAAAGCGGTAATTTGCCCTATAGCTCAGGGAATGATGTAGATCAAAGAGGCTTTCTTTGCGCGTTTTTAAGGTGACACAACCCCGTACACGGGGAAGCCTGGTTAATACGAATGGGCCTGACGATAGCGCGATAATTACTCTGTATGACCTTCTTGATTCCCTATCCATGAACTCAGCTTACATATTTCTCCAGGTTGATGGGAGGACTGGAAGACCCTCAAAACTGCACTTGTGCTTAGCATCTTAGTATAACATGACTACCAAGTGTAACAAGTCAGTTTCCCCGCACGAACGTCATTGTACATCCCAGTCTTTGCCAAGTACCTACTGTGGGTATCTCAGGCTGTACATCTCAAGTTTATGTCAAATCATTGCATATCTATGCCTAAGTGCGACCCTCTCTAGGCTCACTAATCCACACGATCAGTCAACTAGCCCTATCAAGAGTTAATACAGAGTATTGGGCATCAGTCTGAGTTGGAGCAGATTGCTCTTCTGGGATTGCGTTTTTTTTTTAACATAGAGTATCGATACAACGTATGTGCCTGAAATTAGATCCTTGTAGTATCAGAATACAAGACAAGTTGGCACCGGGAAGACATGCAATAGGCTGAAGAGTACCATGGTATCTACCCGCAACTGGCGTGCACCACGCGCATGTACTCCAAAAACTTAGTGAGAATTGGCGTTCATTATGCCAAACGCTAGACGGATCCCTGGAAAATCCAGATGTTCTACGCCATACCTGGTTCTGTATCCAGCCAGAGTGTTTTTCGATTTGATAATACGTATGCCTCAAGTAGCTCCTCACTTCCTAGGCCGACCACAGCTTCGACAAAGAGATGTTAACCTCGCAATTGGACACTGCCGATATAACAGCAATGTGATATTGCGATACACAAACTCGGATGGCATCTCTGAGACTAGATCTGAGCGCGGATACATGTCGCTTAGTGAAATGATCCATTGTTACCATAGGTACCTAGGAAGGTAACAAGGTTTGACTTCTCAGCTCCAATCTAGTAGTCGCCACCACATGGCAAACATTTCGTTAATAGGAAGGATACAATATCAATCTCTTTTAGGGGTCGAGCCAATCGAATTATCCGCTACAGCTAGGGCGTATATAAATTTGGATGGCTCGAAATAAAGTCCGTGTTGGCAACGCACTAGCCTCTTAGGTATGTGAGCAGCCAAGGCGATCTATGGGTTTAGTATCCGACTATTGACTTTGAGTCAGCGCTCAATGTCAAGATGTGGTGCGGGGTTCGAGGCCAGAATCCCCCTTTGGTAAGGTTGTTGCGAATGTTGCTACTTGCACTTTCGCTCAGGCGTGGGTAGTCGTGGCCTACCCAGGTAATTTAGAGCAGATTTCACATTCTTCATATGTGCAGATGGTAGCTCGTGCTCAGCCTGTACTGTGGGTTGGAGTTGTATCTTTCGACCCGATGGACTGGAAGTATGTACCGCTAGGTGATCGTCTAAATACCGTGACGATGGAAAGGGAAGCAGTACCGACCCAGTCCGGCAATTTGATGTGTCACGTCGCCAAGACGCTACCCCGGATGGCGCTTTGTCCGCGGCTGAGGAGCTTCGCTCTCCAACCTCTCAGCATCTCACATGTTTGCGCCATCTTCATCCGACGTATCCGGTACAAGAAAGCCTTCTTTTTGATTTCACGACGGCGTCTTGGAAGATGTCCTCCCGTGCTACCAGATCACCCGCGATCGCGATGTTTGCAGTTGTCTTGACCAACGGGTAGAGCCAGCCAAGGCTATTATACGAGAACTCGAATGTTCCGCCATAGTCGTCACAGCAAACTCTCGAATCTCTCTCGCAACTGACCTCTCTGAGCGCAGTGGAGTATAATCCGATCCATGAAGCAGCTCTGGGCAATATTTCCCTGCGTAGCGACCACGATGTTCGCTCTATCACTACACCAGCTAACGATGTCCAACACCGAATCATGGCTTCATATCATTAGCTTCAAGCTCTAGGAAGAGGGCCTGATATGCGTATCTCAAGGTTTAGAGTGCCACGACGGTGTTTTGGCTGCGCTCCAAGACTGTGGGGCGTCCTGAAGCCAAAATTCAATACTCTGAGACGTAACTGTGCATATCTCTAGCTAAGAAGAGAGGGGTTAATGGAATAGGGACGATTCAAACAATGCATCATTCAAGTATAAAGATGAGAGAGATAACCGGCACTGTCTCGACATCGGCCACCAAGCGGATATCGATCATACAACAAAGTCGGTAACTGCGGTCCTCCGCATTCCACCATTCGTTTACACGAGCAAACTTCGATCACTAAATACTCAATCGTTCATAATACTGCTCGATCTTGACCATGCGTCTCACTCAAGCTGCTGTCGTTGCCATTCTGGCCTTTACTGCCGCAGCGACGCCGATCGCCGTCCGTGGAGATGACGCAAAGGCCACTGAGGAGTATCAAAGGTGCTGTGAGCAACGCGACAAGTACGACCATAGCAAGATCTGCATCCCTCCAAAGGTGGAGGTTCCTCACGTACCCGAACCTATAGGGGATGGCAAAGAACATGGAGATAAGGACGAGCACGACGACGGAAGCTACAAGCCCAACAAGCCACAGCCAGACCCTCCAGTCAAACCAGAAGAAGATAAGGATGAACACGATGACGGTGGCTATAAGCCCCATCCACCTAAGCCTCAACCAGAGCATCCACCCCCGAAGCCGGAGCACCCGACTCCTCCAAAACCAGAACATCCACCTCCAAAGCCAGAACCACCTAAGCCAGAGCATCCTAAGCCAGAGCATCCTAAGCCAGAACCACCCAAGCCAGAACCTGAGCATCCCAAGCCAGAGCCTCCGAAACCAGAGCATCCACCTCCAAAGCCGGAGCACCCCAAGCCAGGGGGGGGGGGGGGGGGGGGGGGGGGGGGGGGGGGGGGGGGGGGGGGGGGGGGGGGGGGGGGGGGGGGGGGGGGGGGGGGGGGGGGGGGGGGGGGGGGGGGGGGGGGGGGGGGGGGG
>Ga0265797_10006852_pt1 | contig 15899 bp, 13 predicted proteins | sample P2T30metagenome_FD_192433 | JGI IMG/M metagenome (GOLD analysis project Ga0265797, IMG submission 192433) | Plant litter microbial communities from East Loma Ridge, Irvine, California - P2 T30 | ecosystem: Environmental > Terrestrial > Plant litter > Unclassified | place: USA: California... | reverse complement strand
CAAAAGGCACAGGCCGAGGCTAATTTTGCCGAGATCGAATATAAAAATACAAAATCGCTGGCGGACAGCAACGTGGTATCCAAAAATGAACTGGCGTTGGGAAAAGCCAAACTGGATAAAGCAAAAGCCGAACTTGGATTAGCAAAAGCACATCTTGGCTTTACGGAGATCCGGGCACCATTCAGTGGAATGATGGATCACTTCCAGGCAAGGTTAGGAAGTTTGGTAAACGAAGGGGATCTGCTTACAACGCTTTCGGACAACAGTAAAATGTGGGTTTATTATAACGTACCGGAAGCAGAATATCTGGATTATAAGACTAAAATCATAAAAGACGGTGCGCTTAAAGTGGAACTGCAGATGGCTAATAACAAGCTGTTTGATTATCCGGGACTGGTCGAAACCATTGAAGCCGACTTTAACAATGAAACAGGAAATATTGCTTTCAGAGCTACATTTCCAAACCCGAAAGGGTTATTGAGACATGGCGAAACAGGTAACATTCTTGTCAAGCTGCCGCTTAAAAATGCGCTGATCATTCCTCAGAAGGCCACTTTCGAAGTGCTGGACAAAAAGTATGTGTATGTACTGGACAAAGATGATAAGATTCAGTCACGGGAAATTACCATTGCCGCAGAACTCCCAAACATTTTTGTCGTAAAAGATGGTCTTGATAAAAACGACAAAATACTTCTGGAAGGTTTACGCCAGGTACGCGAAAACGAAAAAATACATTTCAAGTTCGAAAAACCTGATTCTGTAATCGCTCATTTAAATCTATATGCCGAATAACAGGCATTAAAAATAAACAGACATGTTCAATCAATTTATACGACGACCCGTATTCGCTATCGTAATATCGGTCATGATCGTTTTCGTAGGCATGCTGGCAATTAAGAAATTACCGATTTCTCAATTCCCTGACATTGCCCCTACTACCGTCAATATTTTTATCGCCTACCCCGGAGCAAGTGCCGACGTCCTTGTAAAATCCACGCTGATTACGCTGGAACAGGCGATCAACGGAGTTCAGGATATGCGTTACATTGCTACCGATGCAACCAGTGCCGGTGAAGCAACGCTCAGAATTATTTTCGAACCCGGTACAGATCCCAATGACGCGGTGATCCGTGTAAAAACCAGGGTAGACCAGGTCATGCCGCTTCTCCCCGAGCTGGTTCAGCGTGAGGGTGTTGTCATTTCACCGGTTCAGCCAAGTATGCTGATGTACGTCAATCTGTATTCGAAGACCAAAAGCATTGACGAGAAATTCCTTTTCAATTACGCTACCGTTAAAATGATCCCTGAAATTCAGCGGACCAAAGGGGTTGCACGTGCGCAGATATTGGGTAGCCGCAGGTATGCCATGCGTGTCTGGCTGAATCCGGACCGTATGCGCGCTTACAATATTTCCACCGAAGAGGTTATGAAGGCATTGGGTGAGCAAAGCATCATCGGACGTCCCGGACGGATCGGCCAGAGTTCCGGTATTGCTGCCCAGTCGCTGGAATATGTACTGACCTACAAGGGAAGATACAGCGAACCAAAAGAGTATGAAGATATCATTGTCCGCGCCAATGCAGAAGGTGAAAGCATACATTTAAGAGACATTGCCAAGGTAGAATTGGGAAGTGAGTTTTTTGATATTTACTCCAATCTGGATGGCAAAGCTTCGGCAGCAATCGTATTAAGACAAAACTATGGCAGCAATGCGAGTGAGGTAATTGAGGAAGTAAAAAAGAAGCTTGATGTAATGAAAGAAACCTTTCCTCCGGGAATGGACTACAAAATCAGCTATGACGTTTCCCAGTTTCTGGACGCATCTATCGAACAGGTAATAGATACGCTGCGTGATGCATTTATACTCGTTGCCCTGGTCGTTTTTATCTTCCTTGGCGACTGGCGTTCCACGCTTATCCCGATCCTGGCCGTTCCGGTTTCGCTGATCGGGGCATTCTTTGTGATACAGGGCTTTGGGCTATCCATCAACCTGATCACACTTTTTGCACTGGTGCTTGCCATCGGTATTGTTGTCGATGATGCGATTGTCGTCGTCGAGGCCGTCCATGCCAAGTTTGAAGAAGAGCCTCACCTGTCGCCCTACGCTGCTGTAAAAAAAGTGCTTGGCGAGATCAGCGGTGCGATTATCGCGATCACGGCGGTTATGGTTTCGGTATTTCTTCCGATCTCATTTATGTCCGGACCGGTGGGTACATTTTACAGGCAGTTTTCTATTACCATGGCAAGCTCGATCGTGATCTCGGCTTTAATCGCCCTTACGCTTACGCCTGTACTATGCGCCATGCTCTTAAAAAATCACCACGGACATCCCCGCAAAAAGAACATCCTGACCAAAACGCTTGACAGCTTCAACAGAGGTTTCGACAAACTGACCGGGAAGTATGTAGGATTGCTGAAAATGATCGTCAGCCGTAGAGTGCTTACGTTTGTCATCCTGATTGCATTTTGTGCAGGAATAGCGTATGAAAATAAAATTCTTCCGGCAGGATTTATTCCTAACGAAGACCAGAGTACAATTTACGCCATCATCCAGACACCTCCGGGCTCTACACTGGAAAAAACCAATGAGGTTTCCAGAAGATTGCAGAAAATATGTGAAGAAGTTCATGGAATAGAATCGGTATCTTCTCTTGCCGGTTACGAAATCATGACCGAAGGACGAGGCTCCAACGCCGGTACCTGTCTGATTAACCTGAAACCCTGGTCTCAGCGGGATAAAAACGTGAAAGAGATCATGGAAGAACTGGAAGCCAAAACAAGAGGACTTGGAGCGGTAGTAGAATTTTTCGAACCGCCGGCAATTCCCGGCTTCGGTACTTCCGGAGGTTTTTCGATGCGTCTGCTGGATAAAACGACCGATACAGATTACAGTGAATTTGATAAAATCAATAAGAAATTCATGGATGATCTCAGCAAGCGTAAAGAGCTCACCGGTTTGTTCACATTTTTTGCAGCCAACTACCCGCAGTACGAACTGGAAATTGACAACAAGCTGGCCATGCAGAAAGGCGTATCCATCGGTAAAGCCATGGATAATCTTAACATCATGATCGGCAGTACCTACGAACAAGGGTTTATCAAATTCAACCAGTTCTTTAAAGTATATGTACAGTCGGATCCAAGTTTCCGCCGGCTGCCATCGGATCTTTTAAAACTGTTTGTTAAAAACGATGCAGGTGAAATGGTACCCTACTCTGCTTTCATGAAATTGAAAAAAGGCCAGGGACCCAATGAGATAACCCGTTTCAATTTATATAATTCCGCAGCGATCCAGGGACTTCCTGCTAAGGGATATACTACTGCCGATGCCATTCAGGCAATCAGGGAAGTTTCTGCTAAAACGCTTCCAAAGGGATATGACATTGCATTTGAAGGTCTTTCCTATGACGAAGCCAGCCGCGGCAATGAAACGCTTTATGTATTTCTGATTGTATTGGCCTTCGTTTACTTTGTGCTTGCAGCGCAGTACGAAAGCTTTATTATTCCATTGGCGGTTGTCTTTTCCCTACCAGTCGGTGTATTCGGTTCCTTTTTACTTTTGAAACTGATGGGACTTGAAAACAACATTTATGCACAGATCGGTCTGATCATGCTTGTTGGGCTATTGGGTAAAAATGCCGTACTGATCGTAGAATTCGCCGTCCAGAAACGGCAGCAGGGAGAAACAATTCTCAATGCAGCGATTGAAGGAGCCAAAGTACGTTTCCGCCCGATCCTGATGACTTCATTCGCCTTTATCGCCGGTTTGATTCCGTTGATCACAGCATCCGGCGCGGGTGCAATCGGAAACCGTACCATTGGTGCTTCTGCCCTGGGAGGTATGTTATTCGGAACGATCTTCGGGGTCATCATCATCCCCGGACTGTACTTTATATTCGGCAGTCTGGCCGATGGCAGAAAAATGATCCGCGACGAAGAAGACAGTCCGTTATCCGAAGGCTTCGTCCAGGCGGTCGATACTTTCCATCATACACAAGAAACTCAAAATGATGCGCAATAAAAGAATATTGAATGGGGCCGGGATATTATTCCTGGCCCTGATATACACCGGATGCAGTGTGCCTCCGATGGCCCACAGACCGGAAAACAGAATCGTACCTGTTAGCTACACCGGCTCACAGGACTCTGTCAACACGGCAAAGCTTAGCTGGAAGGAATACTTTACCGATCCCTATCTGACAGCATTGATTGACACGGCATTCAAAAACAATCAGGAGCTGAATATTACCTTACAGGAAATCGAAATTTCCAGACAGGAAATCAGAGCCCGAAAAGGAGAATATCTTCCGTTTGTCGGTTTGGGAGGCGGAGCCGGCGTAGACAAGATAGGCCGTTACACCAATCTGGGTGCCAGTGAAGCAACGACTGATATCAAACCTGGTAAAGAAACGCCTGAATTCCTGCCTGATTTTCAGGTTGCCGCTTTTGCAAGATGGGAAGTAGATATCTGGCATAAATTGCGAAATGCAAAAAAGGCTGCCGTATCTCGATACCTGGCCTCTGTGGAAGGAAAGAATTTTATGATGACGAATCTGATTTCAGAAATCGCAGGTTCCTACTATGAATTGCTGGCACTTGACAATCAACTTGCCATCATTCAGCAGAATATTGAAATTCAGAATAACGCTCTGAAAATCGTGCGGATGGAAAAGGAAGCTACCAAGGTAACAGAACTTGCCGTGCGCAGGTTTGAGGCCCAGGTGCTGAATACCCAGAATCTGCAGTTCGATATCAGACAACGTATCACCGTAACCGAAAACAGGATCAACTTTTTACTGGGCCGTTTTCCACAGCCGGTTCAGCGGAATCATGAGAGTTTCGTAAATCTGGTTCCAAACGTGATTCAGTCCGGAATTCCATCCCAATTACTGGAAAACCGGCCGGATGTCAGAGAAGCTGAAAATAACCTTGCAGCAGCCAAGCTCGATGTAGAGGTGGCCAGAGCTAATTTTTATCCTTCACTAAGTCTGGATGCCGGGCTGGGTCTGCGCGCTTTTAATCCGGCTTACATAGCCAAATTGCCCGAATCGCTCATCGCTTCCCTGGCTGGCAATCTGGCCGGACCACTGATCAACAAAAATGCGATCAAAGCGACTTACGCCAGTGCAAATGCCAAGCAGATCCAGGCAGTCTACAATTATGAAAGAACCGTCTTGAACGCCTATATCGAAGTGGCCAATCAGCTGTCCAACATCAGTAACCTGGCCAATAGTTATGAATTAAAATCAAAGGAAGTGGAAGCGCTCAACCAGTCCGTAACAATTTCCAACCGGCTGTTCACATCTGCCCGGGCTGATTACATGGAAGTTTTGCTTACACAGCGGGACGCGCTCGAATCCAGATTTGACCTGATTGAAACCAAAATGCAGCAGATGAATGCTACGGTTAATATTTACCGTGCACTTGGAGGTGGCTGGAAATGAGGGTGATCTGATCAATATTTATTTTGGAAGGCTGTCTCATATTGCTGGGACAGCCTTCTGCCATTTAGGACTTATTCAAAGCTATACTTCTTTAACTCACAGAAACCTGCTGTTTGAAATACCTTTGGAATACTTTTTGAACATCATTATCTATGGCATGTTTGTTACAAAACAGATACCTTACACTCCGTTTTGAAAATATACCAATGCCCGGAAAACAATCAAACAAATTCATATCACTAAATTAAACATGAAATTCACCCTTACCTTATTACTCCTGCTTAAAGGGTTTATTGTTTTCAGTCAAATAAAGGATAGTACGATTTTAACGCCGCTAACAGGCAAGTGGAATTTACTTTCAAAAGTTAAAATAGAAACCTCGGATGGCCAGGTGATTAATCAGGAGAAGGAAATTTATAAGCAAGATGAAAAATTCTTTGAATTTACCGAAAACAACGATGTAATTATTTCACAGGACTTTGGCCGGCACAGTGAAAAATTACCTGTTCAGATTCAGGGCAGCAATCTTTACATTGGTAAATTCCAAAAAAATAAATCTCCCTATCTGATACGCTACGACGGGGATCAGATGAAGCTGGCTAAAACCGAAACCAAGTCTAAAAAAGGCAAAACAATTACTAAAACAGAACAGGTTATTTTACAAAGGCCAAAAGGCTGACCAACCGGCCAATTCTTTTTTGCAGGCCTGTAAAATTGGGGTATGATTCTTGAAAAGTGGTACAAAGTTTTTACGGCAGAACTAAACTTTTCCAGGTAATTAAATGAAATATGGGTGACATTGACATAATAGTAATTGGCTCCTCTGCGGGTGGAGTTCTGGCACTTAAACAACTCGTTGCTGCTTTGCCAGCAGATTTCAAAACTCCGATTTTTGTTGTGCAACATCTGGCGCCCGGAAAAGATACTTATCTGGCCAGCATACTGGACCATGCAGGCCCACTGCCGGCCGTTCACCCTACGGACGGAACCAGAATCACTGAAGGCACAATTTACGTTGCATCACCGGATCATCACATGCTGGTGGAAGATGGTCATATTCTTATAAAAAAAGGCCCGAAAGAAAACAGGTTCAGACCTTCTATCGACGCCCTGTTCAGATCTGCGGCATATAGTTACGGCCCCCGGGCGGCAGGGGTTATTCTCACAGGTATGCTGGACGACGGCTGCTCAGGCATGTGGTCATTAAAGCGAATGGGCGGGATTACCATTGTTCAGGATCCGGAGCAGGCATTATATCCCAGTATGCCGCTCAGTGTCTTACAATATGTTGATCCGGACCATATCTGTCCGCTTGCCGGGATGGGTCAGTTGCTGGTTGAAATTACAAAAGATACATTGCACAGAACTCCCGTTGCCGATCCTATGGAAGTAAAACTTTTAAAAATGGAGGTGGATATAGCCGCTTTGGAAAATGCATTTGAAAAGGGAATTATCGGAATGGGAGAACGATCTTCCCTGACATGTCCCGAATGTGGAGGCGCACTGGCTTCTTACGTTGAAGGCAAGCTTGTCCGGTACCGTTGTCACACCGGGCACGCCTATTCTTCCGCCTCACTTTTGGCATCCGTTACCGAAGCAACAGAACATAAACTTTGGGCAGCATTAAGAAGCCTTGAAGAGGCGGTCATGATTGTTGAAAAGGATGCGGCAGTACACATAAAGCTTGAAGATGGCAAACCCGTAATCAACGATTCAGTTAAAATCAGAACGTTAAAAGAACAGGCAGCAAAACTACATGACTTTCTGAACCACTATCTTCACTTTAGCGGTTTGTTTGTGGATTAGCAAATGCAACGGTTCGAAGAAGTACTTTTATAAATTACACCTTTAGAATGTACCGAATACTTCTCCCTGCGCCTTCTATTATAAACACGCCAATTTCAAGCAATTCCTGTAAATCACGTGTTGCAGTAGCCTTTGAAGTTTTTGCAATTGACATATATTTTTTTGCAGACATTCCACCTTCAAATCCTTTGATGCCCGCTTCAAGCATGGTCTTTACAATCTTTGTCTGACGCTGATTTAGCTTGTCGGAGAACCGGTCAAAGAATTTTGTTTTTTCCAGAGTGAAGTTAATTTGCTGTCTGCTCTGTGTCTGCGCATCTAATACTACATTAACAAAATAACGGATCCATTCTGAAATGTCATTACAGCGCTGGGCTGATTCCAGTGCCTGGTAGTAACTTTTTTTATCTGCCTCAATAGTCTGGGATAAACTGATGATCAGTGGCCTGTCCATTGTTTGCGACAATGCTTTTTCCGCAAGCGCTCTGCCAATCCGGCCATTTCCATCTTCGAAAGGATGTATACTTTCAAAATACAGGTGAACGACTGCAGCGCGTACCGGGGCACTTTTCAGCGGCTTTTTGCCTTTTGGCGCAGTGTCATTAAACCAACTGATAAACCGGTCCATTTCCTCAGGAACCAAATCTGAAGGCGGAGCCTGAAAATGAATCTTTTCTCTTCCGATACTGCCTGAAAGAATCTGCATGGGTTCAGACCCTTTGCGCCATTGCCCGGCCCGGGTACCTAATGAACTTTCCAGAGCCATTTGGTGCCATTGCCATAGTTTTTGCCTAGTTAAATCAAGGTTGTAAGTTCTTCGTACATCTACCATCAGCTCACCAATTCCCTGAGATCTCCGGTCACGGACAGGTTCTGGCGATATACTCAGGCCCAGATTGTTTCGAATTGAGGACATTACATCCTGCCTGCTTAGAAATTCTCCCTCAATCTGTGAAGTTTTTAATGCTTCCGCAAGCATGGCCTCCACAAGCAGTTGTTCTCCAATGGCGTCAGGCAATGATTTTAGCATACCACTAACCTCACCCGTTTCCAGTAAATATGCATCCAGAACGCTCTGCAAGCCTTCCAAAGAATATTTAAAATCCGGCCAGTTAGGCAATTCCCAATTATATAACATGAGCCAGTACATTTGCTTATCCGGCTCAAATATAACACCTAAATGAGCCGAATAATAAAATTAATCGGCTCATTATTGAAATTTCAGTCAGATCTATTTTGTATTGCTATCGGCATAGCCGTATGATTAACTGTCTGATTATTAAAGTAAACAAATTTTCGTACAACTGCCGGTTACCAACAGCTGACTGCAAAACACGCAAAATAATTCATTATCAAGTAATCCTGACGCGGCGTAATTGCGCATGAGCCAGCAACCTATACCTGTTTCGCAAGCTGAATATTGGCGATGATCTTGATGTTTTCACCCAAAGCCAGTCCGCCGGTTTCGGTCAGTGCATTGAAGGTGATGTTAAAATCCTTCCGGTCTATGGTACCGGTTACTTCAAAACCAACTTTGATATTACCCCATGAGTCCTTTTCCGTTCCTCCGTATTCAGCCTGCAGCTCCACCTGTTTGGTAATGCCTTTCATCGTCAGATCACCGGTCAGCTTATACAGATCCTGTTTGATCAGTGTAAATGAAGTGGAGTTAAAAGTAAATTCCGGATAGGTTTCCACTTCGAAAAAATCAGCATTTAAAAGATGCTCGTCCCGCCCGGGCTGCCCTGTATCGATACTTTTGACATCTATTGAAAATGAGATCTGCGCATTTTCGAACTGGTCTCCGTCTGTTATTGCCTGGCCGCTGAAAGATTTAAAGGATCCCGTTACTGTTGAAATGACCAGATGTTTTACTTTGAACTGTACTTCTGAATGAAGTGCATCTACGTTCCAGATTGTGTTTGACATTGTTATAAAATTTATATTGAAATAATTATGGATTAATTACCGGCTGTTCAATGATGCAGACCGTACAGCTACTGCTTTCTCGTATTTCATCACCTGATTTTTATCTGCCCTGCTTCATTGATGACGCAAACTTAGCTACCTTTACTATGGAAAGTATATCAGTATACAAAAGGATACCACTTTCCTTTTGTATAGCGCTGGTAAAACAAATTGTTATGAACAGAGATAAACCTCACTCGACAGAAGTCTGCAATCAAAATATTGCGGCAGTGCGCGATGCGCTGTATGTCTTAAATGGTAAATGGAAAATACCACTGATCGTCTCACTGATGAACGGTCCGAGACGGTTTAAGGAAATCCAAAGGGAATTAAAGGACATTACCCCCAAAGTACTTTCGAAGGAACTGAGGGAACTGGAGCAGAATGAATTTGTCACCCGGAAGGTTTTTAATACCGTACCAGTTTCGGTTATTTATGAACTAACCGAGTATAGCAAATGCCTTGACGGACTAATTGAAGCGCTCGCCGTATTTGGATTGCAGCACCGGGAAAGAATCATCGGCGGAAAACGCACAGAAGAAATAAGGGAAATGGAAGCTGCTCCGGAAGCTGAATAGATCCGGCTGATTATTCGACCAGGATCAAAATACGCGGAACATCAAACTTTCAAACGGTTGATCATTTTAAGGGCTCTGTCTATCCGGACCTGGACGGACTTGGCGGAAGCTACATAATGAATGATCCCCCGCTGATGGCTGCCCGGCAATTGCTGAAAAAGCTGGTTACCTTCCCGATCCTGTTCAAGAAGCACTGTCAGCTCCTCAGGCATATCACGCCCATATTCACTGTCATCTTTTACGACCAATGCCGTAAGATTGTCACCAAGCTTGATTTTTGCCTTTTGCCTGATCCCGGTAGCCAGGTTAATGTAAAAACGCCCGTCGGACATGGGGCGGATTGCGCACTGAAAATCCACTGAATCGTTCAACCGGCAGCGCACCCGCTCAGGTTTTCTGCCGCTGACAAACCGGATAGCTACCTCATCGGGAACAATCATATAGAATGCTCCTGCCTTTTTATCAAAACGCTGCAGACTGGATTGAAAGGAAACAGCATTCTCCATTATATCACCTGAATGGTCCACTTACTCGGTCAGTGGTTTTACTTTGATGTCTTTATATAGAACAACACTTTCCGGATCGTGCGCCTGCAAAGCAAAAGTCCCGCTGCTCAGCAAACGTCCTTTTCCGTTAACAGCCCTTTTATCCGCATCGGATTCTTCGTAATCTACCACCACCTTATCGTTGATTTTGATCGTGATGTGTTTTCCTTCCACTTTGATATACTCGGTATACCATTCGTTGTCTTTTGCATATGTTTCTTTAACATCCATGATGTCATACAAACTGCCTGTACGTTTCCAGTCTGTATGCGAATTATTCACCTGCACCTCATAGCCCTGTCCCGGCCAGCCATCTTCCTGATAGGCTGTGTGAATGAAAATTCCTGAATTAGCGCCTGGTTTGGTCATGACCTGCGCCTGGAACTCAAAATTTTTAAACATGTGGTTCTTCACCGGACCTTCATAAAAAAGATGGGCGCGCGGACCAGCCACCCGGATCGCACCATCGGCGACTGAAAAGGAAGAGGCATTCACGCCAGCCTTCCAGCCATCCAGATTTTCTCCGTTAAAAATAGATACCCAGCCGTCCTGCGCAAAGGCAGGCGCAGTGACACAAATCAGTAAGAAGAGCTTTATGAATTGTTTCATCAGTTGTTATTTTTTTAAATTAAATCCAGCCTGTTAACTGTATACTATCAACTCTAACTTCCTACCTGATCAGATGTACAGCACCTTTGTAATCAATAAGCTCACCCGATTTCAGCTCCACTTTGATCCTGTACGGATAAGCACCGGACGCACTGATGGCACCCTGATAGGTACCGGGCCAGCCGTTCGACGCATCGGAAGCAGCAAAATTTTCTTTCCGGAAAATCACTTCGCCCCAGCGACTGTAAATGATCATTTCTTTGATCTGTTTGACACAGCTGTTGCCATAAACAAAAAAGATCTCGTTATGCTGGTCGTTGCCGGGTGTGAAAGCATCCGGAATTTCAATCCCGCAGGGTTTTACCGAAATTTTCACCTGCCCGTTTTGCTGACAGATATGCCCCGGATCCGTAACCGATACCATATACTGGGTCGATGCCCTGGGTTTTGCCCACGGATCTTCACAATCCTGACAGGAAAGGCTGCTTTCTGTTTTCCAGAGATATTCAAAACTGCCTTCCGGCTCCGCCAAAGCAATAATGTGAACACTGTCACCCTGTGTAATAAACTGATCGGGCGTCATGCTTAAAGCAAGCTGCACAACCGTCAGGTGTGTTGTCACGATGCTGTCGCAACCGGTAAGCTGGGGAACATTACGGATGTAAGTACCTGTCGTGGTATAAGCCGTGTCGCCCACAACCAGACTTTCCCCTTCGCAGATCGATTTATTCTGTGTGTATTTGACTACCTTATTCACTTTCAGCCGGAGCGTTACTGTACTGTCACAGACATTGGAACGATTGATATTTCGGATAAAAGTACCCGACGTCCTGTAAACCGTATCCCCTACTGCCACCTCTTCGCCTTCACAGATTGTCTTATCCAGTGAGCCGCTCGTTTTCTTGTAGGGAATGGTATAATCCAGCTGCAGGGCACAGGATTCGTCCAGACTGCCCAGCGGTACCATTTTCACATTGTATTTATCCCCAAGCCGTGCTTTGATACGAATGCTTTGTGTCATTTCGCCATTATTCCAGGTGTATTTGCCAAAGCCCTGCGGAGCCATTAGTGTCATATATCCCTGTTCGTCAGGACAGTCGGATGCTGCACGTATTTCTGATTTAAGGCATTCGGCATCAAAATAAGCATAACCCAGATGCCGCATCCTGGTACAGCCGTGTGCCGTTACCACAATGGTGATTGTTTTGCCGATCATGCTGCGGAGATCAATCGCACCGGTGGTCCAGTCGCGGTACTGCAGATCCCCGGAAGTGGTAAAACCGTCTACCGCGTCAAGACCCTGAAGCTGTATGTCATAGCTGCTGCATAACAGCTCCTGCCCTTCGCTGTCGTAGATCTGCACATTAAAACCCGGTTTTTGGTAAGGTGCATGATTGGCACCCCCGTTGATCGTATTCTGAAGCACGACAGCAAATTTATACTGAAACAATGTATTGTCGGCCGTGATGAAATAGTTGGTTTTTATTCTGGAAAAATGTCCGCCTTCCACCGTATTTCCAATCCGGATCGAATGGGTACTCCCCGGTGCAACCATCGGAATGGAAGGAATTAACCGGTCATTTCCATCCGATAAATTGGTGATGTAGTGATCAGCATAGGTGGTACCTACCTGCTCGTTTTGATAAACTGTTTTGGCATTGTTATCCGTCACCGTTCCGTAACTCAGTTCCCAGCCTACGGTGTTGCCCTTGTCAAATCCAATATTACTGCAATCCACCTGCGCTACCGCCGGCAAAACAGAAAGGAGAACCAGAAAAAGTACATGTAGTTTTTTTATCATAAGCGCATCAGAGAGAGTCAAACACACAGGTAAATTACCTTGAAACCACGAGATTACGAAGTCAAAAGTAAATTTTGTTTCAGTCTACTGTCTGAGGTGAACGAAGTGTGCTGATTAAGTATTTATGACATACTTTTCAACGGCAGAGGGCGCAATAACAGGCAAGTAAAATACTACCTGATAAGCCTTACCCCGCCCGTAAATTCCCGCATCTCTCCGGACAATAAGGTGACTTTGATCCTGTACGCATATAGTCCCGGTTCTGACGCATGCCCTTTGTATTTTCCGTCCCAACCGGATCCGGCATCGGAAGCAGATATGTTTTTCCGGTTGAAGATCATTTCACCTGACCGGCTGTAAACAGCCATTTCACTGATTCCCGTCACGCAGTTATTCCCGTACACAAAAAATACATCGTTTATCCCGTCGTTGTCGGGTGAAAACGCATCCGGAATGGAAATGCCGCAGGGCTTAATGGTTACGGCCACTTTCCCTTCACGGGTACAGATTTTGTCCGCATCCGTCACGGTCACCGTATAAAAGGTGGATTTGAGCGGATGCGCCCAGGTTTCCGCACAATCCGTACAGGAAAGGTCACGTTCTTCCCGCCATAAAAACCGGTAATCTCCCGCCGGCTCTACCAGGGCGGTAATCAGGGCACTGTCTCCCATTGCAATTTTGCTTTCCTGCATTACCAGTAGTTTCATGGGTACCACCCGGAGGTTTACCGTTACCACGCTATCGCAGGTTACACGCTGCGGGATAAACCTTGTAAATGTTCCGGTAGTTTTAAAGACTGTATCACCCACCGCCAGCTGTTGTCCATCACAGATCGTGGTATCCACGGTCGATTTTTTCAGAAACTTATGAATAGTATAATCCAGTTGTAAAGGACAGGTTCCTTCCAAAGCCCGCTCCGGCACAACCTGCACAAAATACCGGTCCCCCAATTTTGCTTTTACGCGAATGGCTGAAGTGGTATCACCTGTGTTCCATTTGTAACGGGCCATGCCTGCGGGAGCATGTAAAGTCATGTAACCGTTTTCATCTGCACAGGGTGAATCAGGCGTGATACCGCCATCAAAAAAAGCAGCATCAAAATAGGCGTAACCGTAATGTCCGCCGCCTATACATCCGCTGACCGTTACCTCTATCGTAACCGCCTTTCCTAAATATTTTCTTAAATCAATAACACCGGTGGTCCAGTCCCGGTATTGTTTCAGTCCCGAGCCGTTAAAACCGGCAACCTCTTCCGTATCTGTCAAGACACTCTCATAACCGCCGCATGCCAATTTACTACCCGTTTCATCCAGGACCGAAATACGGATGTCTGGTTTTGAATATACATAATGCGTATTACCTCCGTTTTTCAAAGTTGGATTCTCCATTACCGCTGCAAACCGGTAAAAAATAACCGCCCGGTTCTCCGTAACGGTGAACTCGGAACTGATCCTGGAAAAACGTTTTCTAATTTTATTATTCCCGATCCGGATAGAATGGCTGCTTCCGGGTGCTACTGTTGAAAGTGATCTTATAACAGGATCAGTTTGCTGATCCCGACTGGTAATGACAAACTCTTCACCCAGGATTCCTTCTGTTTCATTCAGGTAAACTTTTTCTTTCTTCTGGTCTCCCAGGTCTCCCGAAGTAAGGATCCAGCCATTCAGCCGATTTTTTTCAAATCCAATAGCTACCGGCTTTTCCTGGGCAAATACCACCCCGGCCAAACCTGACAACAGACAGCAAAAAAGCATCAACCTTTTCATAGCAGAATCAGAACAGCGATCGCTGATTAAAAAAAATATTTTGATGGATCTCATCAAATTTCATTTGAGCGGGATGTAGAAAGACTTTATCGTCCTGCCTGGCAATAAGTTGCAAATCTAATCAAATCAGGAGGTAAATCTTTTAGCCATCTGCACCTTGTTTGAATCGTACAAAAGAATAATCCTATTTTAATGTAAATCCATACCGGGAAATAATTCCACAGATAATTTTGCGATCTGTCATTTTTTTTAACTTAAATTTGTTCAACTTTACCCAACACAAAATTCCGGTTTAAAAAGTTTCGTCAGCTTAACCCTCAGTGGCGATCATCTGGATAACCGAATAATTATGCTCAACTGGTTATTTGACAAAAAGAAAAAAGAAGATGTAAATCTTTCCCATATCGGATTAGATCTGCATTCCCATCTGATTCCCGGCATAGACGACGGCGTTGAAACCGTAGCCGAAGCCGTGATCATGCTTACCAAAATGGAACAGCTGGGTTTTACCCGGGTTTTCACGACTCCGCACGTGATGTGGGACTGTTACCGTAATACGCCGGAAATGATTTTGTCCGGGCTGGGCGAAGTTCGGGTTGCAGCCAAAAATGCCGGACTTTCCATCGAGGTAAATGCAGCAGCGGAATATTTTATCGATGAGCACTTTGTAGAAATGCTGACAACGGGCGGACAGATCCTGACCCTGCCCGGCAACCGCGTGCTGGTGGAGCTTCCCTATTCCACACCTTTGATGAATACATCTGAAACGTTATTCTATATTATTGAAAAGGGATACCGCCCGGTGCTTGCCCATCCGGAGCGTTACACCTACTACTATTCGGATCCGTCGATATACAAAAAGCTGGCCGATCAGGGCTGCGAATTACAGGTAAACATTCTCTCCCTGTCCAGCTATTATGGCGAGAACGTGCATAAAATGGCGGAATGGCTGCTGAAACAGGGACTGATCACCTTCCTCGGAACAGATGCGCACCGTTTACAGCATTTGGATTTAATCAATAAGGGTGATAAAAGTGGCTGGCTGGGCAAATACAAGTTCCATAATGAAAAACTTTTGACAGAATAGCGCTGATCGATAGAATATCTTCTACATTTGTATTGAATTACCAATTATTATGTCTATCAAATTACTTTAATTCATTTATTCCTATTTATTAAATAATAAATGACAATTTTTCAGTACTTTTTGAAATTACCTCCCTGTTAACAAACATTATAAACTTAAAAATATAATCCAGGCCCTGCTTGTAAATTAAGATAAAAACTATCATTCAACGTCATTCATGAGATCAATTTCCCGTTTGCCATTAAAATTATATGTGTATGTCAGCCTGGTTGCCAGTGCTTTTTTAGGTTTTACG
>Ga0265797_10006851_pt1 | contig 15900 bp, 11 predicted proteins | sample P2T30metagenome_FD_192433 | JGI IMG/M metagenome (GOLD analysis project Ga0265797, IMG submission 192433) | Plant litter microbial communities from East Loma Ridge, Irvine, California - P2 T30 | ecosystem: Environmental > Terrestrial > Plant litter > Unclassified | place: USA: California... | reverse complement strand
GCAGCTCTGTTGAGGGCCCTTCCAGTGCGCCGGTATGCTCTCGTTGATGTACGTCTGGTGAATGATCTTGGGAATCAATTGCGGCGTCTCATTGATAGCGCTCGAGTTGGGCGCAGGGAGCTCTCCACGGAGAATAGCATCTTCGCGACCAGAAGCGATCAGAAGACCGAGCAATGTCCACACGCTGTGTACTGCGAAGCCGAGGACGACAATGGTGACGAGCAGGAAAATGGTGACGCCTCTCCGCATGGTTGCTGTTGTTGTTCTCTATCTCCTTTCCTTCGGGGGAGCGTCGTGCACGGGCTGTGTTGGTGAAAGAGAGCCGAAGTCGCAATAACGGTGTAGAGATAAGGTATTAAAAGAGGTACAAATCAAGCATCCGGCAAGCAGCAACGTCCGTCTAGTACTTGGCGGGAGAGGGAGAGAAGAAGAGCAGAGGCGTGAGACAAAAGATGGGCGTCTGCTGCGCGCGCTCTAGAAGGAGGCAGTGCTCGGACTGCCCAATCTCGCTTATCCCGCAGACCCCTGTGCCTGGCCGATCTCCAGACGCACGTTAGCGCGGGACGCTCTTGCCCCCTCCAGGCACTTCACATGTTAACACGGTGCGAGATGCGACCACACCGGCCTCGACCGTTGCGGTGAATGTCCTGTCGTGTTGCCCTGCTCCACCATGCCCGATTTCAATTTCGCTGTCTAGTCAGCACCTACAGCCTCGTCTCACACACTCTCGCACAAAGCTCTACACTCGGTCCTAGTCGCGAGAGGCTGTGTCGTGAGGCATTTCCGTCCCGCCTATGACGCGCCCTTGCAGCACACTGCATCTCCCACATTCGCTTCCCACACGTTTCCCACCTTCTTACGCGTTCAGCTAAGAGTAGCACAAGAGTTCACTTACGTCTACCAAGAAGCCGCGCATTACCCGCGGTAAGCCAGCAACCGCTGCGTACTGCAACGCCTCACTAGCTGTTGCTAGGGTCTTTGGCGGGCAAATTTGCTTTTACAACCGCGGTTAGTGGAGCATGGCCCACCGAACTGGACAAAACCCAGCTATGGTAGGCTAGTCGAGTGTTCGACTGCAGCCAGTGAGGTGTGAGTAGTATGTCGCGGTTGTTACTTGAACTGGTATTGCAACCTGAACTGCTATCGCGATCCTGGTACTTGTTCGAGAGACTTCACGGCTGGAAGCGAGCTTCATGACGTACGAACCAAGACTGGCTGGTCTGCACAATGACGATGGACGCCCGAATGTAGATAGCCCCGCGGCAGAAGTACTTCCTTGCACAATCGGTTTTCGGTTTGCGCATTACGAGGCTCTCCACCTACAAGCAGCCCTGTTTGGTTTAGCGCAATCTTGTTATTCAGGGTACCTCCTACACAGACACTACTCAGACTACTTCATCACGACTACTTGTATTTTGATCTTTTTTAGAGCATGAACTCGGGTGTTGTTTTTCCATGGTTGTCTTTCGCTTCGGCGTCCGTTGTAAGGTTTGCCAGCACTCGCACCACTGATTTGTTTTCTCCCCAAGCCATCCAGTACAGTACCGTGCCGCTCACCCGCCTGTGCTATTGTTGGCTGTTCGCGAGAATGCTGGGGGTATGAAGCTTGAAACGATGATGGAATATTGACTTAGCGAAATTTACGCTGATTGCGAGTTAATGATCCAGATGGATAGTGAGGTGGTTGGATCATCTGTTGTTGGGCAGCGAACAAGAGCTGAAGCAGAAAGCGCCTCATGTGGCGCAGCTTACTGCTTGGCAAACGGCACTTGCCTGTGCACCAGGGACGTCACTACCTCGTCGGCGGTATTGCTAGAACGACATCAACACCTCAAATACACTGAGAATTCTACAACCATGATTTTTCGCACAACTCATATGCAGTCGTAGAATCAAAGTACTGAGGTGCAGCAGCGATGCACCTATCAGGTCATTTGCGCCCCCAATATGCACGAGCGGTCAGACCCCTCGTGGTCTAAGCCACTCTGCCTGTACGCCTTGCTCGATCAGCTCTGGCACTTCAGCCTTCCTGCAACATCACAAAATCACAGCACCCCCGACTTAATCAGTCGCAGGCAGTACAGGAACGCTGCGGTATATTTCTCTTCACTTGCCATAGCGCCTACTTCGAATGTCTCTCGATGCGGCTTCTACAGATAGAGGCCAACGGCAGCTTCAGCCTTGTCAATCATGAAGGCACCTCCATCCCGCCGTATGCGATACTCTCGCATACTTGGAGTGAAAACAACGAGGACGAAGTAAGTTATGACGACTTGCGCAACGAGACAGGGAGAGAGAAAAGCGGTTATGCCAAATTGAAGTTCTGTGCTGAGCAGGCTACCAAAGACGGCCTTGAGCACTTCTGGGTCGATACTTGCTGCATCGACAAGTCAAGCAGTGCAGAGCTCTCAGAGGCCATCACTTCCATGTTTCGTTGGTACAAGAATTCTGCCACATGCTACGTGTACCTAGCAGATGTTACGACGAAGAAAAGAAGAGGCAGTCGCGAATCGCCCGATCACGAAACGTCTAATGTCACTTGGGTGTCGGCTTTCCGGGATAGCAGATGGTTCACTCGAGGCTGGACACTCCAAGAACTGCTCGCCCCTCGTATTGTCCTCTTCTTCTCTCGCGATGGAAAGCTGCTTGGTGACAAGTTCAGCCTAGAGCAAGACATCCACGACGTCACTCGCATTCCTATCCCTGCCCTTCGAGGAGCCTCCCTGCACAGCTTTTCAGTCGATGACCGCATGTCTTGGGCTGCGACTCGTATTACAAAGAAGGAAGAAGACGGCGCATACTCACTGCTTGGAATATTTGGCGTCAGCATGGCACCGATATACGGAGAACAGCAAGCAGCGGCATTTAGGAGGCTTCGGAAAGAAATAAGGGAGATTACACAGGATCAAGGTTCGTCCTCGGACGGAGGGAAGAGACAAGCGCTTATGGATTCGTTGCGATTCGATCAAATTGACGCACGCTATGCTACGATCAAAAACGCCCATGCCAAGACATGTAAGTGGTTGTTGCGAAAGTCGGAGCACACTGAATGGCTCGACCCGACAAGACTGTCCAGCCATCACGGCTTCCTGTGGATAAAAGGAAAACCAGGAACCGGGAAGTCAACATTGATGAAATTTGCTTTCGGCCAGGCCAGCAAATCGAGGAAGAGCAACGTTGTGATCGCCTTCTTCTTCAACGCGCGAGGCGAGACTCTCGAGAAGACTATCATCGGGATGTATAGGTCGCTTCTGCTGCAGCTTCTCGAGAAGATTCCTACTTTACAGTGCAATTTCGGTTCGCTGAGTCTGGTACCCTCGAGTATCAGCGCAGATTATCAGTGGACCAGGCACTCTCTCGAAGACCAGCTCCAGCAGGCTGTGTTGAGTCTCGGAGACATGCCTGTGATTTGCTTCATCGACGCGCTTGACGAGTGCGAACAATGGCAGGTTCGGAGCATGATTTCATTCTTCGAAAACCTCGGCGAGCTCGCAGTCTCGTCCGGCAGGTCTTTTCGAGTCTGTCTCTCTAGCAGGCACTATCCCGAAGTCACGATTCGGAGAGGCATCAGCTTAGTGCTTGAAGGGCAAGAAGGCCACACCCAGGACATCAGCAACTACCTCGAGAGTGCGTTGAGGATCGGGTCCAACGCACCAGCACAAAAGATCCGAAAGGATCTGCAAGAAAAGAGTTCCGGTGTGTTTATGTGGATTGTGCTTGTGGTGGACATTCTGAATGAAGAGTATGATGGCGGACGTATGCATGCTCTAGAGCGAAGATTGGAGCAAATCCCCGCCGATCTACACGCCCTGTTTCAGGATATACTCACACGCGACTCAAACGACAAAGAGGAACTAATACTGTGCTTGCAGTGGGTGCTCTTTGCTAAGCAACCATTGCAACCGGAGCAGCTATATCTTGCGATTCTTGCCGGAACTGAGCCTGATGCACTCGCCACTCAGCATCATCAAGAAGTCACATTTGAAACAATCAGAAAGTTTCTGCTCAGATCGTCCAAGGGTCTTACTGAGATTACCAAAACCAAGAACAAAAAAGTCCAGTTCATACACGAGTCGGTGCGAGACTTCTTGCTCAAGGAGAATGGACTTAGCAAGATCTGGCCTGAGCTCGGGAACAATTTCCGAGGCCAGAGCCACGAGCGACTGAAGCAGTGCTGTCTCAACTACATTAGCATCGACGTTGCCACATCTTTGGAGCTACCCGAATACCTACCAAAAGCATCCTTACCAGAGTCAGTGGACCTACGCAAGTCGGCAGCTGAGACATTTTTCTTTCTAGAATATGCCGTCCAAAATGTTCTGTATCATGCGAACATAGCAGAAGGTGGAGGCATCTCTCAAGTCCAATTTCTGAACAGCTTCCCACTTCATCGATGGGTCAAGCTCGGTAACCTACTTGAGAAACATGAGGTGCGGAGACACACGCAAGGCGTCAGTCTGCTCTATATACTAGCCGAGCTGAATATGGCAAATCTGATCAAAGTCCTCGGCTCAGCCAGCTGTTGTATCGACATTGGGGCTGAGCGCTACGGGTGTCCTCTTTTCGCCGCAGTTGCTATGAGCAGCGAGGAGGTCGTTGAAGTTTTCCTAGAATCCAATGAGGTGCTAAAAGCCAATAGTAGCCTTGTTGAAACAATGGGTAAACGGCATTCCAGGCATCAGGCAGACCAGCGCGCCGCCAAACGTGACTTTGTTTACTCAAAATCAAGGCCTTTTCTTTGGAATGCTGCAGAGCTTGGGCATGATGGAATATTTGCGCGTTTAATCACATCGGGGAGATTTTCAATTAATGCAGACGATCCGATAATGAGATCGCTGCTACTGTCAGCTTGCAAAAGGGGCTGTGAGATATCGATAGAGCTATTACTTGCTATAGCGCCTGCTCTTGTTAACGACAAGGATCCTCTCAGCCGCATCGACTTACTGCGTATTGCAGTACAGCATTCATATCTAGGCGTAGTCAAAGTGCTGTTAGATAAGGGCGCTGATGCTCGCGCTTACAGGCAATGGCCTGCAGCATTATATAAAGCTCCATCGCGAGGCTTCAGCGATGTCGTGGCGCTCTTACTGGATAATGGTGCTAATCTTGACGCGCGATTTGAGGGCGATAACGCACTCTGTATAGCCTCAGAGAAAGGCAGAATAGATGTTGCCGCGCTGCTGTTAGACAGGGGCGCTGATGTCAATGCGCGGGCTGGACACTATGGCAACGCACTCCAGGCAGCTTCAGCTCACGGCCACAAAGATATAGTGGCAATACTACTAGAGAAGGGCGCTAAAATCAATGCGCGGGGTGGATATTACGGCGATGCACTCCAGGCAGCTTCGTTTTTTGGCTATAAGGAAATCGTGGCGCTACTACTTGACCAGGGCGCTGACGTTAATGCGCGAAATGGACGGTATAATAACGCACTTCAGGCGGCTTCGGCTTCACGCGGTAGCTGCAAAGAGGTCGTCGCGCTGTTACTGGATAAGGGCGCTGACGTTAACATGTACGGTGGATTTTATAAGAGCGCACTCCATGCAGCTGCGTGTTTTGGCCACAAAGAGATAGTAGCGCTGCTACTAGACAAGGGCGCTGACTTTGGCAACGTCCTCCAGACAGCTTCAGCCAGGCCCATTGAGGAGATCATGGAGGCGTTGCAGAAGCAAAGTGAAGCAGGGACATCTAAGTAACCTCATAATTGTCAGTCGTGGTAAACAACTGTAATTGGAGAATTGATATGTTGCGTAGGTGCCCACCAAAGGCTTTGTAGCAAAGCCCTTTTCTGATGTGTGCTAGAACTCTGAGGCTCTTTTTTTAATTGTCGCCTTCCCGATATCATATAGCGTTGTACCTTCGAGCTATCGAACTACTGCAGGAACCATTTTGACAGACGGTGTACCAGGAAAATGCTCACCTTGGATGCAACTGATCGAAAGCACACCAAAGCGTGATTGTTCTGATAAAAGAACCTTTCTTTCTTCTTCTTCTTCTTCTTCTTCTTCTTCTTCTTCTTCTTCTTCTTCTTCTTCTTCTTCTTCTTCTTCTTCTTCGCTGACGTGTGACTACGGTGAGTTGGTTGTTCTTCTTATCGTAGTTCTTGCCCTGCGGCATGCGAGGGAAGGAGCGGTCGAGCGCGCCAATCTCATCCGGAAGCAATCGCAGTACGAAGGCGCGATACCTCTAATCCTCTCACCTTGCTTGGTTTCATATTTTGAACAGCTCGTCTACGACCTATCGATACCTACCAGCTATGTTCCACTCTACCTACACCCTATTACATTAGTGCACCAACATAACGCTCGATCCCAATGACTACCATCGCGAGAGTGTGGACATGCTTTGCGGCGGTAGTTTCTCCAGCGCCGATCCCAATTGCGACAACGTCGCCACGGAACAGCCCAGTGGTCTATGGCGAACCCATAGGCGACCGCACAATCTATGTCGTATTATCGAAACTCTGTATATGTGTGCTGTCGGGGCTGGTCGGTTCGTCTCACTTCAGAATGCATCTTCTCTAAACATTTATTAACCACCACGAGTAGGGCATCGCATACATCTCCTAAGCAAGTCAGCGAATTGCGTTACGTTGACACATATCTACATCTTTGCCCTCTATACTTTTTCTATCGGATTCGTCTTCTCTGCCGCGGTCGTCAACAATGGCCTCGGTCTTACCACGGATGGTAGCTGCAAAGCTTCGGTATTGCTATGTCTTATGTTCTATGCAGCCAGCAAAGTAACAATGTCAGTCGATGGTCTTTACAAGCCGTCTGGACATTGTCTTGGCTTCTGCTGACATTCACGACTTGCAGGTATCTCTTCCTCGTCGAGCGGGCTCACATACTACGGGCTCCTTACGCGCCCCGATATAAAGACTTATTATGGTTGCTCAGCACGATCGCCATCGTTGTGTGTCTGGGCGCCATTTGTATCGCCGGCATCGTCTCGCCCAAATACGTACTTTCAGAGGTGGATGGACGCTGTCGTATAGGTCTCCAGCGTTACGCAGCCATCCCGCTGTTGACGTGCGACATTGTCATCAACCTCTACCTTACAACTGTTTTCATCTATCTTCTGAGCCCTCTGGTCAAGGATAATACAAGCTCCGGTAATGGTGTTGTAAACCGGGTGACACTGTGCATCAGCAAGGCTTTGGGTCGAGTACAGCAGAAAGCCACCATGGACCTTCATCGATCGAACAAAGCGCTCGTCAAGAGAGTCGAAACTCTACTCCAGAAGACCTTGATTGGATGTGTCTTGGTCATCCTGCCCACTGGCGGTAACCTTGCGGCTATATGCATTCTGGTTGGGAAGGAATTAGCTTTTGTAAGTTCAGATCTCGATAACCCAAACGAGGCATCCCGATCTAACATCTTGTTTCCAGATCTGCCTCACTTTATGCACCTTTGATGGTATGTTCGCTGCTATCAGCCACCGAACCCTGCTGATGCAAACATGACAGTCACATGGGCTGCCATAGTCTTTCACTGGCTTACCATCGTCGGTACTGACGAGAACGAAGGTGCCACCCCAGCGTAGGTCTCACCAAAAAATGCAACCAGCAATTAAATCGTGTACTGACTGATTCCAGTCCGCAAAGCCGGCAAAGTGGCAGCCAACAACCCGGAATACCTTTGCAACCACAGACGGAACCTCTACGAAAGAAGCCAACCTTGCTCACACCAACCGACTTGGATTTGCTATCGATCGATGCAAAGGATGATGGTGGCACAAAAACCACAAACAAGTTCGAATTCGGCCTGAGTCAAACGGCAACACCATCACATTGCGGACCCAGTTCACAAACAGAATCGCATTGGAGAGATTCTGGACATTCTACTCTGGTGTCTGATATGAACATGTCTAACAACGCCGTTGATCCGCGTTGACCGCGTTCAAAAGTCTGAATCCTCCTCTTCGATAATGGCTTGAGAGAGTAGACCTCGCCTGCGAGGCCCGGCCACCTTTTTCAACACTACAGGGGTTGCACTCGGTGAATGGTCGATGGAATCCTCCTTCTTCACACGTCGCGCAGCTCTGTACTCCGCGGCTGTTCTTCCCTTTTCAGGCTCCCTAGGAACAACGGGTGTATCGATCTTGAGAGTTGATGAAAGAAACCTAAAGATAACAAAGAGGACGGTGCCGGTGATGCATCCTATAAGGCTGGCTGTTCCGAGGTAGACGTATAGTGTCTGTGTAATCAGTATCAATATAGGAAGGAGATGACAAGCTGATTACCTCTATTCTCTCCAACCACTTGACGCTGAATGGTATGGACAGCACTCTGATGATTGCCTGTCCAAGATGGATGAATGGCAGTAGGAAGAAAGTGATGACGTTGTAGAATGGCAGCAATAGTATGATGACTAGATTGATGGCTTTACTGATGGGAAACCAGATTACGCGTGCCAATGCCACTGAGACACGCGTGGCAATGTCGAGGACCGTTCGCGCGTCCATGGCGGCCGACGCGTTGATGTGTCGGTGTGGTTGTGGGATGCTAAGGCGACGCTGGACAGGGCCGACTAGCCCCACGATGGGTGTCATTGGCTCGTGCGGCTTGGAGGCTATCGGCGATTGACTGGCATGGAAATCTTGACCCCTGTGTGCCGCTGCAGCTCCATCCAAGTAGGCCGGCCTAGTAATAGCTTGACACCTGGGTGGCACGCTCTCTGACCTCTATCTGTCGTGATCTACCCATGCACTCATCGTGCCTGTGATGGGGAACCAGAATTCGCGGTCGACGACGCCCACGTCGAACCCGCAATCGCCCACCAACAATGCCGCGGGCAACCACCACCACAACGTGACTGCATCACATGGCCATGACCGACCGCATAACCACCACCACCATCTCCCCCATCTCCACCCCCCACACAGCCAGCATCACTCGGCCCGCCGCCGCGAATCCATCCAGGCACTGAGTGCAGCCAAAGCGCCTGCAGCTCCCAGCGTGAGCCTCGAGAACGCTGAGAGCCATCCCACGTCGGCCCGCCCCATCTCGCGTGGGAGGGCGCAAACGGTAGGGACTAGCACCAAAGCCGTCACCACACAGCTGCGCGCTGCCCAGGACCTGTACAACACCACCCACAGCACCCGAACTGGCGACAATATGGGGAACGAGCAGAGCAGCCAGAAGGGCGGCGCGCACAGCCACAGGGATAAAGACAAGCACCATGTCTCGCCCCGCGATGCGAACACCACCCCGCCGTCACAGCCTGCCGCCGCTGCCATTATACCTGATACCGCAGCCCAGCAACAACAAGCTGTCGAAGCTGAAGCTGAAGCTGCACCCGAAGTCTCCGCACGCCCACCTTCGCCTACCCTCCCCGTCGATGTCCCCTCGTCTGCCTCGCATCCAGACCCCCGCGCCTCGTCTCCCTCGGACCTCCCATCACCAACCTCCGCCTCCATAACAGCCGATTACCTCATTCCAGCCTCGGCCTCACAGTTCTCCCGCCCACCGCGCCTGCCCTTGCCCATCGAGGAGGAAGTGCACACGCCTGGCAGCCCCATCATAGCGCCACAGGAGCTCAGTGGATTCAACGGCGTTAGTGAAATATGGACACCTGTGCACGAGAGCGATGCCGATGGTATGCTGCCGCGGCGCAGTTCCATGGTGAGCAGTACGACGGCTGGGGAAGACGAGGATGGGGATTTGGGCGAGGAGTTTAAAGGCAGTGAGGGGAGGCCTACGGTTCCTACGTTGATTGAGGTATGTTGAATCTTCTCCCGATTCTGCTTAGAGTGGTGGTTGGTGTTTAAAGAGATTTATACTGACGTTTGGGGGAAAATAGTGGGAAGGTCCTGGGGAGCGTGTATATGTTACGGGAACTTTTGCGGGCTGGAATCGCAAGTACAAGTTGCATCGCAAGTAAGTGGTACCGATTTTCTTGGAATGTCTCGGAGCATGGAATTTGGCTGCATCAGCCGCACGGGTAGATGCAGGGGGTGGTGGGTTGGAGAGGTGGAACCACATTTTTCATTCTCTCTGCCTACATCTGCCTGCACCTACCCGTTGCCTGCATTCTCCCGTTTGGTGGCTCCCTAGCTCCACTCGGGCTGAGACTCGGTCAATCATTCCCACCAGGCTTGGACTCTATTCGATGACTGCCTCTTTCGACGTTACACTGCACAACCGCAATACTGACATCTCTCTAGCGGACCCAGCAAGAAGAAAGATGCCCTCTCCGCCTACGTCTCCGTCACACCAGGAACTCACCACCTTACCTTCCTTGTTGACAACGACATGCGAACATCCGACAAGCTCCCCACAGCCGTAGACTATACTAACATCCTCGTAAACTACATCGAAGTCCCCTACCCAGAACTCACACCCCTCCCCGCCAGCCCGCCAGCCGCCATCGCAGCGACAAACGACCCTCGAGATGACTCCATAACACCCGTCCAAGAACGCGAAGCCCCTGTTGGCATGTACCCGCCCCAAGTCCTACCACCAACCCCACCCCTCAACGCAACCGCCGACCCCACAACCACAAACCCCATCCCAACCGTCACCGCACCCCCCATCGATTCCAAACCCCCAGTCCCCGAGCCAACCAAGAAATACCACCAAAACATACCCCGCTACCTCCTCGACCTCGACGCTCCCGAAGAATCCTCGCGCTACGCCCGCAGCAACGCCATGACGAATAACTTACCTACGCCACCTACTTTACCTGGGTTTCTGGGCAAGAGTATTCTGAATGGGACGACGCCTATGAAGGATGATAGTAGTGTGTTGATTCATCCGAATCATACTGTTTTGAATCATTTGGCGACGAGTAGTATTAAAGATAATATCTTGGCGACGAGTGCGACGACGAGGTATAAGCAGAAGTTTTTGACGACGATTATGTATAAGCCTAAAGAGGAGGGTGGGGAGGTTTACTAAGGGGGGTGGAAGGGATTAAGAGAGAGAGGGAGGGAGAGAGATGCGCGAGAGGTGGTGAATGTGAGAAAGAGAAAATGTGTGTATGAGAGAGAGAAAGAGGTGCATGGCAGTAGTGAATGTGTCACGCTTCTGCGCCTGGTGTGTGTATGAGAGCTTCGGCTTCTTGGTGTTAGTTGGTGGGCTTTGGCCCCTTTCTTTTTTTTGCTCATTGTGTTTTACTGTATCGCATTTCCGGGTTCTTGGGAGTCGAAGAAATATTTCCTGGGAGCTTGGGAGTTTTTTTTTTTGGGAGGAGCATACACGAAAGCTATGAGTTTACGGATTTCCTTTTAGGTTCAATACCCCTTGCGGTAGGTTGTCCTTTTATCCGATTGTGGGAGCGCACAACAAGAAGGAATGTAAAGCAATGATTTTGACATGTTATTTGGCTTTGCTGTTTTTGAATTAGAAACTCCTTATGATTGTAATGAGGATAATTCGAAAGACTGACATCAGCAAATCGCAGAAAGTCGCAGGCCTTGCTGAGAGGAAGCTCGTATTGTCCGTAATGAACTAACAAAAGTCGGCATTCGGTCACCTCTACTTTGTCAAGATGTAAGTGCGGCAGTTCGCACTCTTATCGCTCCAAAAACGGGAAGATGCAAGGTGACCTGACAAGGCGCGTTGATGATTGGATCAGGCGTTCCCCTCACTCAACCGCGCCGCATGTAAGCTATCTACTCACCAGCAGATTACTGCCTGTCCAACCACTCGACTGACCAACGCTCTTTCGCGTTACACTCTTCAACTTTCACTCAATTTACCTTCACTCCGTGGCTTGACCCAAATAGGGCAGCATGAACGCATATACGTATCAAGCACTTGAAGGCCCGGAATACATCAGACTACTTGTGCTGCACCCAGCCTTGTCCAAGACCACGCCCCTACGGATAGACTTTGTTTCATCAAAACTTGAAGATGTCGAAGGAGATTACGACGCTGTTTCGTACACGTGGGGAGAACCAGTTTTGACGTTTCCCTTGTATGTTGGCGAGGATGGCATGCAGGTCTACGTTACGAAGAATCTCGATCGGGCACTTCGATACCTACGCTACGAAACTCGCGAACGACTGCTTTGGGCTGATGCTGCGTGCATCAATCAGAAAGATAATGAAGAAAAAGCGATCCAAATCCCTCTGATGGTCCAGATATTCCGGGGTGCACGAAGTGTCATGGCTTGGCTCGATCCGGGCGGAGACACCGCAATCGAGCAAAAAGGCATGCGGACAGTAGAACGTCTATCTCGAGCGCCCGAAAATGGAGATGAATTGTTACAGGAAAATCTCTACAGCGTACAACGTTTCTTGAAACTTCCCTGGTTTAACAGACTGTGGATAGTGCAAGAAGTTGTCTTCAGTCTAGAGGTTCGCTTAATATGCGGCGAAACGGATCTTCCCTTCTCCCGGTTTATTGCTGGGCTTTGTCAAGTGAAGCCCCAGCTCGAGGCTTCTTGTAACAACCCTGAAGACCTAGTAAGAATAAGAGGCATTGGCGAAATTGAAAAACTTTGGAGCCACTATTCGCGCTTCCAGACTTTATTCGATTCCGACGATGAGATCACAAAAGTCGATGAAGTCACCGAGATCACCGACGTTGTGGCCTTGGTAGAGAAGTTCGCACTGTATGGGTGTACAGATCCACGAGATCGTATATTCGCTTTGTTTAGCATGGCGACCAATGTCCGACCGGCAAGATGCAATCTCCAAGAAGATCACGACTCCCAGACAGGCGACTCCCCCCGCACAAACGACGACCCACAAACAGAGCATACTGAGCATGGGCAGAGTGATAAAATTTACATGAATATTGACTATGCGCTTAGTGTGGATGAAACTTACGAGGCTTTCGCGCTTGCTCGATTGAATGCAGACAAGGAGGGGGCGCAGCTGATTTGGGAGGCCGTGTTTTCCCGTCAATACTCACCTCGACCGATGACTTGGCCGTCGTGGGTACCGGATTGGCGGATTCCGCCTCAGCAAATGATGCCAGTTTTCTATCAGAGGCTCTTGGGAAATGGTTATCATGGGGTGAATCTCAAGGCTCGCCGACTTGCAACAGGTGTTATTCGGATGAACATCCCCATTGGAAAGCACTACCCTGACGAAACAGATCAACAGCTCTATAATGTCACATGGAAGATGTCGAGGAAAGCAGAGGATACCGCAACATCATTACAATCACAGTTGTTGCAGCTGTACAGAATGCTATCCAACCCTGTCGTTGTGCAAAGATCCGATCATCTTCCAGGAATGCTAGCGCATTCGTCTTCTAAGCTCATCCCTAAGATTTTCCCCGCTCTTCTCACCAAAATTATTCATAAGCTTGTTGGCAAGGAGACTTTTTCCTGTGAAGATTCGGACGAAGACGATATGTCTTCGCAACTTGGACGGCATTTCGCTAGGATGTCGATGACACCTGAAGCAGATGGTGCGCACTGCGGTCCAACGCCATCTTCTTCCGATGTTCAAGATGTTTTCGACAAACTGGATCAAAACCTGGGAGACACTACAACCTTATTTTGCTTTCAAGACCCAGGCACTAGTGTGCATTCATTCGGTTTGGGCGATACGAGAATCGAACCCGGTGATCGCATCATACCTCTGGGGGATCTCTATCGCTCGGCAAGATATGGGTCATCCACGACGACACTTGTACTTCGACAATGCAATCCAGCTGAACCCTCACATGTTGGAAGTCCGGTCTATCAGCTTGTCGGCCGAGGCTACATATATGATCCGACTTCTGTGTTGCTAAGAGCTGAGTTCAAGAAATACTTCCATTCCACTGAAGGTGGGAAGATAAATCCTCTTGGTTTTAAAAAGCGTTGGCGCAAATTCTCATCTTTCAACAAGACATTCGAAAAGTCTGACTACGTGTTGAATATGGCTTAAGAAATCAATTGGAAGACACCTGCTGAGCATGTTCATTCTACACGTCGTAACCCACCAACATCCCCACTAAACGCCCATTTTACTTCGAACAAACGCTTCAGTATCATCTAAAACCTCTTGCACGCTCTTGATAGTTCCAGGCGGAAACCCAATGAATCCATGCGGCGCTCCATGATAAATCTTGACTATACTCTCATTCCCCCACATCGCCCATTTCGCCCCCATCATCACACTATCATCCAACAACGGATCTTCACTACCACACGTGAATAAAGCGGGCGGTAACTTCTTTCCACGGAGGTCAGCCCAGAAAGGTGAAATGGAGGGGTCGCGGCGCTCAGCTTCCGTGGTGTTGGGAAGCAAGGCGTCAATGTAAGATTTCATCACGTCGTGGTCGATTACGAGGTGTGTTTCGTGGTGCAGAACGTGCGGTAAAAAGGAGGACATGTCGTAGCAGCCAAAGTGGAGGAGCAGGCCTTTGAATGCGAAACTTGGCATTGTCTCGAGGAGGTGCATGGCGACGAGGCAGGCGAGATGGCCGCCGGCGGACTTGTATGTTGTTAGCACAAGTAATTCCAACATAGCAAGGATAAGACGAGAAAATGATAGAAGGGGACACTCACCTCACCGCCAGTGAACATGAGCTCTCCGCCGAAAACTTCCGGTCCGTTTCTGACTAGCCATTCCGCAGCGTCGTAGCAGTCTTCTGCGCCTGCGGGCCAGGGGTCTTCGGGCGCGAGGCGGTACCCGATTGATACGACTGTTACTTCGAAGTGATCGGCTTGGTATTTCAGGTAGGGATCTTGGCTAAGATGGCTTGATTAGTTCTTCTTGCTTCTAACTTTCATTGGTCCTGGAATCTGATTCCCCTCCATTCATCCCTCTTCTGGAACTCTGCTCCTACGAATAACCAAACAAATCACATTCATCATAGTTATCCCCACCGCAAACTTCACATCTTACATTCGCGAACGAAGAAAACATAGCAACTTACTAAGCCTCGCTCATCAACACCCATCCTCCGCCATGGATGTGCATATGTATCCCTTTACTCTTCCCACTACTCGGTTTAAACACTCGATATGGGATCTCTCGTCCAGCTTCCCTGGAGGGAAGAGAACCATTCACACCTTCCGGCAAGACGATGGGCTTGGCAAGGGGAGTTTTGCCTTCCCAGCGCATTTGGCGGTACGCCGGGGCTCCGACCTATCGACCATCGTGAGTGAGAGAGGGGCTAAGGGGGGAGGAGGAGGAAGACACGGCGTACCTCATACCATCTCGGTCCATCAGCCCAAATCTTGATCAACTTCTCGTTGAACTCGAGTGTCTGCTTGTCAATCGTGCTGCGGTCGAACTTCGCCGCGGGGATCTTGACGTCGGATTCTAGTGACATGGTTGAATCCCTGTGTTGTTTGCTCCCTTGCTCTTTCTTCCCAAGTTGTTTCAAACCTTTGCAAAAGATTTTGAGTCAGAAAATCAGATTACAACAAAAAGTCAGAGAGCAGCGAAGTGTATAGGAAATCATATAAGAAACAGGTTACTAGCAATCATCGATTGTTACGTTACATGTCACATCGGGGCCCGCCAACGGCCATATCACGAGCTCTGGCTATCAAGGTGGGGGCGGGGTATTTCGTATAAAGCCGGCCCTACATAGTTTGTAGTAAGTCGAGTTAACCGCTTTCTGGTGCGTCCTGGTTGGACGAGTAACGATGATTACCCTCCGAAGTGTGTACGGTACCTGCATTTTCGGGTTACTGTTTCGGATGACTCCGGGTGGTTGTGGTACGAGGGTTCGTGATAGGAGTTCGGTGTCTCTGCCGGTATCGGCATCAACTCTCGCTACTCCGTGCAACATTTATGCCGATAGCATATATCAGACCCGTGGAGACAACGAGCACGAGCTCTGATACTATAATCTGAAGAATCGAAATAGGTGTATTAATAGAGGAGAGTAATCTATCGTGCAGGTTTCGCCTGCAGCCTTCCTGTCGCGACACCCATATGCCCATTCATCTGCCCTGCTCCACCACCCTTCCCCTTCCGTCTCACCCGCCGCTCGTCTCTCAC
>Ga0265797_10006850_pt1 | contig 15901 bp, 9 predicted proteins | sample P2T30metagenome_FD_192433 | JGI IMG/M metagenome (GOLD analysis project Ga0265797, IMG submission 192433) | Plant litter microbial communities from East Loma Ridge, Irvine, California - P2 T30 | ecosystem: Environmental > Terrestrial > Plant litter > Unclassified | place: USA: California... | reverse complement strand
GTGACGGAGAGAGGCATTGTCGGGTTGCCAAGCAGGAGTTTGGTTTGAGGAGTGAGGTCGCACCACCACGCATGCTGCCTTGGCACTGGGAGAGCGAGCGAAGAGTTGGATTGATTGTGCACACGTCGAGTAGGGTTTGACACGGTGTGGCCGAAGACCATGGAGACCAACCAAGTGTAATCTGCATGTGCGATGCTGATGGACAGCTCGTTGACGAGCACTGTATTTTGACCAGGTCAGCCAAGCCTGTAACAAGTCAACGAGCTCTTCTTTTTGCAATCTTGATTCATCCGTTCCATTGATCGTCGCAAATCAATCAGTCGGTCTAGCCTTGCTTTTGGGTAAGTCACAAGCTAAGTTGAAATGTCTAGCAAACTAATGAGACGCCATGTGAGATCGAGTCTTAGCAGTGGTACACATAATGGCATGCCCTTTGAGCTCGAGTCCTCAATGCACTTTCATCGTGAGGTTTCGAGATGACGAGGTACGGGAGTTTTCCCTACCATGCGGTGAAAATAGAAGAGAGAAACCCGTTGACGCAACTCTCATACCAGGCTCAGTTATCTTGATGGCATCGTTGGCCTCAGAGTGCTGGACTCGTGAGATGAGGTGCGGTGGCCTTCGAGCTCGCCGCGGAAGTCCGATTTGGCCGCCGCCCGAAAAAGTGGAGACAAGCCGAGTTTGACTTGCTGCACTTCCAAGCCGCCGCTCTCCTGTTCCTCCTCCCACTCCCATCACCACCTCTTTTCCTTTGTGTCATCACATCACCATGCCTCCCCCTCGCTTACAGCCTCATAGGCTTCCGCAACCTTCATCATGTCAATGGCCGCGCGCAAGACTCCAAGTCGTGCCCGACCTTCACACCTCCTCGCGTTCTTTCCACACAACTCCTGCCGCACTCAAGGGCAACCTGAGTAAGGATAAGCTGAGACCCACAAAGTCCACACTTCTGCGGCGTGAGATGGCGGAATGGCTCAACGGTCCTGGTTACAAGTTCCGACGACCTTTCCCGGGCAGCACAAATTACCTGTCCGCCTACGACAAGAATGGCAACCTCAAACGTAAACGTGACGACAGAGCAGCGCAACGACCTTCACCCCGTGACGAGGAAGCTGAGGAAGCAGCAGTCTTGAAGCAGGAGGAGGAAGAGGGCATTGACGAGACGGAGCGCGCTGCGAGAGCAGAAGGTCGTGCCGCCGAGCGCTTACGGCGTGCTACCGAGTCCAGATTGCCGAGGGAGAAGCCGTCAGACATGCATCCCTACCCACTCAACCACAACTTCAGGAGTCAACCTGTCCTGTCTGAGGAGATGAGGGAAGAACTTTACCGCCTGGTCGTGGTCAAGAAGATGGATCTTCAAGGTGTCAGTGCCGCATATGGTGTTGACATGCGCCGCGTCGCTGCCGTGGTGCGTTTAAAGACCATTGAGAAGCAGTGGGTTGAAGACGTAAGTTGCAACACCTCCCAAACTCCAAACCTCCTCCCGCTGCCCTTTATGATGATTTCAATTTAAAATCGATTAGTCTTTAAGACAACTACATGGTTACACAACAAATGCATGCGAGCCTCTCTGACCCTACAGCACACTTCATACTACATCACAATGTTACTTTCAAGTGATCATCGTGCTAACGAATTGTCCAGGGCACTACTTTGGCTAAACCGTACAATGATGCTGTCTTGGCCATGCTTCCCACGACACCGCTCAAAAGTGGCGCTGCTGGTGCGGCAAGCATGCCCCACGAGAGCATTAATGACCTCCCTGTTCACCCTGCCACGCGTCAACAACTGTTCTACCCGACGTCCGAATCTCGTCAATTCACACGTGATGATGCAGCAAAGGCTTTCTCTTCTACACTATTGCCCGCTGAAAAGCGTATCCCTCACCCACAACTTGTCCAGCTCGAGCGTTGGAATGTAGAGGAGATCTCTAGGCCCGAACGTCTCCAGCGCTTTGCCGAACTGGAAGACAAGGAGATGGCTATTGCTGACGAGAAGGCGCGAAAGCAGAAGGAGTGGGCCGAACGCACACAGAGGACTGTGGAAGGCCGTCGCTGGGACTTCAAGTTCCAGGACATCAGCTCCGAGGCTGTTGGCAAGCATGGCCGCAGCAGCAAGGGTGTCGGCTACCGCTACGGTATGCCGCACACCGACAGGAAGAGAGGCGAAGTCAAGATACCCACCAGCGTGGAGTGATGCGCATGAACACGCTTTTGTATTATGAGTCGATTAGCGATTGGGAATTGGGACGATACCACTGTTGCGATGTGTATAACTAGTATTACTGTACCAACTACTCATGTTGTGCGACACGGCACGAACAGTACGAATTTCTTGCATCATTTTACATTTCCACATCTCACAATTGATACATGTCCATCTCGTCGAGTCACTGAAGCATTTGACTTTTCCCCGAAGCCCGAGTCTAACTCTAACTCGACCCCACCGTCGATGACGGACCCCACGTTCAATTTGCTGTCGCAGTGAAGTACACCGAACCGAAGAAAGTTGACTTGTCGTTCACCTGACGACTCCCACCACTCGATCACAAGGCCAAGTCGCGGGCGAGATTGTCTTGCCCCAAGTCGCACTCGTTCTAGTTTCCAAACCAAACCCTGCTGCCTTTACCTCCGCGCAGCCACTCTGCTATGACAGCTACCTCCCACTGAACTGCAACTCCAACCTCACCAAACCTCACGTCATGGGTCTCACCACCATCCTCGCCTACGTCTTCGTAGGCGCTCCGGTCGCCATCTTCTTCGCGACCCAGATCCTCTACGTAGTCGGCAACATCACCAAAAATCACTACATCGACTTCTACGCCCGTTGCGCCGCCTCCTTCACCGCCCTCATCATCTGCGCAACATACGGTACCATCGCATCTGCTTGCTTGAACGTGGTCGGCTACGGTGGTTTGGGACAATGGACCACGGCGCGCGCCTTCAAATGGACCATGCTGCTGTACACCGGTGTGTGGTTCGAGATCGAAGACCCGGAAGGCTTGCTCGAGGGTGACAAGTGGGACAACCTGAGGCCCGCCGTGATACTCGGCAACCACCAGACGGAACTCGACGTGCTGGTCCTGGGCCACTTGTTCCCGCGGTACTGCAGTGTCACGGCGAAGAAGAGCCTGATGTACGTGCCCATCTTGGGCTGGTTCAGTAAGTAAAATCTTGGATCCTACAACAATCCACACCCGGAAGTCTCCCTTTGTCTATCGCTAACCCCCCTCCTTCTACAGTGGCCCTGAGCAAAACCGTCTTCATCGAGCGCAAATCCCGCTCCCAGGCCGTCGCCGCCTTCGACAAAGCCGCCGAGCAGATGCACAAACACCGCCAGTCCGTGTACATTTTCCCCGAAGGCACGCGCTCCTACTACGACCAACCCGATCTCCTGCCCTTCAAGAAGGGCGCTTTCCACTTGGCGGTCCAGGCGCAAGTGCCCATCATCCCCGTCGCGGTCGCAAACTACACCAACGTTCTGGATGTGCGGAGGAAGCTTTTCAGGCCTGGCACTGTTCCTGTAAGAGTCGCGAAGCCGATCTTCACCAAGGGCAAGACGAAGGAGGATGTTGATGCGCTGATGAAGGAGACGAGGGATGTTATGTTGAGGGAGTTGAAAGATGTTACGGCGAAGGCGAGGAGCACAGGAGTCGCGCTCAAGGCTGGGGAGAAGGTGAATGGTGTCGCGAAGAGCTCTGGCATTGACATGGCTGTTGCTGGAGGCAAGGAGCTATGAGTTCTGCGATTCGGCCGTTGTTGAACGGATAGAAGTGTGAGTCCTGTGCGACTCGCGCCGAACAGCTGCAGCATTTGCCAGGCTGCAGTGTGAGTTCGGGTTTAGATTTGTTTTGTGGATATCACGGGTCGGACGGGAGGAGATTTGTAAATCGTGTTTATTTTTGTCGGTTTAGCGACGACGATAGAAGGCTAGCGACAGAGATACCCTGCAAGCGAGGATCGTTTAAACGTCAAGATGGGATACCATCTCTTGCGACTGACTGTGACCGACTGTGACTGAGATGTGTGTAACGCTTGGAGTCTAGGTGACTGCGAATCTGGTAACCTCGGACAAGTCACATTCACTTTTCCCCCATTGTCGAATACTAACAGAGATTTGAGGCGAGTACCTCAGCATACATGAATACACTCGACGACGCAGCCCGAGACCTTTGTGCTCCCTGGCGTCAAATGCTCAAGTCTGTCTGCCCAAGTCTGTCTGCCCAACACCCAATATCGAGATTGCAAACCGCCCTCAGAATAGCACGACAGGCCAAGACACAGGTCAGGCTCAGAGAATCCAGCGTCTCGGATTCTTTCCATGGCACCCGATGGCAGGAGATTCCGCGGCACTGACCAAACATGAGGACAGCCCCGGGACCTTTGTCGAACACAGACGCCGCGCCTACTACTCCCGGTTGGTCTCCCGCGAGCTTTTCGGACCCGGCATTGGCTAGCGTCGATATGGCACAAGCCTCGCAAGACTCTTGCGTGCGTTTTCTAGGATTTTGCTACGAGTGTGAATGAATGTTGTGCAGAGCGCGTTGTGGCATACCTCATGATGAGCGAGAAGACATTCCGGCCTTTTGTGGATACACTGATGGTGGTCCAGTCAAGCCAGCAGATCGTACGTTCATACTCACTATCAGTGTTCCAAGAACTACTGACGCCCACCAGTCAAATAGCCATTGCATATGAGGAAAATTCCTCGGACGTGACCCTCGTTCTCAAGCGTTCTCTGCTCTGGTCCACGTTCACGGATACATCCACCATGGGCACTTCAAACTTCGACGGTCTCCTGTGGACCAACTTCAGATCTTGCGCAATGAACAATAACAAATCCTCGGGCGACATCAGTACTTTCCAACACGTCTCCTCGTCCGTAATGTGCGTTGCGTCTCGGCACACGCAACCAGAACCCCCTTGGCAGGTTCCGACATCCCAGTCGACGAGGCACTGCCCCACGATCGCCGCAACAGCGGATTCGTATCGACGCACTACCAGAGCAGAATGGAACATTTCTTCGCGGTGACAGCTTTCGAACAAGAGAAGTGTGTCCCCTGGCTGAATCAGCTTGTTCGCTAGACCCACCACCGACCCACCGGGCGTGTGAAGACTTATACCCTCGGATGGGCTTTCTTGTCCGGCCGAGAAATCAAATCTTGTCGAGTTTCCAAACTGTCTTGCTGTGCTCGGCCTCCGTAGTAGTGGCGCAACGATGTCACCAACTTCATTTTTCCATACCGTACAATGCGATGTCGCCATCATAATGATATGACCTAAACCCTTCTTAGGAATCAGATGCCGTGGCAATCGATAGGAGGAGCGTGCATGGGCTTCCCGAATGAACTGCTCCCTCCTTGCGATGTTGCCCGAAAAGGGGTCCTCGCGTCGTACATCCGTCCGCCGCCGATCACACATTGCTGCAATGTCGAGGTTGTCTAGGCCGAAACCTAAGGCGCCGATTATTTCATGAGCCCGATTGAAATCATCCCTGAGATCACGCCTTTCCGTAGTCTGAGCATGGTGCTCTACCAGCTGCAGTAAGACTGTGATGGCAGTCTTTGTGTAATCGGGACTAAACGCTCTGCGAGACTCCGGGTCCGCTAGAGCTATTAGTCCAAACACGCGATCGCGCGGGTCCGAGCAATAATGACATGAGAATGTTAGTACAAGACTCCAAATTGTTTCTGATGCTTCTGGGCGTCCCATTTCGTGGGCTGAGATCATATCAAAGTAAAAGGAAGATCGGGAGGCGCCGGGCCTCGTTGTGAGCTCACGATTTCTTTGTAGATATTCGCCCGCTTTGGGCCTTTCGGTGACGTCGGCTACGAGGGCATCAAGCTTCCAGAAATTGAACAGATCTTCACCGCAGACCATGATCACGGAGCTAGAACTGAGGAATTCTTGGACTATCTTTCCAGGGAATTGCCGTCAGCGGGTCGCCATCTTGCAGTAGTGGAGTGCAACATACCCAAAGCCGAGCGAAATATGTTCTGATCGAGAGCAAACGTAAGGCATCGGAGATCTTCAGATGGTCCTTCAGTGATCTACTGAAGAAACGTCTGTAAGTCCTCAACTCGGTTTGTACGTAACTCTCAAGACCTTGAGGTTTGACCATATGCTCCCAATCATTCATGCGCACATGTTCGCAGTCCCGGGAATCATGGCTTGTCCCATTGTGTGGAAGGTCTGCGCAGTTCTCGCACGATTTCATCAGATGCCCTGCTAGGCTGTCTTTCGGTTGGTACCAATTCGTGGAGAGCGCTTGCTCGCACTGCACACATACGCCCCTATGACGAGGGTCGGTGCGAACGTCGAGAAAAGTGTCATGGCCAGCGTCGAAGACGTGTGAATTTTTGCAAGCAGTACAGTATGACACGCTGTCACTACACTGCTTGCACCTATACATCAGGGACGTGGGGTGGCATCCACAAGCGCCACAAACTGTAGGCCCGCCAGGTTCCTCCATCGCATGTTCGATGGAGTAAGCGTGATCGCGAATCTCACGCGCCAGGAATTCGCTATCATCTTCTTCGGGCCCCAGACCAACACAAGTGAACTTAGCCGCCGCGTATATGGTAGCCATGATGCCCACCTGGGAGCTTTTTTCGTCGTCATCGGTTTGGTTGATGGAAAGCACATCGATCCATACGGGAAGCGGAATTTGGTGGAGTCGTGCTTGCCAAAGCACCAGCCAGCTGTTGTCGCCGATGCTCAGCTGCTTGCCGTTTAGTTTGATATCGCGCATGCTGGTCATGTCACCCCAGGTGTAAGAGATTGCCGCAAAGGGAGGCGCATTGCTGAGGTCGTGAGCGGAGATGGTGCACTCGATCCCGTTGTCTTTCGCGTCGGACGGATTGAGGTGGATTAGACGTATCTCGCTTTTGGGTCGTTGTAGTGGCGTGTGAACGAAGTCACCGGTGATTCCAGCATCTCGGAGAGTTCTCATCTCGGGGAGCAAGTGATTGATGGGCAAGGCTGGTGTGTCGAGTCATGAACAAAAGAGCTGGTGCTCATTCCCTGTTGCTGCAGCGGGGGTGTAGAGGTGGTATAGTACGTGCATGACTTGGCAGCGTTGTGGCGCAGTATGCATTCATGTCAGCCGGAGGCTCCCGACTAGATAACTCGCGTCTGAAGCGAATCGTTCTGGTCCAACCGAAGTCCGGAGGAGGCTGAGAGAAGTAATATCTCTTATTGCACCATGAGCGTCGTGTGTGAGAGCGATCCAAAACATCAGTTTCGCCAAAATACTGTATTACGAAGGGGGTGCCCTCCAACTTACCGGCAACAGGTTGTAAACCAATACCAGTACCAGCTTTCTCACCTCGCAGGCAAGACTCGATCAAGCGAGCAGAATGCTAAGAGACACTTCAACACCCACATGAAGAGAGACCACAAGGCACCCGGACAAAGCTGGACAAAAGAAAAGCACCAATATCCATTTCCGCGCAGACACGGCCGATCCGAAAGAGAGAGAGACAGAGGAGAACCAAACCTCTTCCATGACCGTCCGCTTGCTTGGGAGTAGCAGTATATGTACATCTCGCTCTTCGATTCGCTGTCAGCTCGATAATACAAGCTCCACTCTCGTCGCCGTCCTTTCCTCATATCACCACGCTGCTTCTTCCTGTCGAGCTCCCACGATCCTTCTTTCACCCCCAATTCTTCCGCTTGCTGCTGCTGCTGTTCCACCTCTAAATCTGACCAAGAGCCTCGGCCCTCTGGTCCTCCAGCTTGGCGTAGAACATGTCGCGGCGGCGGACGGCGGGGACGTGGTAGCCTGGTGGTTCGAGAAGAGTCCATATTAGTATCATCTCGTGGACTGTCTTCCTCGCAGTTTCATGAAGTGTTCGCGTGACGAAGTCGGTTTCGGGGAGGGGGGATCATTGCCAGCGCAGAGCAATATCCCAAGAAAAGCCAGCATTCGTCCTCGTTGTTTTACGTACCGTACCACCAGAAGTAGCCAGAAGCGGTACCGAGACCTGTAAGCAGAAACATCCACGTTAGCCCAACCTTTCACTGTAATTTGTTGTAGACCCGGCCGCCCCCGTCGCAAGCATCCAATGCATCCTCCCTTCTGGCCATTCTCTTTCCTTCCAAGACAAGCACCTCATTTGAGAGCCGGCCTGCTTACTCGCTCGCTTTCCGTAATCCACGCTCACAGCGTAACCATCCTCCGGGGGGGTTGCGGGCGCGCGCGCGCAAAGAAGGCATACCGAAAGCGACCGAGAGGTCGAGGACGAGGCCACGCCTCAGCATGCCGGTGATGGGCTTGACGGCCATTTCGAAAGATGTGTAGTGGGTGGTGTGTGTAGCGGGTTGTTGGAGTTGTCGGACTGGTAGTATAGTTAGCGCCTTTGCTGATGGGTCAAGCTCGCATTGGAGATGAGGTTGCCTTGCCAAGGCTTTCCATGCCTCTGGTTCGGCGATGGCCGGGAGACTTCGGCTTTTCGTGTCGCTGGGAGAGGGAGATGATCGACGACTGTATATTTATCTTTTCGAGCAAAATATCTATGCCTAGCTAATTCAAAGGTGCTTTTGAAGTCGTTACGACTTTGGGTACAATTCGCGTTGTCGCAAATGATTGACTTGTCTGGTTGATTGACACAGCAAAGTTACTACCTATCATTCGCATAGGTCCATCGCACATTAGGTAGGACACATCTGTTCAGACCATGAAGGTATAGAGTCGAGAAATATCAATCGTACACATTAATGCCATGATTGTTGCGCTTCGTGGAAATAGACATGCTGCGTTTCCAATCGATTTCCAGCCATCGAGATTGCTCGCGTGCCCCTACTATAACGATCATCAACAGCATTCGAAAATACCTACTCGAAGGTCAGGACTGTTACGACAACGATAGCATTGCCTGCGAGGAAGCTGGCGCCTCACTTCTTTCCACGCGAAGACACGGCGACCAAATCTTTCCACCAATACAGCAATCCCCAATATAGCTTTTGACGATAGAATACATTGGAGACGTATGGGTAGTGCTTATTTACAACCACCCTTTATATCCTTTCGGCCGTGCGCCAGACCTTGAAGTCGAGGTCATATTGACTGTCAGCAATCGACAGTCCTTTTCGCCAGCGACCTGGCACGCAACATTAACGCCCACCCATGTTGTGCCACGCCAACCCATGCTAAATGCCATCTCTTGGTCTCCGATCCGACTTGATTGTGTTGATTGTATTGTACAAGATGTGAAAGACACGCCGAGCATCCCAAGCTCAAGCGTCCCTGCCCCAAAGCGCCTTCCTCGTCTGCCTGTCCTCTCTGGCCTCTGTCTTTTTGCGTCCCCACTTGCGCTTGATTTCCTCCAACTCCTTATCCCTCTGCTCCTTGATTTCCGGCGAGGAGCAGCACAGGCTGATAAAGAATTGCGAGCACTCGAACTTTTCCGCCAACCTCACGCGCGTCCACAGCTTGGGGTCTTCGGCTCTGAGCTTCCGGATCTCGGCGACTTGGGCGGGCGTGAGGTGGTATTTCTTCTCCTGCCGCGGGCGCAGCACGGCGCCGACCGCACCGGAGTGGTTTGGTTGTTGTGTCCCCGAAGCATTGCCAGGAGTAGATGGAGGTGTGGAGCTGGAAGTCGGGGCGATCATGCGCCTTCTGGGGTCGTTCTGGGGCAGGAACTTCTGCGGTGTGTGGTAGACATTGGGCGCGCTCGAGGGCGGGTTGAAGACGATGTGATCCTGGGTTTCGGTGGCCGAGAGCGCGAACGAGGCATCTGGCTTGACGCGGAGAGCTTTTCGTGTGCGGCGGAAGGACGAGGTGTGGCGGCGGCAGGAGAAGCACACCCACTCTGAAGTCGCAGAGGACACGATGGAAGGGCGTAATGAGCCGCTTAACGATTGGAAGGCCATTGTTTGAGGGTTGATGTTGCTGTGCTTCCCTCAGGTACTCCTCGAGCACGGCGTTGCTTTGCCTGGCCCTGTCGGCGTCGGCGGCCGTCTCTTCTCCTTTCGGTCAGAATTTAGTTGCAAGTCTCCTACCCCAACCCTGACCCTGACTTGAGACTCTTGTCGCTACCAAGGTACGTATATAATGTATTTGGGCCTACGGCGCAGTATCTCGAGATGAAAGTAGAACATAATGTATCTTGCTGGCTTGTTCAATTTGGAGGATCCTTGTGGATGCTCAGTATTGATGTAGGAAAGAGGAAGGGACGGACATCAATACCTACACATTGTCAGCGTTTGCTCGTGGCACAGCGTCAAAGTGATGGTAAGAAATGCATGGAACACAGTGCATATCAGTGAGTTTCCAACGCTCGTCGCTCTAATGATGAAATGAAGAGGTCTGTATCACATTCATTCGAACCGGAAGTCAAGCGACACTCGATCTCACGTCCGCAACCCTTCCCAGATTCTTATACGCATATCTCTAAGCATCGCCGCCACCGCGGTCCAATGTTCATCACAACATCAAAGCGGACAGGACTTCCATAATGGAAGAGAAGAGAAGATCCATACATTGCGCCACAAGTTGCAAGACTTTAGTACTGCATGGGCTCGAGACTCAGGCGCTGGTGCTCACTCAAGATGAGATGAGAGTGAGATACAAATTCGTCAAATCGACGTTCTTGCTGACTACAACAACATGCATGACTTGCAACCCGCGTGGCGACTCCAGGATGCTGCTGTGCTGTAGGCTGTCGCCTTGTGGTGGAGATATCGATCCGAGTTGCCCGAAAAGGAGACGATGGACTTTTTAGACGGTCGGTAGGTACCAAAGCCATGTCCACGCAAGACGGCGGGAATTGCTTGCGTTATTATATCATAGTCCTACTCCGCCTGCCTCTGCGTGCGTGTATGTATCCATGGATGCATGTAGTAAGGCGATTCTATTCTTAGAGAGGACATGGCCAAGCCGGTTCGCACCACCTCAGCGAGACTCGCAAAGCACCGAGCGAATCACGATGAAGGGTCGGAGAAAAGAGTGGCTGCTGGAGTCGTGTTTCAGGCTGCAGAACAATGTTCGGGAATGAGTTGGAAAAGGGGTCCGCTTTACTGTTTACATTGTGTTTTAGTAGTTCATTATGACGCTCGATGTAGCGGAGATTGATCAAAGTACCATCGCTTCGAAGCCAATTGTGGTGCGACAGACGATCGGAGATACAATCCGTGGAGGACGAGGGCGATACTGTATATGTATAGTAGTAAAGATGTTCAGGCACGTCGGAAGGATGCAGACGCGTGTTGCCGGATGACGACCAGGCTAAGAGCGAGGCGCATGAAGGCTGTGCCGAGTCGTCTTTTCAATTGGGCCTGTGTCTGGTACATAGAATAATACATGTACACCGTGATAGCCGTCTCGTGTGAGCAATGATTACCTGTGTCACTCGGACAATAAATCATTTTCATTTTCCATCACTTCCTTGCCTTGCCTGTCCCCCATCTGTGCATCTCGCAAGTGTGTGCTTGTCCTCCGTCATCTCCCACCCGTCGTTTCAAGAGATCTGCCCGGTGCTCCACTCAAAGCGTTGCTGCGCCGATCCAAGCCCATAACAATCAACCCTCGACTGTCCTGCGCCCAAACACACTTGCGACAATTTGCTACAGTACACCTCCCAGCCCGTCGCACACAGGAACAAACTGAGACATCTCCAACCGCTCCAATCCAGCCTCCAGTCGACGGACCCTGGGCTGAAGAACGACTCTACACTGCTTTACCTGTCAGCCTTGAAGGCTTAGCGCATCTCAGTACGCAAACAGATACAGACAGGAGCAGCAGCATTCGACCAACATGAGCTACAACCCTTTAGGTATGTCGCAGAGTCCATCTCCATACGGTTACCATCGAGACTGCATGTGCGATTGTTTGTGCGACGTTTCGGACGACAGACGGCCATGCAAACCCATTACCCGCATTCCAGCAGCAGCCACCCTACACCAACGTACATTCATCTCCTAACACCTCTTCCCAGGCTCCGGCTACGGCCATCCGCGCGACGAAGAAGACCAGTATTCGAGCGCTGCAAACCCATTCATGGATCCCCGACGAGGCTCGCCCGATCGTGGCCACACGCCCTTACATCAAACATACCAGCTCGACGACAGACCGTACAATGAACCTCTATCCATGCCCATGGGCCCCGGACCCGTCCAATCCACCGACAGGCTGCAAGCTCAGCCCACATACGAAGTCACAGGCATGCCCAATTCTCTCGGCCACAACGAGTCCTACGAAGACGTACACCAGGGCGGATACACACCCAATCCTTTCCAGCAAGCAGCGCATCAGGGTACAGGACAGTATTCGCTCAGCCCACCGCCGGACCATCACAATCAGTACTTTGACCAACCCTACGGGTCGGACATTTCAGATCAAGGATATGGCGGAACACCACTGCCTGTAGTAGCAGCAGGACACCAATATTGGCAAGACGATGTTGACGAGCGGCCGATGCTTGCTCCAGGTGGCTCGTATGGCCCGGACCCACATTCGATAGAGCCCGTGGACCCATCGCACCCCGACATCGAAGCTGGTTTCTCGGACGCTCCGCCACCGCCTGCGAATGCCGCGATCAGGAGATGGAAGACTGTAAAAGAAGTTCAATTGTTCAACGGCAACCTTGTGTTGGATTGCCCAGTCCCGCCTAGACTGCTCAACCAGATTCAACATGCCCAGCCGCCAGAGAGAGACGAGTTCACTCACATGCGCTATTCGGCCGCGACCTGCGATCCTAGCGAGTTCTACGACAGACGCTTCACTTTGCGCCAGCGCCTATTCGCAAAGCCAAGACACACCGAGCTCTTTATCGTGGTGACAATGTACAACGAGGAGGACGAACTTTTCGCCAGGACAATGATCGGCGTGATCAAGAACATTGAATACATGAACTCACGCACCAGCAGCAAGACCTGGGGCAAGGAGGCTTGGAAGAAGATTGTAGTATGCGTGGTCTCAGACGGTCGCGCGAAAATCAACCCCAGAACAAGAGCCGTGCTCGCTGCCATGGGTGTCTTCCAAGACGGTATTGCCAAGCAACAAGTCAATGGCGAGGATGTGACGGCTCACATCTACGAATACACGACCCAGATGGCCCTCGAGATCAAGAAGGGCGTAGTTCACGTCAAGAAAGGCAACACTCCCGTGCAGATGCTCTTCTGCCTCAAGGAGAAGAACCAAAAGAAGATCAACTCACATCGCTGGTTCTTCCAAGCGTTTGGCGAAGTCTTGGACCCTAACATCTGTGTTTTGCTTGACGCTGGTACCAGGCCAGGCAAGGACAGCATCTACTCGCTTTGGAAGGCCTTCGACCGAGAGCCCATGTGCGCTGGTGCTTGCGGTGAGATCAAGGCTATGCTTGAGCACGGCAAGAAGCTCATCAACCCCATCGTTGCGGCTCAGAACTTCGAGTACAAGATGAGCAACATCCTCGACAAGCCGCTCGAGAGTGCATTCGGCTTCATTTCCGTCCTTCCCGGAGCTTTCTCTGCGTACCGATTTGTTGCTTTGCAGAATGACAAGGCAGGGCAAGGGCCGCTTGAAAAGTACTTTGCGGGTGAGAAGATGCACGGTGCGAACGCTGGCATCTTCACTGCGAACATGTACCTGGCTGAGGACCGTATCCTCTGTTGGGAACTTGTGAGCAAGCGCAACTGCAGCTGGATCTTGCAGTACGTCAAGTCTGCTACTGGCGAGACTGATGTACCCGAGGAGATGGCCGATTTTATTTTGCAAAGGAGAAGATGGCTCAACGGTTCCTTCTTCGCGGCAGTCTACTCTTTGGCACACTTCTACCAGATCTGGCGCAGTCATCACTCTGCAGTCCGGAAATTCTTCTTCTTGATCGAGTTCGCATACCAGGGCGCCAACATGCTCTTCGCTTGGTTTGCTATCGTAAGTTGGCCTTTGTCAGGTCTTGATTGTCTCAGCCAGCTAACATTTTCTACAGGGCAACTTCTTCCTTGTCTTCAAGATCCTGACGACTTCATTATCGGATCCAGATCTCCTCGGTACTGCTGGTCTCGCCTTGGGTGTCCTTTTCGAATGGATATATCTCGCTGTTCTAATGACTTGTTTCGTCCTTGCTCTTGGAAACCGACCGCAAGGAAGTAACAAATTTTACATGGCGCAAGTCTACTTCTGGGCAATTCTCATGACGTACGTTAACATTCTATCTGATATTGTGTCGACCAAGACTAACGGATGCTTCATACAGATATCTCCTGTTCGCCTCGATCTTCATCACCGTCAAATCTGTTATGAAACAAGTCGACCAAGGTGGCTTCTCCTTCGCCATGCTCTTCACCAACAAGCTGTTCTTCACCCTCATCGTCAGCATGTGTTCGACCTGGCTACTCTACCTCTTCGCCTCCATCCTCTTCCTGGATCCCTGGCACATGGCTACTTGCTTCATACAGTACCTCCTTCTGACACCCACATACATCAACATCCTCAACGTCTACGCCTTCTGCAACACCCACGACATCACATGGGGTACGAAAGGAGACGACAAGCCCGAGAAGCTGCCCACGGCAAACATCAAACCCGGCGGCAAAGTCGACGTCACGATCCCCTCGGACGACGCCGACCTCAACACCCAGTACGAGTCCGAGCTGCGCACCTTCGCCTCCAAATGGGAAGCTCCCAAGCGCGACATCTCCCCGCAAGAGAAGCACGAGGACTACTACAAGGGTTTCCGCTCCGCCGTCGTCCTTGCCTGGATGTTCTGCAACCTCGCCCTCGCGGCCGTTGTCCTCAACGCCGGCGGCGTCGACCGCGTCAACATCGGCGGGTCCGCCAACCAGACCGACGACCAGACCGAGGAGCAGCGCGCCACCATCTACATGGGCGTCGTGCTGTACAGTGTTGCGGTCCTCAGCGGCATCAGGTTCATTGGTGCTTGCTGGTTCTTGGTCGTGAGGATGTTCAGGGGTGTTTGATCGGGTGCGGGTGACGGGTCCTGCCTCTTGTTTTTCTGGTCTGGAATTTGTACAAAAATTGGGGGAACGGGAAGATATGATGTGCATGTTGCTTGATGAGCCTCTGATTGGGTGTGTTTTGGGGAGGTTTTCTATTGCATGGTGTTGCGATGAAGGTCATGAGATTTTGGACTTGCTTGTTTCTCTACACGCCCGGAGGGACATGAATGAATGGGGTTTTGCTCGGAGTTTTACGTTTGTCTTCATAGTTTGTCTAGGTATTCTGCTGAGGCTCCTGGGGAGTTTCTGCGTGCCGTTCAGAGTTGGGTTATGACAGCAATGGAACACAGAACACGGTGTTCAGCTAGACAGGATCCCCCTTCCTTCTTCACAGTATCGTCGTCTGCATTGTTTGCTTCGAGCATGAGTCTTTTGAGGTTCTTGGAGCGTCGGCGCCTGTGATCTCACCGCTATGGTCGTCAACTTGTTGAGGTCTGCAGCGCCTCCACTATGCTTGCACCATAAAACCTCTCCTCGTCGAACATTGAGCAGACTCCAGATTCCACACTCCTTCTCTTCTAGCTTTTTGTCCCCCCTCTCTCTCCCAAGTTTGCATCGTCCTCTCCCTCTCCAAGTCCATGAATCCAGCCTCCTCGGACCCATCCCCTTTCTCTCTCTCCCACAGGTTCCAATCCTCCTCATTTTTCCAAATCTCCGATACCTACATCCTATCAAGGGTACGTCCTCTCCTCTTTCCCCCTCTTCTCTTTGATTGTCCGACCAGCAAAGCGCTCTGTGCTGAGATATGCTCGTATCTAACCTTGCAACAACAACAATGGTGTTCGCACGGAACAAAAACACGTTTTACACAAAGTGCCGTTGGTGGTGTGTTCTGGTGGAATGATCGGTTTCTGTGGATCTGAGAGTCACGTCTTGCCTTGCCTTTGCTGTACGATGCTTCTTTGCTGCTTTCGGTCTCTCTCGTCAGTCGCTTGGTAGTTAGTTAGTACTTGTCGAAACTC
>Ga0265797_10006848_pt1 | contig 15901 bp, 10 predicted proteins | sample P2T30metagenome_FD_192433 | JGI IMG/M metagenome (GOLD analysis project Ga0265797, IMG submission 192433) | Plant litter microbial communities from East Loma Ridge, Irvine, California - P2 T30 | ecosystem: Environmental > Terrestrial > Plant litter > Unclassified | place: USA: California... | reverse complement strand
AGGGCTCGCCGCTGATCGTCGGCGTCGGCAAGGACGAGAACTTCGTCGCCTCCGACGCGATGGCGCTGGCCGGCACCACCGACCAGATCATCTATCTGGAAGAAGGCGACGTGGTCGACCTGCAACTGGCGCGCTACTGGATCGTCGACGTCGACGGCCGCCCGGTCGAGCGTGAAGTCAAGACCGTGCACGCCCACACCGGTGCGGCCGAGCTCGGCCCGTACCGCCATTACATGCAAAAAGAGATCTTCGAGCAGCCGCGCGTGATTGGCGACACCCTCGACGGCGTGACCGGCGTGATGCCCGAGCTGTTCGGCGACGGCGCCTATGCGGTGTTCAAGAAGATCGACCGCGTGCTGATCCTGGCCTGCGGCACCAGCTATTACGCCGGCCTCACCGCCAAATACTGGATTGAATCGGTGGCCAAGGTGCCGGTCAACGTCGAGATCGCCAGCGAATACCGCTACCGCGACAGCGTGCCACATCCGGACACCCTGGTGGTGACCATCTCGCAAAGTGGTGAAACGGCCGACACCCTGGCCGCGCTCAAGCATGCACGCAGCCTCGGCATGCAGCACACGCTGACCATCTGCAACGTCTCGACCAGCGCCATGGTGCGTGAATGCCAATTGGCCTACATCACCCGTGCAGGTGTTGAAGTCGGCGTGGCGTCGACCAAGGCGTTCACGACGCAGCTGGCCGCGCTGTTCCTGCTGACCCTGACCCTTGCTCAGGTTAATGGCCGCCTGACGGACGCCGAGGAAAGCGAACATCTCAAGATGATGCGCCACCTGCCGGTTGCGCTGTCGTCGGTGCTGGCGCTCGAGCCACAGATCATTGCCTGGGCCGAGGAATTCGCGCGCAAGGAGAATGCACTATTCCTGGGTCGCGGTATTCACTACCCGATCGCACTGGAAGGCGCGCTCAAGCTCAAGGAGATTTCGTACATTCACGCCGAAGCGTATCCAGCAGGCGAACTCAAGCACGGCCCGCTGGCGCTGGTGACCGAAGAGATGCCGGTGGTGACGATCGCGCCGAACGATGCGCTGCTCGAGAAATTGAAATCGAATATGCAGGAAGTGCGTGCGCGTGGCGGTCAGCTGTATGTGTTTGCCGACGTCGATTCGCGCATCACCTCGGGCGATGGATTGCATGTGATTCGTCTGCCGGAGCACTATGGCCTGTTGTCGCCGATCCTGCACGTGGCGGCGCTGCAGTTGCTGGCGTATCACACGGCACTGGCACGTGGGACTGATGTCGATAAGCCGCGTAACCTGGCAAAATCGGTGACGGTCGAGTAAGTCTTTGCAAGGGGCCCGCAGCTGTGGACGAATAATAAAGTTCGCCACAAGCTCCCTGATAAGGCAGGCCTGAACATGTTTCCTGTAAATCAAGCCACGACGCGCAGATTTTCGTTCGCTTCGCCATGCTGGTAGAGAACGACTTTGGCTACGGCGCCAGACGCGTCGCGCACAAATTCCATATGGATGAGCGTGTGCTTGATACAGAATCCATTGACTGAATAAGGATGCACGGGTGTGACGTCGCCTCCGGTACGCAACATCAGCAACTGGTCGCCGTCACGCCAGAAAGTGCGTTGCTCCGAGGCGTAGACGGTATAGACGCCGGTATAGGCGTCGAGCGCTTTAGCATCCAACTTGATTTCTTCGAAATCCATCAGTGGCTTGCCAATCGCAATCGCACCAATTTTATGTGCGATATATTCTGGATCCACAATACCGAAGTCAGCGTTACTTAAAATGACCACGAAAAGCTTGTCTTCCAGCAGACGTAACGCAAAGGTCATGAAGCCGTTGATGCCTCCACCGTGGGCGCGCATCGGTCGCTGCTGCAGCGTGCCGACTTCCCATCCGTAGCCGTATGGGCACAGGCTGCCGTCAGCCAGTCTGTAGGGCGTGAATACCTTGGCCCAGTTTGTTGCGTTGATGAGCTTGCCACTGGCAACCGCACTCTCCCAGCGCGACATGTCATCCACGTTCGAGACCAACGCCCCGGCCGCGTATGCCTGGCTAATGCTCATCGGATCGCATGGAACGAACACGCCATCGCGGTGGGTATGCCCGACTGCCACATGCTGCTGCCCTATTTCGTGACCTTCATAGCAGGTGCTATTCATGCCCAGTGGAACGAATATGCGTTGTTCGACGAACTTGGCATAAGACAGTCCCGACGTTTTCTCGATGAGCGCTCCCAGCAAGAAGTAGCCGGAATTGCTGTAATTGAAAGCTGTACCCGGTGCGAACTCTAGCGGATCGTTTTTAAAACTGTCGATCATTTCGGTCACCGTAAGATCGGTGGCGATATTGGCATCGAAATCCTGTTTGTCCGTATAGCTGACGATGCCTGAAGTGTGGGTCAAAAGGTGTTCGACTGTTATCTGACTCCCTGTTGCAGGATAGTTGGGCAAAATCTGCACAATTTTGTCGTCGAGGGACAATTTTCCTTCTTCAACGAGCATCAAAATGGATACGGCGGTGAATTGCTTGCTTATTGAGCCAAGGCGCATTGTTGCCTCGGGCGTCATCGCCTCCTTCCTGGCGAGGTTGGCCATGCCGTAAGCTTGGCGGAACATCGTCGTGCCATCGAGCGTGACGATAATGGTCGCGCCTGGTTCATCGGCCTTATAGAACGGGGCGATAGTGGCGTCGAGCAAAGTGGCAAAACCGTTGTCGGCGGTGGGAATGTTGGCCGTGGCAAGCGCGGATATTGTAGTCATTCTTTTCCGTCTGTAATGCTGGGTGTTTATGATGATGCGATACTTAAGTGCAATTAGCGCCTACCAACAACGGCGTCAATAGCAGGGAAAGCCACAGATTGTGCATGGCGTCCAGCCTTATACGCCCACCGTCCACCGGCTCCAAGAGTGTTTCATCTGAGAACGCTATTCCCGTATAGTCGAGTTCTCGATGCCACGAAGCAACCGCACTGACCACGCCATCATCGGCGCTGCAGCATAACGGTTCGCGGACGCGCTCCCACTTCTGCCTGCCCCTATGTCCACCGACAACCGCGACCTGATGTACCGCCTGCTCGTCCAAGGTGTGGTCGACTACGCCATCTACATGCTCACCCCTGATGGCGTCGTCTCCAGCTGGAACGCCGGCGCCCAGCGTGCCAAGGGCTACACGGCCGATGAAATCGTCGGCCAGCACTACGCCCGCTTCTACCAGGACGACGATCAACACGCCGGCCTGCCCGCCAAGAACCTCGAGATCGCCACCCGCATCGGACGCTTCGAAGACCAGGGCTGGCGCGTGCGCAAGGACGGCAGCGCGTTCTGGGCCCACGTCGTGATCGATGCCATCTGCAGCGACGACGGCGCCCTGCTCGGCTTCGCCAAGATCACCCGCGACTGCACCGAACAACGCCAGGCCGAACTGTCCCGGCGCGAACAGGAACGGCGCTACCGCTACCTGATCCAGGGCGTGACCGACTACGCCATCTACATGCTCGACACCGATGGCCACGTGGTCAACTGGAACGCCGGCGCCGAACGGGCCAAGGGATACAAGGCGGCCGAGATCGTCGGCCAGCATTTCTCGGTGTTCTATACAGAGCCAGATCGCAACGCCGGCCTGCCCTGCCATGCACTGGAAACGGCGCGCAGCGAATCGCGCTTCGAGGCCGAAGGCTGGCGCCTGCGCAAGGACGGCACCCGGTTCTGGACCAGCGTCGTGATCGACGCCATCCACGACGATGACGGCAAACTGCTCGGCTTCGCCAAGATCACGCGCGACATCACCGAGCGCTACCAGCAACAGCTCAAGCTGGTCGAGGCCAAGGACCTGGCCGAAGCGTATAGCCGCCAGATGGGTTCCCTGTCGCACTTCCTCGACTCGGTGATCGCCAACATCCCCGCCAGCGTGCTGGTGCTGGACGTCGCCTCGCGCACCATCCTGCTCGCCAACCAGCAGGCCCAGCGTTTGTTCGCCCAGGCCCATGTCGACTTGAAGGGCCTGGTCGCCGACGATTGCCTGAGCCCGGGCGTGGCCGGCTACATCGCCTGCCAGACGGCCAACTCGGCGCCGGTCAGGGCCGGTTTCGACGACGCCGTCCTGGTGCACACCTCGGTCGGCCCGCGCAGCCTGCGCAGCCGCACGGTGCTGGGCCAGCAGCCCGATGGCGAGGGCGATTATGTGCTGATCATCAGCGAAGACGTCACCGACGAGCTGGCCGCCTACGCCCAGATCCACCACATGGCGCAGCACGACGGCTTGACCAACCTGCCCAACCGCAACCTGTTCAACGACCGCCTCAAGGGCGCAATTGCGGACAGCACGAGCGACGCTGGCGGCGTCGCCATCCTGTGCCTCGACCTGGATAACTTCAAGAACATCAACGACGCCTTCGGCCACGGCTTCGGCGACAAGATCCTGCTCATGTTGGCCAGCCGCCTGCGCAAGACCCTGCGCGAGCAGGACACGCTGGCGCGCCTGGGCGGCGACGAGTTCGCCGTGGTGCTGCCGCGCGTAAAACGCCTGGAAGAAGCGCAGCAGGCTGCGCAGCGCCTGATCGACGCGGTGGCGCCGCCGTTCTCGGTCGACGGCCACAGTTTCGCGGTCGGCATCAGCATCGGCATCGCCCTGTCCGCACCCACCGGCAACACGGCCGAGCAACTGCTGCAGTACGCTGACATGGCCTTGTACGAAGCCAAGCGCAACGGCCGCAACCGCCATGAGGTGTTCCGCCCCGAGCTGGAAGCGGCGGCGCGGGTACGGCGCCAGATCGAGATCGACCTGCGTCGCGCCCTGCACCGCGGCGAGCTGCAGATGCACTACCAGCCGATCATCGAAAAGGCCGGCAGCCGCATCTCGGGCTACGAAGCGCTGATCCGCTGGCAGCATCCGGAGCGTGGCCCGATTTCTCCGATCGATTTCATCCCGATCGCCGAAGAGACCGGCCTGATCCACGAACTGGGCGCCCGCGCGCTCAACCTGGCCTGCCAGGAAGCGGCGACCTGGACCAATGGCGAGACGATCGCCGTCAACCTGTCGCCGGTGCAATTCAAGAGCAGCGAACTGGTGAGCATGGTGGCGCTGGCGCTGGCCGATGCCGGCCTCCCGGCCGAGCGGCTGGAACTGGAAATCACCGAGTCGGTCTTGCTCGACAATAGCGATGGCAATATCCGCACCTTGAAGGCATTGAAGAAGCTGGGCGTGCGTATTTCGCTCGACGATTTCGGCACCGGCTACTCATCGTTGAGCTACCTGCGCTCTTTCCCCTTCGACAAGATCAAGATCGACAAATCCTTCGTGCAAGAGATCGGAGAGAGCCGCGAAGCGATGGCAATCATTCGCGCCATCATGGGCCTCTCCAGCAGCCTGCTGATCGAAACAACGGCCGAGGGCGTCGAGACCGAAGAGCAGTACCGACGCCTGATGGAAGAAGGTTGTTCGCACTTCCAGGGCTATCTGTTCGGGCGTCCGCAAGCGGCCGAGCACCGTGTCCAAGAGCTCGATCCGCGTATCGTTGGATAGTTTTCACTACGGTCTCGGTACTACTACTGAGACCGTAACAGGTAGAACACTGAGAAGGGCCGATTTAACGCAGGAGGTCCGAGCACGCGTGATTTGTTTGGGCTATACTCCGCTCAGTCTTCTATAGGACTTCCCGCTCAATGGACGCCAGGGATAGTGACTGGCCTACCTGACAATCCGTGTCAGCGCGTCATATCCATGCTGCCCGCAACGCCGGTTCGGCTGCTACCCAGCTGACCGTTGCTTGCCTTCGCAATGCGTCGGTTGCCGAGTTTTGTTGCTGTTTTCAACGACCGCGACAGGTCCCGACAACCCGTTCCTTATCGGTGCTTCCAGGCCGCCATCAGGCGGCATGAAATCATTCCTTTACCGAGCCGTTGAACTTTTTAAATCTGATTGCATGCCAGGCCATCGCAAACATTTTTCAGGTGATACTCGTATGCGTACCTCGCTACTCGTTGTCCTTTCTTGCTTTATCGTTGCATCGTGCAGCAAAGCACCCGCCCCTTCCAACGACAAGCCGGTCGATGTCGTCTTGATCGGTGCCGGCGTCATGAGCGCCACCCTGGGCACCATGCTCAAGGAACTCGATCCCAACCTCACGATCCAGATGTTCGAGCGCATGGATTCGGTCTCGGCCGAAAGTTCCGACGCGATGAACAATGCCGGCACCGGTCACTCCGGTTTCGCCGAGCTGAACTACACGCCCGAAATGCCGGACGGTACCATCGACACCAAGAAGGCGGTCGACATCAACGAACAGTTCGAGATCTCGAAGCAGTTCTGGGCCTACCAGGTGCAGAAGCAATACCTTGGCGCGCCGAACACCTTCATCAACAATGTGCCGCACATGGCCTTTGTCTGGGGTGACGACAACATCAACTACCTGCGCAAGCGCTACGCCGCCCTGCAAAAGGAAAACCTGTTCAAGGGCATGCTGTTCACCGAAGACCACGAGACGATCCGCAAGTGGGCGCCGCTGATCATGAACGGCCGCGACGCCAACCAGAAAGTGGCCGCCACCCGCATGGACATCGGTACCGACGTCAACTACGGCACCCTGACCCGCAGCATGGTCACGCACCTGACCGGCACCCACGGCATGACCCTGAACCTGCGCAGCCAGGTCGAAGACATCAAGCGTGGCGAGAACGGTTTGTGGAACGTCACGGTCAAGAACCTGGCCGACAACAAGCTGAAAACCGTGAGCGCCAAGTTCGTGTTCATCGGTGCCGGTGGCGGCGCGCTGCCGTTGCTGGAAAAGACCGGTATTCCTGAAGCCAAGGGCTACGGCGGTGTGCCGGTCGGCGGCCAATGGCTGGTGACCACCAACCAGGCGTTGATCGAAGCGCACCACGCCAAGGTGTATGGCAAGGCCTCGGTCGGTTCGCCGCCGATGTCGGTGCCGCACCTGGACACCCGCATCATCGACGGCAAGAAAGCCCTGCTGTTCGGACCGTTCGCGACCTTCTCGACCAAGTTCCTCAAGAATGGTTCGTGGATCGACCTGCCGGCCTCGATCGGCACCGGCAATGTGCGTCCGATGGTGCAGGCTGGCATCGACAACATCCCGCTGACCAAGTACCTGGTCGAGCAGGTGATGAACTCGCAGGAAGACCGCGTCGCCACCCTGCGCGAGTACCTGCCTGAAGCCAAGCTGGAAGACTGGGAACTGGTCAACGCCGGCCAGCGCGTCCAGATCGTCAAGGATGACCCGAAGAAGGGCGGCCTGCTGCAGTTCGGTACCGAAGTGGTTGCCTCGGCTGACGGTTCCGTCACTGCCCTGCTGGGCGCCTCGCCAGGTGCGTCGACCGCCGCGCCGATCATGCTCAAGGTGCTCAAGGCCTCGGCCTTCCGCGACCAGCTGGAAACGCCGGCATGGCAAGCCAAGATGCACGAAATGATTCCTTCCTACGGTCGCCATCTGAACGACGACCCGGCCTTCGCCAACCAGATCCGCCAGCAGAGCAGCGCTGCGCTGGGCCTGAAGGCGGTCACGCTGGATGTGCCGGCGGCGAGCCAGGAGTAATGGTGTAGTCAGCAGTAAGTTCAGGCTGAAATAACGTCGTCCCCGCGCAGGCGAGGACCCAAGTTTGCCAGCGTAGTGTCTACGTTTGACGTAGTGGCTGCGCAAGAGACTTGGGTCCCCGCCTTCGCGGGGACGACGTTTTTATGCTAACTAATCGTTCTTATTTGCGTACGCACAGCGACCTTATTTGCGTACGCACAGCGACCTTATTTGCGTAGGCGCAGCGACCTTATTTACGTGCGCGCAGCCCTTCGAGTTCGGCCCGCAGATTGCTGCGTTCGGTACGCGAGGTATCGAGCTTGATCTGTAACTCCTTGACCTCGGCCGCCAGGTTGTCGCGCTCGGTCGTAACGCCGACCAGCTCCATCTGGGCGCGCAGGCGCGCATCCGACTCGGCGGCCGTGGCCGCCACATTGCGTTCGAGCTGCTGGCGCAGGTCGGCCAGCTGGGCATCCTTGCCGTCGATCGCCAGTTGATCCTTGGCCTTGCCGACCAGTGCATCGGCCGCGATCTGGCGCGCGTTGCGCAGTTCGGCCGTCAGGCGCTCGATTTCCTCGTAGCGTTCGTCTGCGATCAGCTGGGCCTGTTCGCGCGCGATGCGCGCATCCGTCAGGTCGGCTTCCAGTTCGTTACCGGCCGCGAGCAGGGTGTTCATGTCGCTCTCGGCGCGCGCCAGCGCATCGCGCGTGCCGGCGCCCGCTTCCTGGGCATATTGCTGGGCCCAGCGGCTCAGGTCGGCAAGCAGCGCGGGCGGCATCTCTGCGATTGATGGTTCCGCCGGCCGGGCGTGACTGGCGCGCCATTCGGCCAGGTGCTGGTGGATGGTCTTGGTCGAGCCGGCACCGATCAGGTCGCGCACGGCCTCGATCGTGACCTGCCGTTTGCTGTTCTGCAGGGTGTCGGCTGCCTCGATGACGTCTGCGAGCGTCACGTCCAGGTGTGCCATATCGGTTTTCATACCGCGTCGGGATGTTCGTTGTTGGGCTGTCCATCATACGCTAGACGGCGGTTTAGTTGCTCAAAAGCATTGCCATTGCGTGACCGGGTGTCGCGGATTTGCCGCTATGAGCTGGTTAAGCAATGCGCGTCCGGCATTTCAGTGGTCGATGGCCTCGACCAGCTCCGGCGGATCGGCCGGAGCCGCGTCAGGCGCGGCTTCGGCTGCCTGCCTTGGCGTGGCCGCCGGTGTACGGCGATATGGGCCTCGTCGATCCAGGCGAATTTGCGTGGCAGTTCGAATATCACCGCCCACGCATCGGTCAGTTCGCAGAATGGCGTTTCGGCGGCCGTGCGCGCCAGCGAGCGTGGCAGGCCGATAAAGCTGCCGGCGTCGGCGATGGCCAGCCAGGCGGCCCAGTGGGCATACAGCCGATGACGCCGATCATCAGGCCCAGTCGCCCCATCCACAGCGGATTACGCGCCTTGCCGAGACGCGCCGCCGTCTGGGCGCCGATCGTCCTGCAGCAGCCGTTCGGCGAGCGTGTTCAGGCGCTGCGGCGACAGGCGTTTGGCGTGTTTGGGACAGCTGGTGAGCTCGCCCATGCGGGCAATGCCGACACCGTCGATATCGCTACGGGGCGAGGCTTCGAGGACAACGCCGCCGTGTGAGGTTCTGTCGCCAAGTCTGATGAGTGCTCCGGCCATGATTGTCTGCCTCCTTTGTCAGGACATCACCGCCAACAGCTCCAGCCTGAGCTCCTTCATCCCGGCCGGCACATACATCGAGATCGACTGCGCCTTGAGCATGCGCTCATACATCGCCCCTTTCGCTTCCAGGATGAAGTAGCAGGTATCAGGCCGCACAGGAATCGCAGCCGGCGGTTGCGGCGTGTATTGCAGCCGCACCCCCGGCAACGCCGACAGCACGAACTTCTCGACGTCATCCGGCGCGCCGACCTTGAAGCGCAGCGGCACCACCTCGACCAGTTCCGCCACCGGGATGTCGGCCGCGACGGCGATATAGAAGGTGGTGTCGTCGTCGATCTTGCCCGAATCGAGCATGCCGAGGTGGTAGCACGGCCGCACCTCATTGAGGGCGATGCCGAAGTACTTGGCCGAGATGACGGTGTCGAGCAATTCGCGGATGAGCAGGTAGAGCCTGGCGAAGGCGGGGCCGGGATCGTGGTGCTGGTAAGACGGCAGGTCGGCCAGGGTCCAGCTCTTGGAAAACGTCATCAGGCCGCCGGCCACGTCGAGCAGCGCTTCGAACAGGCGCTCGGGATGCAGCCCCGGTTGATTGAAGTGGTGCGACAGGGTCGCGTAGGCCGAGCTGGCGGTATGCAGCAGCCAGAACGAGGACATGTCGCCCGAGCGGAACTCGATCACGTTGCGGGTCGGTTCGCGGTGGTGGCCGTACAGCGCGCCGACCTTGGCCTGCAGCGCGTCGAGCAGGCGCCGCAATTGCTGGAACAGCACCGGCGCCGCGCCCAGTGACAGCGACGGCGCCACCAGCGCCGGATCGAGCTCGAAGCCGCCGGTGGCCGCACGCCGCACGCGCAGCAAGGGAAAGTGGACGTAGGCGTCGCGCGGATCGAATTCGGACACCAGCCGCAAGGTGCGCTTCAAGTAGGCCAGCTGCACCGGCGCGGCCTGGGTGTACAGGTCGGGCGTCTCCGCATTGGTCTGCATGAAGCGGGTCGTGTGGTCGGTCTGCCCCGGCTGCACGAAGTTGGCATTGAAGGGCTTCATTCCCGGCAGCGATGCGTGATAGGTCACGGCCTGTACCGACTGCTGCAACTGGGTCAGGTCGATCGTGCCGGGCAACTGGTCGACGCCGGGCGCCTCGAACAGCTCGCCATCCTGGAAGCGCAGCGACAGCGTCAGCACGCGCAGCATGCCGCTCGCCAGCGCCTCGCGATCGATCTCGAAGGCCTCGACCCCCCATGCATACGGATGCGCCGCCTTGACGCCCTTGTACAGGCAGTGCTCGTGATACGCATCCTGGCGCTGGAAATGCTGCGGGCGTAACAGCAGGCCTTCGCCCCACAGAACTTTGCTGGTCATCGCTGTTTTCCCTCACATTGTTCTTTACGAAAGGGAACGATAACGACGAGATGCCGTTGCGCATGTGAACTTGATCAAAGTTTGGTGCTGAACGCCGTGGCAACATGCGATTGGTTTTCCGCACGCAACAGCCGCTGCTAGCAACGAGGAGGGGATCGATGAAAGGATTCACGCCAGACCTGTTCGACCGCCTGCTCGGCCAGCCGCAGCGCAACGGCGTGGTGGTCGCGCGCCTGAACATCGAAGAATTGAAGGATGCCGTGGCGCGCGACCTTGAAGCCTTGCTCAATACGCGCTCGGCCATCCAGGACGGGTCATTGGTCGGTTTTCCCGAGAGCGCCAATTCGATGGTCAGCTATGGGCTGTGCGACTTCGCCGACCGCTCGCTGTCCAGTCCCACCGACCGTGCCCATATCTGCACCTGCATCGAAAACGCCATCGAGCGCCACGAACCGCGCCTGCAGAACGTCAAGGCCAAGCTCGACGTGCGCCATGGAGCCGCGCCCACGGTCAACCGGCTCGACTTCTCGATCACGGCGGTGCTGGTGGCGAGCGTGTCGCAGGAGCCGGTCAACTTCGACGCCGTGCTGCAGCCGTCCACGCTCCAGTACAGCATCCGCAAGGCCGGCCGCGCCAGCACCAGCGTCGCCGTCGCCACCGCCGTGGGAGCCTGAGTTGGATCACCTGCTGCCCTATTACGAAAGCGAACTGGCCTACCTGCGGCGCAACCTGCGCGAATTCGCCGAGCGCTATCCGCGCATCGCAGGGCGCCTGTTGATCAGCGGCGAGGTCTGCGAAGACCCGCATACCGAACGCATGATCGAGTCGTTCGCCTTTCTCAATGCGCGCATCGCCAAGCGCCTGGACGACGACTATCCCGAATTCACCGAGGCGCTGTTCGATGTGCTGTATCCGCACTACCTGCGCCCTTTTCCATCGTGCTCGATCGCGCACTTCGACGGCGCCGCCGCCGCCAAGCAGCAGACCTCGTCCAACACCCTCCCGCGCGGCACCAAGCTCACCACGCGCGCGGTGCGTGGCATATCCTGTGTCTTCCGCACCGTGTACCCGGTCACGGTGGCGCCGCTGGCGCTCAGGCGGGCGGTGTTTTCGCCGATCATCCAGGCGCCGGATGCGGCGCGCCTGCCGCCAGGAGCCACCTCGAGCATCAGCCTGGCGCTGGCGGTCACCTGCGAAAGCGGCGGACTCGAAGCGATCGAGATGCCAGCGCTGCGCCTGTTCATCGACGGCGAGCCCTCGTTCTGCGCGGCCCTGCGCGACGCGCTGCTGGCGCGCACGGTCGCCGCCTATGTGCAGCCGGAGGGCGGCCACTGGAACCTGCTGCCCGCGCTGCCGGTGCGCGGCGCCGGCTTCGACGAGTGCGATGCCCTGATCGATTTCCCGGCCCGTTCGCACGCCGCCTATCGCCTCCTGACCGAGTACTTCTGCTTTCCCGAGAAGTTCAACTTCATCGACCTCAACCTGGGCCTGCTGGCGCGCAGCCTGCCCACCGGCACGCGCCGCCTGACCGTGCACCTGGCCTTGAGCGGCATTCGCAGCGACTCGAACCTGGCGCGCATGCTGGGCACCCTGTCGACCAACAACTTGGTGTCCGGCTGCACGCCGGTGATCAACCTGTTCGCCCAGCGTGGCGAACCGATGCGCCTGACCCATGCCACGGCCAGCTATCCGGTGCTGGCCGATGCGCGCCGCGCGTATGCCTACGAGGTCCATGCGATCGACGAGGTCAACCTGGTGCGCGAGACCCCGCAGGGCGAGACGATCGTCAAGTTCCAGCCCTTCTATTCGCTCAAGCATGCGCAGTCGCCCGAGCACAATGGCCATTACTGGGCCATGCGCCGCGACGATGCGATGATCGAGTGCAGTCCCGGCTTCGAGACCCAGATCTCGATCGTCGACATCGACTTCGACCCGGCCGATGTCGAGACCACCACCCTCAACCTCGAACTGACCTGCACCAACCGCGACCTGCCGCAATTACTGAGCTACGGCCAACCGGAAGGCGACCTTTTCCTCGAGGGCGGATCGGGCGTCAGCGGAATCACCTTCCTGCGCAAGCCGACTCCAACCTGGCGCTTCGCACGCGGCCGCAGCGCGCACTGGCGCCTGATCTCGCTGCTGTCGCTCAATCACCTGTCGCTGGCCGGCGGTGGCGTCGACGCCTTCCGCGAGATGCTGGCGCTGCACGACCTGCCGCGTTCGGCCGCCTCGACGCGCCAGGTCGGCGGCATCATGACGATCGCCTACACGCCCACCAGCGCCTGGCTGGCGGGGAACCCTTTCAATTGCCTGGTGCGCGGGATCGAGGTCAGGCTCGGCGTCGATGAAGAAGCCTTTGTCGGCAGCGGCATCCATGCCTTCGCCCACATCATCGAGCGCTTCCTGGCGCTGTATGTGCACGCCAACAGCTTTACCCAGCTGGTGATCGTGTCCCACCAATCCGGACAGGAGCTGCTGCGATGCGCGCCCCGAAGCGGCGACTTGAGTCTCCTGTAATCGAGCGCCTGCTGCGCGAGCCGTGGCGCTTCGAATTCTTCCAGGCGGTGCGCGTGCTCGAGCTGTGGCTCAAGCGCCGCGGCCGGGAACCGCACGGCCTGGTGGCCGACATGCTGCGGTTCCAGAATTCGATCTCGCTCGGTTTCCCGGCCAGCCAGCTCGAAGCCATCGAACCCGAACTGCGCGACCTCGAGATAGGCATGCCGTTCGAGCTGCCGATCGACGCTGCGGCGCTGGGCGACGCGCTCGAACAGGGCACCTTGCGCCGGGTGCACCTGACCCCCGCCTTCATGGGCCTGCTGGGCGGCCATGGCGTGCTGCCGGCCCACTACACCGAGCGCATCGCCGAGCACCAGGCGCGCCACAAGAACGAGGACGAAGACCAGGGCCCGCGCGCCTTCCTGGATGCCTTCTCGAACCGCTCGCTGGCGCTGTTCTACGAAGCCTGGCGCAAGTACCGGCTGCCGCTCAAGTACCAGCTGGACGGCCAGGACACCTTTCTGCCGCTGCTGCTGTCGCTGGCCGGCCTGGGCGACCCCGCGCTGCGCCGGCGCCTGGGCAGCGCGGCCGACGGCGCCGTGCTGGACGAATCGATCGGCTATTTCGCAGCAGCCGTGCGCCACCGGCCGGTATCGAGCGTGCAGCTGGCGCGGGTGCTGTCGGAATATTTTGGCGAGCAGGTCGAGGCCGAGCAGTTCGTCGGTGCGTGGTACGACGTGCCGCCCGCCCAGCAGACCATGCTGGGCCAGGACAGCGCCGTCCTCGGTGCGCGCGCGATCGCCGGGGCGCGCGTCTGGCAGCGCAGCCTGCGCCTGCGCCTGATCGTGGGACCGCTGGCGCACGCCGGCTTCCAGGGCTTCCTGCCGGGTGGCCTGGCGGCGCGCGCCCTGAACAGCGTGCTGGCGCTGTTTACCGGCGTTGCGCTCGAATACGAAGTCGAACTGGTCCTGCGCGCCGCCGACGTCCACAACACCACCCTGGACGACCTGCACCCGGGCCGCCTCGGCTGGGACGCCTTCCTGGTGCTGGACGCCCCGCCCGGCGACCGCCACGACGTGCGCTACGAGCTGCTCGCGGCCGGCCAGCCTGCACTGTAGTCCTGTTGAACGCCCTGGCGGCGCGTGATGGCGTATGCTGATGATGTCAGGCTGTGCGCCTCAATGAACGGGAATGGTGATGAGCGAACGTATCATCTCGGCGATCAAGCTGGGTGGCCAGCAACTGGCGGCCGTGGTTACGCTGCCGGGGCCGGAACGCTACGAGTATTTCATCCGGCGCGTGGCCGATGCGCGCGAGGTATGGGGCCTGTACCAGGATGGCTGGGCACTGGCCAAGACCGACGACGGCACCCTGGTGTTCCCCATGTGGCCGGCGAGCGACTATGCCAGTCTGTGCGCCGAATTCGAATGGGATGGCTACGATGCCCAGGCGTTCTCGCTCGAAGAGCTGATCGACGAATTGTTGCCGCAGCTTGAAGAAGACCGGGTATTGCCGGGCGTGTTCTATACCCCGGGCGACAAGGGCATTACCCCCAGCGTGGTGCAGCTGATCGGCGACCTTGAAGACGAGCTGAGACGCACGTAGGGTCGGCAGCTTCGCTGCCGATGCGGCGATCGTGATCGTCTGCGCTACCGTTCCGGATGACCTTGCCGCCAACCATCACCGCGTCGGCGGCGAAGCCGCCAACCCTACCAGTAATTCTTCCACGACGGCGAGTTGCACCGGCTTGGTCAGATGGTGGTCGAAGCCAGCCTCGCTCGAGCGCTGGCGATCGCTCTCGGCGCCCCAGCCGGTCAGCGCCACCAGCACGCTTCCCTCCAGTTCGGCCATGGCGCGCATGGCGCGCGCCGTATCGTAGCCGCTCATGCCCGGCATGCCGATGTCGAGGAAGACCACGCGCGGACGGAAATCGCGCGCCAGTTCCAGCGCCTGGTGGCCGTCATGCGCCACCCGGGTCATATGGCCCGAGGCTTCCAGGATCATCGACAGCGTCACCGCCGCGTCCACATTGTCGTCCACCACCAGTACCTTCAGGCCGGCGCCGCCGTCCGCGCCAGGTGCCGGCGCGTCAAGCTGCGGCGTGGCCTGCGTGGCGGCCAGCGCCGCCAGCGGCAGGCGCACCGTGAATACGCTGCCCGCATTCGCGCCACCACTCTCGGCGGCCACGCTGCCGCCATGCATCTCGACCAGGCGCCGCACCAGCGACAGGCCGATGCCGAGCCCGCCCTGCGAGCGGTCGACGGTGCGGCCGATCTGGCTGAACATCTCGAACACGCCGGCCAGTGCATCGCCGGCGATCCCGACCCCGGTGTCGCTGACCACTACCACGGCCTGTTCTCCTTCACGCCGCACCGACAGCCGGATGCTGCCGCGCGCCGGCGTGTACTTGGCTGCGTTGTTGAGCAGGTTGGCCACCACCTGGGCAATGCGGGTCGCGTCGGCGTCCACCAGCAGCGGCTGGTCAGGCATATCCACCTCCAGCGCATGCTGGCCGGCCTCGATCAGCGGCAGGCTGGTCTCGACCGCGCTGGCCAGGATGGTGCGCAGGTCGGCGCGCTGGCGCTTGAGTTCGAGCTTGCCGCCGCTGATGCGGGCGACGTCGAGCAGGTCGTCGATCAGGTGCACCATGTGGCCGACCTGGCGCTCCATCATTTCCCTGACCTTGCCCACCGCCGCCGGATTGTCGCCGCCCAGGCGCATCACCGACAGGCCGTTGCGGATCGGCGCCAGCGGATTACGCAGCTCGTGCGCCAGGGTGGCCAGGAACTCGGTCTTGCGGCGGTCGGCCTCGGCCAGGTCGTCGGCCAGCCGGCGCAGTTCCTTCTCCGAGCGCTTGCGCGCCGAGACGTCGGAA
>Ga0265797_10006847_pt1 | contig 15906 bp, 20 predicted proteins | sample P2T30metagenome_FD_192433 | JGI IMG/M metagenome (GOLD analysis project Ga0265797, IMG submission 192433) | Plant litter microbial communities from East Loma Ridge, Irvine, California - P2 T30 | ecosystem: Environmental > Terrestrial > Plant litter > Unclassified | place: USA: California... | reverse complement strand
TAGATTAGCATAAGAACGAAAAAAAAGAGTTTTTCGCATATGCCATGGTAATGTTTGAATGTGGTGAGAACACTGATTGCTGAAAGTTGAGAAATTCGAGTCATGTTCATTGGAGGGTAAGATCTACCGATATATCCCAAAGTTCCATTGGCCACTATCCATCATTCCGCTATTGTCCATCTGCATTGCTGCATCTTGAATTGGATCTACGCCATAGAATGCAGAGCCTTCATAGGCACTCCAACTCATCTGCGCTTGCCCTTGAGCGACCCCATCAAACCTCATTGTCGAACCAGGCATCGGCGTACTGTCATCCCTTACCATCTCATTCCACATTCGCCAGCCCTGCCACCCTCCAGGCGCTTCTTCGTCGACTTCCATAAAGGCTTCTTTCACGGCATCGGTGACCATGTGAGATAGGCTAGGCTTGCTACTCTGAGATGTGCCTTGTGGAGCGTGCTCGTGGCTCGATTGCCGCCGATGCGAGGAAAGACCAGTCATCACAGGTTCTACATCCATGTCCAACTGAAGTGGGCGAGAGCCATTGGTATGTGCTGTTGCTGTGGATGTCGAATTGACAACCGTCTTGAACAGGCTTCCAGAAAGTGCATCGAAGATATCGCGATATTTGACAGCCCCGGGCCATTTCTCACCAAAGATGGTCAAGATCTGAGAGCAAGCCCGCGTCGCCTCGAGGACATCGTAAGAAAAGAGTGAACGATCTCGCCAAATACAATATACCAGTGTCAGACCAGCCACGAAGCATGAATGCAACGATATCATGGTATAGGTCAACGTCCGGTTCTGACTCAGTCGTTTGTATGCGTTACACACACAAGCTGCAGAACGGGCGCAAGTAACAAAGCGCAAATCCGACGTGTCCAGAGTAGGCAAGAAGACGGTGAAAAGGAATAGCATCGCCTTATGATACTGCACGCCATAGAAGTCTCGTGCGTCGAGATATGCGCTCTCGGGGTCGTACATCCATGTAATCTTGTTCTCCTTTTTGGGAGTCTGGGGATACGTCCGCAGCCACTCTTCCAGATCTGTACGAATCTTGGCCATTTTTCGATCAAGCTTCGCACGCTGCTCGGGTGTCTCGTTGAAAACGTCCCTATCAACCCGGAAAACTGTCCTGTGAATCCGTGACTGTATCTGATCGAGCTTGATGATGTGTATGTAGGGCTCTATATTCGACCATTGAACTTTGTCCGCATCGGGGGCTTCTGAATGGGTCAAGGTCCAAAATTCCGGGCTGGTACTAGGAAGCTTGGGGACTGTTAGCGAATATCCAGCTATCAAATCAGCTAACTTACCTCGACATTGATATCGCGATCAGCAATGGCAAAGGCCCTTCCCAGCACGATGCTAGTCACTCGGTCGAGGCAGTAGCATGCCCAGAATGCGCGACGCCGTATCTCTGCATCCCTCGCCTGTTCTGGTGAACCTATCAGGGTTCTCTTTCTATGCAAGCCCATCTCAATACAGACTGATGTGGCATAGCGAATCTGGGACCAAGCCCCCGCACCATAAGGCGATCTTTGACCATGAACTCCAAGCAATATGAGAAACTGGACGGTCGCGAGGTTGTGTTGAGCCAATATGTAGTCCATGGGCTCAGTCGCCGCGACAAGATGACGCTATATGTTATGAGCGAGATACTACATAGTCGTGCTTTGAATGACTTACATCAGAATCTACACCACATGGCTTCCGCGTCAAAGACAAGAAGCGAGCGGTAATTGCGTATATTAAATGCAAGATACTGCGTTCGATGATATTCAAAGCGCCTTGAATGTACTGCTTATCAAAGAGTTTGGTATACACTACACGATCCAGCAATGGCCAGCGTGTATGTATACGCTCGAAGAAGACATCAAAGAGCATGCGGGCCTGTTGCCAGTCAGGAAAGTCGGTCGTGGGCTCTTCTGAGTGGCTAGACTCCGGGGCTGGAGGCGGCCTCGAGGTTTTTGACCCTTGCTCTGTCTGGTGTATGGGCGGGTGGCCTGATTTCTTGCTTGAGCTTCGGAAAATAGATGATTGGATGATGCGAGCAATGGTAGCTCCAGAGCTAGATCCGACATAGTATGGCTCTGAGGTGGTGTCTGTGGTACCTGAGGCACACAAAGACAAGTAAGCAACACCATCGACAAGCGATGTCCTATCGTCACCCTCGTGGTCTTCAGAGAAGCCGTCTTCTCGAGATTCGCGGCGAGAGCGTGAATCACTAAACTGCGACTGTAGGGCTGCAGGAACTTCCTCTGTATTCATGCTCAACTCATGTTGCAATGGTTCTGGGCCATTATCGTAATGGTCCTCAGCATGATCTGGAAGGCGAGCCTCTAGAAATGCGATGCGTTCTTCTAAAGCGTTGATATAACTGACTAGTCAGGATCGAGATGTCTACAGGTTAACGGCAGATAAGACATACACGGACTTGCCGCCAGGATACTGGGGTCGCAGGGTCCTCTCATATGCACAAGCTACGCCAGCACGTTCGCAGGATCTGCAAACTGGACGAGCACCGTCACACTGCAAGAAGCTTAGTCGAATGCTATTTGACCGGACGCCTGGTAGACTAACGTACTCGTTGCTTTCTCCGCTTGCATCTCTTGCAGGCCAAGGCCACACGAGGCTTTCTGGCTGCAGAAGGTTGTGGATTCGTGATATTTGAGGGTGCGTCCGTATTGGTAGTTGGTACAGTATCTGCGGTCGCTCCCTGGCTAGAAAAGGGGCTTAGTGGGCTTTCTGGGTAAGACTGCAACATTGCCTTGTCGTCAAAAGCATGGCATGTAATCGAGAGCCCTACCGGCTCGTACTCATAGCGCTGGGCCCCATCATGCTTCACGTGCAACGGCTGGCCGAACGAGGCGGGATGCAGGAGCCGATGTGTCTTATCGTAACTAGTCCCAAAAGGGGCGAGATCGGAGGTCATGTGATCTTATCTCGGATCCATCGATCCACCCTGGAACTGCAGGGAACTACGCTGCAACGAGAAGCACGTCGGATATCCCATGCGCTTCCTATCTTCACCCCTGCTGTTTATCGTACCTGATACTGCTTCAGAGAGGCTTGGATATGACAGATGTGGGCGTGGCAGCATGGCACATCGGCTAGAAACCGTCCGAAAGACGCAGCCGCGCAGCGCTTGCCTGGCTGACCCCAAGATTGATGTGCGGGCGATACGTGAACTATCTAGAGTTGGAGCAAGGTCCGATCGACATATGAGATGTCATGGTCCGCCGATGTGGAGATGGGATGAGAGGTTGTCTGCAATCAACAGTCAATTCCTGTTGACCATTCTTTCAGAGCAACGCGCAGTATCATGGGCAAAGTTCAGCTGCCAACCAGGCAGCAGGTCACAGCGCCTTTCCAATCTAAGGCGGCCTTTGTCCAATTCATTCGGGCTCCTCAGGGCAACGATGGTCACACCCCGATAGGCGATGAGAAATGGAGTAACAAAGACCTCGAGCCAACACCGGTCGAGCAGAGGACGTGGACATGGTAAGTTTTCAGCAGTAACTTCTGATTTGGATTGTCACTAATGTATCAAGGTTTAATCTCCCCCTTTACTGGTTCTCTAACCAGTTTTCCCTTGTTGGATGGAACACCGGTTCTGCACTGGTAACAGTTGGTCTTGTAAGCCAAGTGCAGCATAAAAGAGACGATGCAATATCTAACAATGGCTACAGACATGGCAACAATCCTTCGTCTCAGCATGTATCGGCTCGTTCCTCGCTGCAATCATAGTCGTCCTCATGGCCCGCCCAGGTGTCAAATATCATATTGGATAGTAAGCTACCGACTGTTAGAGAGACCACCAGTTCATTACTGACCTTGCAAAGTCCCATTATTGCACGCTCCGTTATGGGCATGTACGGCTCCTACTTCTTCGTCTTCATCCGCGCGATGGTATGCATCATTTGGTACGGTATTCAGTCCTTCTACGCTGGCAACATCCTGTCAGTCATGTTGCGTTGCATCTTCGGAGACTCTTGGGTGAACTTCCACAACACGCTCTCCCCAAGCGCGGACGTTACTTCGAAGCAGCTCCTGGCTTTCTTCATGGCCTGGCTCATGGAATTCCCTTTCATGTGGGTTCACCCAAGGCACATTCATTACATCTTTACTGTTAAAGGTGTCATCATGCCCATCGCGGCCTTTGCCGTTTTTGGCTGGTGTATGAAGAATGGTGGTGGGCTCGGCGCTATGGATCTTGCTTCCAAAGAGGGTGAACTTTCCGCATCAAAAGTTCCCCTAGGCTGGAGTATCATGGCTGGTATCAACACCATCTTTGGCTCCCTCTCGCCCATGCTGGTGAACCAGCCTGATCTTGCTCGCTACTGCAAGAAGCCCCGCGATGCCGGCCCAATCCAGGGTGTCAGTGTCTTCGTAGCCTCTGTCACCGTTTTCTTCCTCGGCATGGCTTCGACAACATCGATGCAAGCAGCTTATGGCGTTGCGTACTGGAATATCTGGGACCTTTTCGATGCCATTCTCGACCACCACTTCGGCGCTGGTGCGCGTGCTGCTATTTTCTTCGCAGGCCTCGCTTTCTTCTTCGGTGTCTTCGCAACCAATTTTGGGGCGAATTCAATTCCCTTCGGTTCCGATATGACTGGTCTATTCCCGAAATGGCTCACTATCCGAAGGGGGCAAATTCTCTGTGCTCTCCTTGGAATCGTGGTGCAGCCCTGGCAACTCATGGCTAATGCAACGGCTTTCCTCAGGTGAGAAATTCTGAGAAACTTTTTGATACATTTATACTGACACATACACAGTTTTCTCGGGTCTTATAGTATCTTCATGGCACCTCTTTGCGCCATCATCATCGTGGATTACTTTCTGGTGCGCAAGGGCAACATACATGTTCCCTCCTGCTATGATGGAAAGAAGACAGGTCTCTATTGGTTCTGGTCAGGCGTGAACTGGTGCGGGGTGTTCGCGTGGCTGGGCGGTACTTCCATGGGTATCCCAGGTCTTGTCGGCCAATATCAGCCGAAGATCATCTCAATGCCTGCGCAGAACATGTATCGCATGGGCTATGTGCTGACGTTCAGCACCGCAGCCATAGTTTACTATGTTTTGGCACTGTTTGTCAAGCCACGAGTGTTCCCTTACGGACGCGAGAGCACACCTTTCACACAGGAATGGCTGGCCAATGATGGCCGCGAAGGCTTCTACGATGGAGATAGAGACGGCAGCGCGATCTACGCGGCTGCTACACCGCCAATGACGGAAGAGGATATGGAGACGGGAGAGAAGTCGCCGAAGGTTTCTTATTGAGCCGATTAACGCAGTGATACAGTTTAGTGTTCAGATGATAATAGGCATTGGAGATAATCAACGGTATTCATCAAATTTGGAGACTATTGTTACTGAAAACGTACTCGTGACTTTTGTGACAACTGACAAAAAGGCCTAAGCCGCAGATTTCTATGCTTTACAATTCACTGTAAGCCTAGTCTATCGGATTCCATGTTCCGATATGTGGGATGCCCGTTATCGGCGTGGACGATCTCGCGCCATTCCACGATAGGTAGGTAGGCCGCTTTGCAGCCTATGAGCGGGTCCCGACGATGCGGCCAATCGCTCTTACAACACGTGGGAGTCTTTGGCCGACAGCAACAGTCATGGATTGCTATCTTCATCTTTTAGGTCATCTGAACCTACAAAGTCGAACAAGAGCTATATATCTACCCACATTCGCACCTAGAGTAGTCCCCAAAGCCACACCGGTAACAACACCACACAGATAACAGACGTTGCACGTGAATTCAAATCATATACGGCACTATGAGCTCCGATCTCTACAAGCTGACTGCTAGCGAAGTTTCTACAAAGATCAAGGCAGGCGATATATCAGTTGAAGAGTATGCAAAATCGCTTTTGACGCGCATTGAAGCGCGAGACGAGGCCGTCCAAGCATGGGCATACCTCGACCCTGAAATCGTAATTAAGCAGGCAAAAGCACTTGATGCTGTTCCGAAAGCCGATCGAGGCCCATTACACGGCGTTGCCATTGCAGTGAAAGATGTCATATACACCAAGGGTCCGTTAAACCAAAACGAAAATGATAATAAAAGCCACTGTATCCAGGCTGACCGGTTATTCAGATATGCCCACACAGTTCAACTCCCCCATATATACCGACGACGCGCCCAAAGTAGATGCCGGATCAATAGCGATTCTCCGCAAAGCTGGGGCTCTCATCTTCGGCAAAACCACAACAACAGAGTTCGCAGCCACAACGTTTGGCCCAAAGACACGCAACCCTCACGACCCAAACCGCACCCCAGGCGGCTCATCATCTGGATCCGGCGCCGCTGTGGGCGACTTCCAAGCACCCATTGGTCTAGGCACGCAAACAGGTGGCAGCACTATCCGTCCTGGTTCGTACAATGGCATCTACGCATTGAAACCTACCTGGAACTCGATTACGCGCGAAGGGCAAAAAATATACTCCTTAATTTTGGACACGCTTGGTCTTTACGCGCGGAGTGTAGCTGATCTGGAGATGCTAGCCGATACCTTTGCCATTCACGATGATGCGCCGCCCCCCACAGATTTTACGCTCAAAGGCGCAAAATTCGCTCTTTTGAAGACCATGGTCTGGCCTGAGGTCGGTCCAGGTACCACTGCTGCGCTTGAGAAAGCAGTCTCTCTACTGCAAAAGCACGGTGCCGAGGTCGAGGAGATTTCTCTGCCTGAACATCTCAATGAGCTTCCTGCGTGGCATGCCACCGTGCTCAACTCAGACGGCCGGACAGCATTCCTACCCGAGTACACAGTAGCCAAGGACAAGATCTCGGCCCAGCTCGTAGGTCATGTTGAGAATAGCGGTAAGATCTCACGCAAGGCGCAATTGGAAGCTTTCGACAAGATTGCAGCTGCACGACCCGTGGTGGATGAGATAGTGGGCAAGTATGCTGCAGTGCTTACGCCCAGTGTACCTGACGAAGCCCCGTTGGGTATTGAGAAGACGGGCAGCGCTTCATTTTGCTTGATTTGGACGGTAAGTTGAATTTCGCTACTGAGCTTTTTGGGGTTTTCTACTAATGCGTAAGCAGGCATTACACACACCAGTGGTCAATGTTCCAGGCTTCAAGGGCGAAAATGGCATGCCGATTGGTATTTCCCTTGTTGCTCCCAGATATCACGATCGGCGGTTGCTTGCTGTTAGTAAAGAGGTCGGTAAAGTCTTTGAGGCGGAAGGGGGCTGGAAGCCAACATTGTAGGTTAGGTATTGTTACAGTCAAGCATATCCAGATATAAAATCATGTCAGATCATGCTAAAAGCTGATGAGACCTAACATGTCGCTCTTCAACGTGAGATTATTGTCTCAAAACACAAAGCGTGCTCACATGGGTAGATCCGAAATCTTCCCATCTCTTGTCATCGCAGATCAATCATCGTATCAGTCTACCTCGGACCATGTTGTCGTACCAAGAGTTCCTCAGTGTGCCCAATCTATTTGTTATGACAATGATAATATATCACCGCCCGAATGCTTCTGCAATGATCAAGTTGTTGTCGCTAGTACGCAAATCCGAGCTAGTACATATATCACGTGCCCTCGGGCTGCTGCCTTGCCTACCTCCCAGGTACCCAACACCTTGCTCCAATTCACCTTTCCCTTTAACCAGATTCCCAAATACCACAATCCCCCACAAACACAGAAATGCTCGACCTCGCCACCCTCCGCCAAATCTGCGAGGACACAATCAGTCGCTCCACCACCATCACATCCACCACACCCGGCAGCACCCTAACCAGCACCTTCATCCCCTCTCAACTGCCCCGTCTATGCCGCACCTCCCCTAACTATCCAAACCTCACTCTCACAACCCCTATTGAAATCCACAATAGCGACTCCTTCGCCCTAGCCCGAGTGCTCGACGCCCACTCCGCAGATGCCAGCAACGGGAAAACAGGGGTCTTGAATCTAGCATCCGACGAAGCGCCAGGAGGGGGCTGGCGGTACACGCTCTCCAAAACACAGGAGGAAGCATTATGTTACTCCTCCACGCTGTACGCGACTTTGCGACAAGAATGGTATCCCTGGCCCAACATGGGTCCGGGGTCTTGCGCGGGAATCGTATCGCCTGGTGTCGTCGTCTTCCGAGACACGCTCGACAATGAACTTGTTGAGCTACCGGAATCGCAACGCCATGTTGTTGTTGTGATTACCGTGGCGGCGCCGCGGTTTCCGGAGCTGGATGAGGAGAGGGTGGGTTTTTCAAGGGAAGAAGATTTAAGGTCTTTAAGGGACAAGATTTTACTAGTTTTGAGGATGGCGGCTAGGGAGGGTGTTACGAGATTGGTGCTGGGGGCGATGGGGTGTGGTGCTTATAGGTGTCCGCCGGGTCTTGTTGCAAAGGAGATGAAGAATGCGCTAGAGGATGAGGAGTTTGCGGGGTGGTTTGAGAGTGTAGCATTTGCTGTATATGCTGCCGGACCACAAGGGAAGAAGAATCTTGAGGTTTTTCGTCAAGTTTTCGCTCAAGGTTGATATCAGAGTTGAGCTCGCAGGCGATGATAGTAAGTTATTTACGATTCAGGCAAAAAGGTTAACCCACAAAATATATAAGAACAAACGCACACAATAGCCTTGTTCGCCCGTTACCTCAGCCTTGCTCGTCTTCAGTTTATCCTTCTAACATCCTAGATCTTTCCTACACCAGCCGTGTTGGCAACCCCCGAACTCGCCACACTGGCACTAGCCACATTCTTCCCACTAAAGTTTCCAAAGAAGCTAGTATCAGTTCCCGTCAAGCTGCCGCTGCTCCCAAAAGTATTCAACTGGCACGTATGTCCCAACGACGCCTGGCACGCCGCATTCGCACTCGTCGTCGGCGCAGCGAAAAACTTTCCTTCGTTAGCCAGCAGCGGCGTCACCACATTCTGGAAGACATTGCCCTCGGCCACTACCATGCCGCCGGCCTCGTTATCAAAGGCATGGCCAGTGTTGCTGTAGAAGTAATTGTTGACGACGTGCAAAAGCGTGTTTCCGCCTAGTTTGGGGCTGCGGCCAGAGGTATGATGGATGTAGTTTCCCTTCATGGTAATGAGGTCAGAGGTGCCGAGCATGAGAATGGCCCAGTAGTGGTGGCCGTCGCAGGTAGCGGACCAAGAGGTCGAGCCGTCAAACTCCGTGTTGGAGATTGTGACGCGGTTGGAGGCGCCGTAGCCGGCTACGAACATTTGGCGGCCGATGAGAGAAATCTTGACGTGATCTGGTGTGTGTGTTTAGTTGTGTATGACACGGAGGGAAGGGAAGTACCTACCGATCCAGACTAGATCGGTACCGTCGAGGGTAATTGCATCACCGCCCCAGATGTACTGCGGGTTGAGCTCGGTGATGTGGATGTTCTGGATAATGACATTCTGAGCTCCATTGGCAATGCGGAGACCCTTGCCTCGAATCACACCCTGGCTGCCAACGCCGATGATGGACTTGTTAGATCCTAAGTTGATGGCTGAAGTTCCGGCAGTGTCGTAAGTGACCGTTATGCTCGTAGCTCCCTCTCCAGCGTTGCCATTGGTGCACCAATCAGCATTGTTGATGGCATCTTGACCTCCGTTTCCGGGGCATTTGTTAGATGCGGGGCGGCAACCAGTGGCTGTAGTGGTGCCTTCGGTGCCCTTGAAGTTGAACTCCCGGTCTAGCACAATGCAGCGGGCGGTGCTGTCGGTGAGCCAGGTCTTCAGTTGGGCTACGGAAGAAGGAATGGCACATTCCGCATTGCCGCCACCTGTTGTGCCTTTCCCGAAGCCTTCAGGTGTGCCCGTGACTGCGTAGGTAGCCCTTTCGCCAACTACGGCAGCGCTGGTAGTGTAGGCGCTCGCAAGAGCAATCAAAGAGAGCTTCATGATAAAAGTTGACTGAGCAGACATTCACACCAAGTAATAGAAGATATTGGTCCAAAAAGATGACTATGGATATAAGAAAGTATTCACAGAAAGGAATTGACCTTATTTAAAGGCCCCCATCACTAGCTTGCTGGAACACCTCTGTGGGAATATTCCGGGGCCCTTGTTCAGTGCAATTTCCGTCTGAACTGAGAACGAGGAGTACTGGTGTGTTAGCTCGAGTTTTTCCATCTAGTAAGACGGCAGATGTTGCAGCTCGTGACAATGGGATGCTTGTGAAAGATCAACGTGTGCGCTAACGAGCAATCCAGATGAAAGATACGCAGGCACAATCGCCACTCTGGGTGTGGAGAACTTCAGATGCGTCTAGAACCTTAGTACCTTATGGTGAGCTCGAGTCTCCCGCCCGCAAAAGTACTTTCTGGGTCGGTCCATGGATGCTGGAATGAGATGGCATTCCGATACAAGCTTTTCGATAGCTATGACCGCAGAGTCGCAGCATGCGCCCTCGACTAAGCGTTTAGACAGTTGTTACAACATTTTTTCGTGCTTCTGGGGAAAGAAGCAAAGCACAAGAAAGCTTGGTAATTGATGTTAGTCTCACAGTCGTTTTTGAGCGGTGGAAGAATAGCCCCCAGCGTCTGCGTATCGGTCCCAGAAGGGCATAGTAGGTGTGCTACCACCTTGTAACTCTAGGCTAGCATGTTTCGTCTCCACACTTAGCGCACCAACTGCCGGGACTAAGGGCAGGCCTACTGACCTTGGAACGACACAGCTACGCGTCTCTCAGCACCTTTCCGTCCAATGACATGCAGTAGGGCGAGTCGTATCTTTCAAAATTTCATCTCTTCAACGACCAGGCCTTTCCGTCGGACAAGCTCCAAAATTTCACAAGTGGCGAAGTATCGTAAACAAGACGCCAAGTCCTGGAAAATACTTTCGCCGTCGTAAAGTGGAAAATCATGCGGGGGGCTTTACGTCCGAAGTTCATGAGATAGAAGTCATGCATGAGCACTGTGGGACTTGCAAGTGCCTTGGTGGGTGAGGAAGTGCATCCCCCCTTACCCCACTAGCTGAGTTCAACAAATCGGCTTCTATGTGTTGGTGCTTTCATGTAGGTAGTTTTTTTATCATGCGCCCAAATTACCCGTCTTGTGCCGTTCGTGATCTTCGTATGTCATCCCTGATGACGCGTAGGTTCGCACTACACCCATTCCTCGTGGAATACCGGCGTTTCCTAGACAAGCCAAGCATTGCACACTCACACATACTCCCTGTCCGCACAGCTTTGAATCATGCCCTCGTTGGTCGCCTCATACTCTACCAATTTCACCTTGCCATCCTTCTCGAGTGTGTTGGCCTGCACAAACACCTTTCTTGGTGTCTTCTTCTTCAGCACTGCTGGTCTGACCTTGTTCTCGTAGAAAGGCTCCACGCTCGTGATTTCGTCGTACATTCTCTTTGCGGCTGTGACATCTGCAGTGGCTTTGTATATATGCAGCTTCTGGAGATAGTCGTCGACCGCCGGGCGGCCAAGGTCCAGGATGCGGTCACGTTCCAGGCGGATGGTCATGTCGGACAAATCCTCCTTTTCCCATTCTAGTTGACAGAACTCGACACCAGCATTTAGAAAGGTGCGTAGAATAGAAAAGCGGGCCTGCATATGAGCTTGTCCCCACTTCCGGCTCTTGGGGTCCCAGAACTCTAACGCCGCAATTCCAGCGCGCGCCATCTGGAGATATGCTGTGAACAGAACGTCGCCGGCCTCGCCGTTGATGTCTACCTCGCCATTTCCAAAGCCAAACAGTTGGAGGATAGGGAACTCGCATGAGAGTGCCATGGCGACACATTCGGCACGACATTCTTCATACGAAGCTGCAATAGTGCCAAATGTTGACCCCCAAGTCTGTCCGGGCTTGTACCATGTTTTGATCGGTTGGCCGGAAAGGGGCGATATGGGTGGGTTCTCCTTATCAAAGTTGAAGACGCCTGGTTCTGTCTCTTGCAGTAGCTTGCCGCAGCCGTGACCGAGGAGCTCGTGGAGGCCAACCTGTACCTCAAAGGCGGGATCACGGTACTTTTGATATGTGGCCAGATCGCGTTCTTTTATGAATGGAACAGACTCATTGGGTGCTTTCGCCGATAGGATGTTACCCAATGAGACGTTCTTGAAGCCGAAGTTCTGACGGATGTCATCGTAGTTTGGAATGTTAATGCCGGCAGGAATACTGTCAACCGTTAGAACGTTGAGGGGGCATTAAGCAAGCTCAAAACTCACCCACTACCGGCAAACGTCAACACCTCAAGGGAGGTGAAATCAGGGCTCAGGAACTTGTCCTTTTCAAAAGACTTGTCCCAAGGTAGCAGAGGGATATACTGTGGCGCTGTCTCTACTAGCTTTCCGAACGCGAGGGTCCGCTCCTTGTTGACCATGGCAACGAAACCCTCCCATTCACCGCGAATTCCATGGGGATCACGATAAGTCTCAATGAAACCAATGTCAGATTCAACCTGTGGGCCCTTGTCTTGTACCCAGGCCTTTTGACTCTTTTTGTAAGCCTCCAGTGAGCCGGTTCTGAAGCTTTTGGAGTACTCTTCCATCATCTCAATCTCGTGGTCGTTAGCTGCATACTTCTTTGCCTCTTCAATATGATGTGCAATGGTGTTCATCTCCTTGGAGTAATCACCGAAGACTAGCTTCACCTTGTCTCCGTTATCCATTGTCCATTCGCTCTCCTTTAAGTCCCGTTGCTCAGCAGATGGATTGTCCGAGGCTGAAGCGATGAGAACTTCGTATCCGTCTTTGGTCTTCTTGACTCTTGTATTTTCTGGAAGCAGGCCCTTTGACTCGAGGAAGTCGCTAACTGTTGATATCTGCTCACTGGTGATGTCAGGACTGTCGGGATAGTATGTTGAGATATGTCCTGCGCCTGGGTATCCCAAGTGAAGCTTTCCAACATCGTTGCCGGCATATATCGCGTCCTTGAACTTTTCGTAGAGGGCTAGTGTATCCTTGGAAGACGTTGCGAGTGCCTTCAGTTGTCTGGGCTCGAGTCGAGGCACGAACTTAGAGTCGCCGAATGATTTGTAGTTGCCTAGATTGCCCAGGAACTGTGCCGAGTAATTGAGGTATTCACCAATTTCTTCTTTGGAGAGACCTGTATCTTTGGCTAGCGTCGCGTAGTCGCCCTTGGTGTGCTTATGGAGGGCGACGATGAAGTCGTAGATATGCTCGGACTCGGGCGAACATTGGCGGAGAACGATGCGCGTTCCAGCGAAGCAAGCACTGTTTATGTCTTAGTGACTCGTCGGCATCACATTTCTGAGCTGTCTCACACTGAAAGGTGGTGTGCATAGAGCTGCTCTTTGTCGCTCAACGCATCAAAGTGAGGCTTGATGGTCAGAGGCACAACAGTAGGTGGGCTGTCAGCCAGGTACTGCTTTAGCGTTTCAGAGTCTATGCTGGCCGACATCTTTGCTGTAATACTGAAGGGTGAGTTGGAACAATGGGTAGCTGTTGCTGATCAAGGGAAGCGGTGGGGGAAAGCAAGGGTCCGAGTAGTGGCAGCGGGGTACTCGCTTACGTACCTGCAGCTGAGACGCGTCTCTCTCACCCTACATTCTATTGCTCGCTCCTCATAGCCTTCTACATATGCCGCGTTTACTTTTTACCTTTTACTCTTTCACAGAGGAACGACCTCCATGTCCTCAGCATTGTCAACTGACGTCCAGACGTCTGACACACCAAGTGACGTCATTGCACCTTCCGGGCGATGCATTGAAGAATGATATACAACTTGGAGGACTTCATTAACCTATTCACCTCCTGTTTCCCAGCTATTTTTGAGAGCAATTGAGTATTGCGCATCGACTCAGGGCTTATTAACCATTTGCAACTCCTACGCTAACTGCAATTGCGACTTACCCCCAGATATCAACCAACGTCAGACCGCAAAAGCCCGAGACAGACTGTGATGGCCCAAATATGTATTTCAACTCCATGCCATGACCATATAGCCAAGCTCAAATATACATCTGGTGATTACATGATGATTTCGCCAGGTATAAACGTACGCAGTAGATATATTTGTTTCCAAGTTTGGTCCATGTGCACAAGTTTAGTAATGTCAAAGAAGAGATAGTCAGGGACATATGGAGATGGATATGAAGATGAAAGGAGAGGTGAAGCTACTGCGAAAGAGCCATCCACACCACAAAGCCCAACAGCCTCTCTTCCATTACCACACAAACACTCCAACTCGTTCTACATCACCAACCATGCATTTCGTAACCATCATTACCACCACTGCCCTAGGTGCCGCAAACATGTCCACTATCCTATCCGCTCTTCTCCGCTACTCACACACACACACACACATTCATGCACTCGCGAAAGCCTACGCCAGCGACAATTATAAATACCACGGCTCCCCAGATACCAATGGGATGGTCTCACCGAACGAGTATGCAACGAGCAAGCTATTGGCCGTGCTTTTAGCTGCGGAGGTAACATTGGTTATGACGTCGAGAAGCACCACTAACTAAAGTCCGCTTGGCTTTTCCCTCTTTCCACGTCAAGACTACTAGGTTTTTTCTTGTGAATGGAAACGCTAAAACAATACTGCGACAAATAGTGTGCATCAGCTCCCTCGACTGCCCTAAGAGCGGTGCATTCAACGCATGTTACAGCCAGCTTGGCGCTCGTGGCACGTACTACTAGGACTAAAAGTGTATCAGTGATAGACGGTGCGATCTGTGGCATTGGCGTAGTGGAAGAGCTATGGCGTTCATGAAGCGATGGGGGTAGGGTGAACCTATCATTATAAATTTCCAGAAGACGAACAGAATAATATATTCATACATATGAATCACGTTTATTCGCCTCTTCGGTCACATACACCTATACCTAGCAGCAACTTGAACTTCTTTCCATATAGGTTCTCCACCACCCTTCCCGTACATGCACACAAAAACAAAAAACTACTGTCCCGTGCCAGACTCGAACTGGCGGCCTTGGGATATCCCACCAAAGAAAACTGGTAGTCATATTATAGATGAGTGTGCACAGACACTGAATATGAGACCCACGTGATAACCAACTACACCAACGAGACTATTTAAACCGAAGATAAAACGACGGGTTGAATGAATGGCTATATCGATCGATGACGGGGTTTTGGCTGGAAAAATTATATATGCTAATAACTTGATACCGGGAGGATGAGGAGCAAGGCCCAATGAAACTACGTGGCTCGGCTCAATACCAGTAAGAAGCGCATCAGTCCAGAGGAAGAATTACATAGCTGTGGGTCTATTGTGGATTCGTCTTCTATAAACGGAGGTTTTCATGGTGAGCCAGAACGATGACTTCGCTGCATGGATGGTGCGGTGTCAATACAATGGGTATGGTGCCGATGCACGCAGTTCCCAGTATTGAAACAACATACCAATCTTCCATATCGAAGGCATTCGCTCGCTCGGGAGCCAAAAGAGATGCCTGGAGATTGCCGATTCGAGGAGCTTACGAGAGCAAAAATGTAATGGTCACTACGAGGGTCGAACTCGCGACCTTGGCGTATCATACAAGGTATTAGCACCACGCTCTAACCAACTGAGCTAAGCGACCGTGGAAGTGTTTTTGATGGAAGAATTTCCACTTTAAAAATTTATAATCAGAAAACAAGATTTTCAGTGGCTATAACCTGGGTGTTGGAAGGACAGACGTGATTTCAACATCGACATTGAAGTATGGTGGGGTGAAGAAATGTTTCCAGGGAACAGTCAGACGAAGTGGGGCAGCGGGACGCTGCTCCGCCATTCGAAACCAACGGGATCGCGAGGATGCATGGTAACTACCATGTCTGACTAAGTATTTGGGTAAATTGCCACTATCATATTCGAAGGTGTGTGTATAGCCATGCCAGGCTGAAGTTCCCTAGTTTTGGGTATCAAGAAATTATTCGTACCAGAATCAACGCCGACGCTATGCAGTAGAAAGGATCATCCTCGCACCCATTCGCACCCTTCTCAGG
>Ga0265797_10006845_pt1 | contig 15908 bp, 13 predicted proteins | sample P2T30metagenome_FD_192433 | JGI IMG/M metagenome (GOLD analysis project Ga0265797, IMG submission 192433) | Plant litter microbial communities from East Loma Ridge, Irvine, California - P2 T30 | ecosystem: Environmental > Terrestrial > Plant litter > Unclassified | place: USA: California... | reverse complement strand
GTCAGCCGAAATCAGAAAGCGAGCAAGCAGCAAACCGGTCATTCCGTTTTGGGTGGAACATGGCGAGTTCAGTCAATAGCAGCCATGGATCGCTGCTTCGATTTCAATATTCATCATCATATGTCTCACTACACTTACTCTCCTCAGGTTTCTATCAACTAGGACAAGGATCGATATCACCACAAGAGTCGTGACTTGACAACGACGGAGAATTAACGCCTCGAGCGTTGTTTACACCATAACAACATGCCGCCTCATACCATATCGCCTACTCCCCAATCGTCGGGCCTGGGGATCTCGTTTTCGACTCTGTCCCCTTCGCCAGTACAAGATGACCGGTCAGATCGCCAACCAGTATCATTCACCGGTATTGGTGCGATGCCTCGGCCAACAGCTGCTGCGGGGCCTTCCACACATGCTCAGACGCAAACAAGAGCTCTGCCAAGAGCACTACCTCCTACCAGTACGAATGGTGCACCGCTGTACCAGCCTAGCTTTTCGCTTCGCCCAACACATACTCGAGGCGGTTCCAAGGGATTCAATACCTTCAGTGCGCTTCCTCCTCATCAAGCTCAATCGCAACCACAGCTAGAATCCCGGTCCCCACAGTCATCTCATCAACGTCAGCGATCCGAAGTCAAGGGCTTCATACCTCGTGACGATATTTCGGTCGAGTCGGAAACGCAGTATTCCCATCATGACGATGATGAGCAACCTCTGCGAAGACCTTCGGCAGCGAGTAACGTTACGACCGGAAGCAAGCAATCCTCGAGACGGAAGAAGAGCGGGGACTTCTTGCGAAAGATGTCACTGGGCGGAGAAGAGACAGTGGGAGGCGGAGCATACGTTCCCATACCAGAAGTCGAGGAGAGGGAGAGACAAGAACAGGGTTCACTGGAAATCACTCGGACAAGGAGCTCTACTCTCACTTCCACAATCGCGACTGGCGCCATCACCCACAATGGGACGTCTATCGGCGGACCCACACCTTCGGACACTCTCCACACTTTCCATCCTGGCTCATTCCCGCTCCAAAATGGGATCCACGAAAGACAGATATCGCAAGACATCCCCGCTTCACGTCATCGACCTCTGGCTAGGGGTATGTCGAGATCGAAATCGACACCTATGAACTTGCAGCCCGTCGAAGAAGTCCAGGAAAAGAGGATCTCTGATCCTTCAACAGGTATGCACTCGCGCAATCGTGTGCTCCTCAATGCCGAAGCTGGTGGCATGATGTTGGCTTTCTCGCCCGGTGGGCAGTATCGACCTGGACAAGCGATCGTCGGACCGGGCAGTACACTCATGCAAACACCCGCCTCGGTCTCTGAGCAAAAGTCGTCATCTGCCGAAGACATCGAAGAGAGCCTCAAGTCGCGACCTTGGAGCAACAGCACCATGTCGCAGCACATGCAGAACAACTCGCTTGGTCATCGTGCTAGGTCTCTTTCAGATGGTGCCGCCATGTTGGCTCGACAAGGCACTCTCTTTCACCCTGGATCATCGAAACAACGATCCTCGGCTGAACTGAACCTGATGCTCGGTCAACCGAAATCAAGACGACTTTCCGGTACCCGTGTCCTCCCCCCACCTGATCTCGAGGCATGGACTATGGCTGGTGGAGCTACAGATGAAGTCAGACTGGAAGCTGCCAAACGGAAGAAGGCGAGAGTGGAGGTGGACGTGGTTCTCGAACGGGAGTGCGTAGTAGAAGGTGGAGAAGTGAGAGGGAGATTGGAAGTCCGAGTCACTGGCGGTAAAAGAGGAGAAGGACTGCGAGTCGCAGGAGGAAAGGTCCGGGTCGTCGGATTTGAGGGTGAGTCTTTTCAGGATCTGCACTCACCAGGCCAGGCTGACTCGTAGACATCTCGGCTAGCCAGCGACATATCTTCTATCACCAACCGCATGCCCTCTCAGTCTTTGACCGCAACGAGAACTCGAATGAGCCACTACCGTCGTTATTCGCTTCTGGACCTGACGACGAAGGATACCGCCTAGCTGCCGAAGGCACCCACATCATCCCATTCCGAATGCGAATCCCATTGGGAGCCGGAGCCAAAGGGTCTTTCTCGACACCCGGCGGAAAGGGTCCCTGTGTCCGTTACGTTGTCGTGGGGAGTGTCAAGCTGTACATTCCTTCGTCAATGAAGAGAAGTATTGCCCATTTCTACAGGTCTATCGTAATCTTACCATACTTGAATCCCTCTATCGTTCTATCGCCGAGCTTCGATCCTATCGAAAGTGTGATCGAAGGTGGGTTGGGATGGAGTCTGGGCGGGGAGAAAGGAAAAGTCGAGATGAGGCTAGCATTGGGTAGACGGACTTGGGTAGCGGGTCAAAGAGTCTGGTGCGAGGTGGGAGTGAGGAACAATAGTAACAGAAAGGTAAGCCACGTCTGTCCTGTTGTATGGAGCAAGGCTGATGATCAGATTAAAAGCGTGACTATAGCTCTATTACAGAATGTCCAGACATTCACTCCAGATTCCGCACTGAATACCGATTTCGCATCCCGCCTTAGACGAAAATCTGCCAATTTATCAAAAGATGGTATGGGAACTCCCGAGATGGACGCGTGTCAGACTTCGACGGTCCGACGGAAGATGGCCGAGGAGTCTATGGAGGCTGATTCGACCGGGCCTGGGGAAGGACGGGTCACTGGAAAGTCTTGGTGGACTGGAGTGGAGCCTGGACAGAGGGATCATTGGGACATGAGCTTGTTGATCCCAGTTCGTCACCCTTTATTTTTTTTCTTTGAGCTGTACTAATGACGTAGACTGGACTGCTCACCATTCGGCGAACTCGTCTAATCGAGGTCACATACACCTTGAGGGTCACTGTCAATGGTTCAATCTACACCGACTTGCCCGTCACGCTCATCAACTTCCTGTCCATCGATCCACCTCCGATGCCCGGAGATGGCACCCTTAGCCCCGCCTCGGTAGCTGCACGGACCAATATCGCAACCGCACATCCGGCACCCCCTCACCAACAGGTTTCTCGTATGACTTCGGAAATGAGTCTCAACAGCTCAGGCAATCCAGCGCGAGCCAGCTCGACCACCCTGCACATTGACGCTCTTCTGCAAGCCGGTCGGGCCAGAGCAGAAGCGGAGGCTCAGGGGACAGAAGCCGCCAACGCCAAGTCGAAGACACGACCACAATCGATTGGCTCAGAGTACACTTTACCTCATACTCGATCTTTGGCCGACTTCCTCGCAATCGATCCACCGCCGTTGCCCGAGATGGGAGGTCAGCAAAGGCGTCCACCTGCTCATACCATGGCATCTTACCTCTCAGACCGATCTGATCATACCAACGAGGCATCAATGTCTGACGAAGGGGACGATCAGCTAACGGATCAACAATTACTCGAAAAGCGACAAGCTGCTGGACGTCAAAAGTCTCTGGCTCTCGCTATCAGCAGAGCAGAACAGCGAGCTCTGGAAGCTATGGAGGACCTTGAGAGGGGGGATGGCTCGGGACAAGATCATCCGTCTCTAAGTCCGGGAATAAACAGCATCCAGCACGGGCAATTCAAGCCCGACGGTACGCCATTCGAGCATGAGGTCTACGAGATGGGTCACATGCCTCCTGTACCTGATTTGCCTGGTCGTGATCAGACCGAGTCGAGACTACGCGTCAGAAATACTAGTCCTGTCCCAGACGAGGATGATGACGATACCATCGAAGCAGGTGATCAGACAATCCTACTGGATCTAGTCCGAGATCAGCTGCCCGAGATTCGATCATCCACCCCACTCGACTTCACTATGTCAGAAGAGCAGGGCTATGATTACACCCCTGAAGTGAAAGCGACAGATTTCAACCCGGTCTCCCCCAATCCTGATCAAGGCGATGCATCACTTCGCGCTCGATTTGCCGATCTTGACCCATATGCGGGTATGAGCCAAGATCAAATGGCTAGTCAGACTCGATCACGATACGATTCTATCGCCATTTCAGAAGTCGAAAGTGAAGTCGGGCAAGTCCATGGCGCAGTCAAGCGAAATCTATCAGTGCGACTCCCTGCTCGGCTGATCCCTTCTGACGGAGGAGATCACGTGATGAACTCGGCCAATCGATCTACCTCTTCTCTACAACCCGAGGTCCGACACGATAATGCGGCGAGACAACCTTCACCTCTTCGAAATGTCCAACAGCTGCCCAGCGATGAAGTCCGACCAGGAAATAGTGGTCTTCGTCCACTTACAACATCACCTTTCAACCGCAACTTCGACCATGGCCAGCTTCACGACCACTTGGGTCCATCTCCCAAGTCCCAACCTCGGGACCGGATGCCTTCGCATGTCAGCACAGCTGGATCTGACCGAAGTAGAACTCAATCTAATCTTCGGCGTCCGATTAGCGTCAACTCTCGGTACGATCCCGCACAAGAGGAATCACCAGGTCTAGCTCCATCCGTCGCCTCAGATTCGGCAAGCTCCGAAGGTCACCTCGAAAGCCCACCTCATAGTGCTGTGGCAATGGACGTCAACATGATCCCGTCCATCGATTCCGGTGGGACAGCAAAGAGCTCGATCAGTAGTCTCGACCCTCAGAACTGGACACAGGAAGAGCAGGAGGTCGATCCACAAGTCTACCTTCAAGAGCAGGCGACCTACTCCAACCGCCGATTGCCTGATACGCCCAGCGCAGCACTTGTCGATACGCTTTCGTCCGCATCACACTCTGCTCCAGGCTCTCCTCAGACCGTAGAATCAATGTTGCCTTCAGTCAGGACCAAAATTGAACAGCTCAATACTCGCGAAGAGGCCCTAAGGAAGTTTTCGGTCTCTGGCGCTTTATCACCCAGTACACCCCGAGCGTCAATCAGCTCGGCACCTCGGGGATCCATATCGATCGATCCTAGACATTCCGTCATTTCGACTAACATGCCGCTGGTAACCTCGCCAACAAGTACAACAGGCCGATACACCCCTCAAGCCATGTCGCCTACTTCCCCTTCGTCCATCCCGGCCCACCTCATGACTGATCAGTCACCCTCAAAGCGCAGGTCATACACGACTGCACTTGGTCCGCGAGCTGGCAGGACCATGTCGGACGAATCGTCGACCGCGATGCATAGTCGAAATCCCTCGACTCACAAAGTCGGAAATACCACTTTTCTCACTAAGCGGTCGTTCGCACAGTCTCGGCACATATCGCCGGCGGTGACGTCGCCGTCTTCGAGCTATGCCGACTCGCCTGTCACATCGCCCACCTATTCCTATCTCACTCCGCTGGAGGCGTCGAGGAAGCCAGAACGTACTCTCAGTATCAGCTCGACCTCAACTAGTGCGACTTCTATCGAAGCAGCATTAATGCGACGACCGGGTGGGCCAAGGGGACCTGCCAGTCCTGCAAAGAAAGCTTCTCTACCACAGGACCCTCGGTATGATGTCAATGTATTACGTCGGGCACAGTATGGACATGTCACTGAGGAAGATGATTCCGAGGGATTGGTGTAATTTTCCGGAGTCTTACTCCACATATAATGTTCGCAAAAGAATTGTACATCTAGTATCGTGTATGTAAAAGCCCTTGGACATTCTTGGATACTATGCAGCAGCGTCATTTACGTCCTTCACACAGTCTTCCTCCCCTTCTTGACCTTCTTATTGCGCTTGATCGATACCAGCTCTTCCCACTTGTCAAGTTTCTCGACATCAAGCCCATGTCGCTGTAGCTCTCCGCTGCAAACATCAGCTGGTCTCGAAGGTAGATTCAAGGAAGCTCACCTGTCAAACTCCTTCAACAGAGCCATCCCGAATCTATCCCACGCTTCCCCGATCCTTCCATTCATGATTTCCTTGAACTTGAAATCCCCCATATCCGGTCCTTTGATTCGTAACATCTGAATCTGGGTAGGTGCACCTCGCATGTATGCCGACATCTTCCCTCTGGAATCGGGAGGCAGAGAAAGCCAGACCGCAAGTCGAAGCTCCTCGTAACGGTCCTGAAGACGGAAAAGAGCTCTGAGTGGCGTGGCTCCTGCTTGCGACGACGATGGATCCAGGTCGGAGCCGGAATCGCTCTCGGATCCAGAATCGTCATCTTCGTCGCTTTCAGAGGCTATGCTCTTCGTCATTGGAGATCTAGGTGGATCGACTATCGGAACAGTATCTAGCCAGTCCAGTCGTTGAGGGATGGCCGTCAACACAGCAGAGTGACGATTGGCCAGAAGTAATTGAGCAAACTCCAAACAGTCGTATAGTATCTGCTCGGCCTGTTCTTCCCAGTGCACTGCCTTGTGCTCTTCCTCGCTATCCCTGTCCTCGCAAATCTGATGCGGTGACCCGAATGACTTCGAAGATTCACCTCGAACATTCGGTTTGACGTCCTGCTCATCGCTGCTCGCCGACGAGTTCGCGTAATTAGAAAGCAATTCCGGGGTAGATGATACCGATCTTCCTCTGGCCCTAGTCTTGATATTTACTACATCAGCACTGGCCAATGCGGTGGCGAGTTCGCATTGAGTGAGACGAGTCTCTAGCGCAATACGGAGCGGGCGACGTTTCGCGTCGTCCTCTATTGCCTTCATTTTCGCTTTGCTGATCTTAGGCGACGGGTCACAAGAGTCCTCGAGGGTCAAGGACTCGACAGTCGATAGATGACGTGTGAACATGGCAAGTATGTCGAGGTGGTGTATAGCTTCTTCCTCGTGATCCTTCACTGGATCGGCTTGGGATGCTTGGCTAGCCGAATCGCGTAATGCCTTCTTGCCGCCGGGCCGTTGTATGTGATGATGCTGTATTGCGACGGTGAGCTGTCGAGGTCGATCAAGAAGCGGAGTGAACAAATGTGATCCGTTGTCCCCGGGCGGAAACATGGCCCCAAGTAAGTGAGGTATCCAGACCTTCTGACCTTCTCCTTGCATCTGCTTGTACGTCTCGCAGTACCCCGACAGACAGTCTTTTGCGGCCTTAGCCATTTCCCAGTGCCATTCCCCATCACCGCCCACTCGAGAAGCGATATGAAATCCTCTTAGATACCCCTCAAGGAGCAGCTCCACTTGCGCAGCCGAGATTCGCGTTGTCGTCGAGTCCTCCTTGAAGCGAGAAACAAAGTTGCGTAATCCCACTAACGCTTTGACGGCTTCTTCGAGCTCGACTGTCTGGTCGGACTCGGCGAAAGTGCTTGCCAGACGAAGAGCCGCCAGACGGTCCGTAGAAGGAGTAGACGGCTTTCTACGAAAGAAGGGAAGGGACAATAGGGAAAAAGGTCTGACGAGAGCGGCTGCCATTTCTATCTCGTCAGTCAGAATCAGACAGAGAGCGAGAACCAATTTACCATGATCTACGAACAGCCCTTCCAGCTCCGGGAGCTTACTGATCCATTCACATTCCAGATTGGACATGATCAGCGATGCTTATATCTCTGTCAGTAGCGAAAGTCATGATCAGGTATGAAGGTTATTGAGCTTTGGCTTGAGAGTGTGTGTGTGACGACAATCCCCCTTGCCCTGTTTCAGCCTCGAGTGTGTATCTCCTGGTCAATCTTGTTGTACCTAGACCGGCTTGTTTCGATCCTATGACCAATCATTGACAATGCTCCGAAGCTGCGATAGATATCAAACACCACCCTACCCATCCTCATTGCCGCTGACAACATCCATTCAGTGCCAAGTGCCACCTTTACACTCCCTTCTTTTTGCCCAGACGTTCCATTTCGAGCCCCGCTTTTACGCCTCATCCTAATTGCTACAGTCAGAACGTGCAACACTATACACTACACTCACCCTACGCGCACCATCATGTCTCACTCAACCACTCCACCGAAAGAGAAGGAGTCTTCATGGTCGAGTCGACTCCCGCTCGCCAATACACCTTTGCCATCATTTCGACCAAACATGAGTGGACTGCGGACAGCTTTATTGGGATACCTCGGTGAAGTAGAGAGAGCGATACAAGGACAGCAAGGACAACAGCAGCAGTATGTGGACGAGCCCAAGGACTTTGGCGCAACCAGCAGTGAATCTACTGGACTTTCCTCGGATGAAATGGACGAGGAGGGCCGGTCGTCAGCTGTGGCTTCCGGCTCGAGAGATGGATTACGGCAACGGGCTGCGCTAGGAGTGACTGGCAATAGTCAAGGTCCCAGTACCCCCACCGGACTGCACGAAACCAACCGGAGTCTACTCAATCACCTTTCGGCACTCCGAGAGGATGTTCGGTCATACCTTCAGCCCAAACTTTCTGTACCGCCCATCACTGTCCCTTCAATGCCTAGTCGAGACTGGCTCCGTAGTCTACCGTCAAAGCTGAGTGTGGTCGATATTGGTGTCGAGTCTCCACTCTCACCGGAATCGAAGGGCAAAGGCAGGATGCCAGATTTCGATACAGGCGCAGTCGAAAATGCTAGGAAGAGGGTACTGGAGACCGTACGCACGTTGTTGCCGTCTGAGGAGTGGGCAGGTTGGGAAAGACTCGGTTGGGAGGATCAGGAAGATGAACGCGAGTCATCCCTGAGAGGAAGGAGAAGGGCAGTGTCGGCTTCGATACATCGTGATCCAATGTACGACGAACAAGATGAGGAAGAGGATGAGCCAGAGTACCTGTTTCCCAATAGGACACCGGCATCACAACAAGCCATGGCAAAAGCCACAAGACGACAGGCCATCCGCTCCACTTCCTTCAGCGGCGCTCTTCTATCACAAGAGGTAGACCACCGAGTCGCAAAGACCGCTCGACATGGTTTCATCTCGGCGCCGATGACACGACGGACCACAGGACTGCCCTCGTTCGGTCAGGTAACTTCAGAGTCTGAGGATGATCTGGATGCTGCGGCGGTACACGATCAGCTGGAGATCGAGGAGATGAAGCAGCTATTGGAACAGCAATTGGAAGATTCTGGTCCAAGTATCGCCGAGGCTCTTCAAAGGGCCGAGGATGGCAACAAGTTGATCACCTACGACGACCTACCCTTCTGGTGGAGGAACAATGAGCATATCGTTACTGGATAGTGAGTTGCTCCTACGGCTCTGATCCTTTTGCTAACGACACAGTCGGTTCATACCACTTCATGCAAAGACCGGTCCTATACCCCTCATAAAGTCAGCCTTCACATGGCACAATGAGACAGGTGAGCTGGCCATACCATGTCTTGTATATAATCTGACAGTACAGTCAATATCCACTCGCACTTTATTCCCACCTTACTCATCACGGCAGCTATACCGGTACGTGGAACCCCGACTTCCGGCTGCTCTGACTGACATACTAGCTTGTGCTATGGGCGTCGCCTTTGACCGATCCTCACCCTCTCGATACGTACATCATAGCCCTGTACCTGCTGGCTGCAGTCGCTTGCCTCTCATCGTCAGCCAGCTGGCATGTGCTCTCAGGATGTGCATCGAAGAAATGGTTCGAGTGGGGTGCATGTGTTGACTGTAGGTCCACTTTGACCTCTCTGGTATTCCAGCTGATGTCTAGATATCGGGATTGCCTGTGTGTGGGATAGCTTCCAACGTGGTCGAGGCTGATTCCTTAGGGCTGATTGCTGCATCTTTCGGTACGGTCGCGTACAATGGCTTCTATTGCCAACCCAAGACGGTCATGCTGTACTGCGGTACTAATGCTTTGTGCGGTGCTCTGGGTTCGTATCTCCCTTTCCAGAAATGGTTCAACGAGAGGCGTCACAAGGTAACTTATTCACACACATAGAGCGCCAATCGCTGACGAGCAGAATGCCCGTATCGCATTTTTCCTTTTCCTGAATTTCGCGATGATCGCGCCAATGGTCCAACTCTTCTACCAACACGGATATGAGAAGGGGTCTAAGTTCGTCGGTAAGTCTTCGCTCAGCGGCATAACGGACACTAGGCTGACCTTCAGCACCGTTCGGTTTAAGCGTCATCACCTATGTGATTGGCCTACTGTTCTACGCATTCCACATCCCAGAGTGTTTCTATCCAGGTAGATTCGACACTTGGGGCCACTCTCATCAGGTATGTGTCTGTACCCACCAGGCGGGCACCAGGACTGATGTGTTAGGTATGGCATGTCGCTATTGTCATCGCTATCATATTGCATTACAGGGCGACCTTCGTGGCGTACCAATCGAGATTCGAATACTCCTGCGCGATGCCTGATGCCGGACAGACAGTTGGAGAAGCTTGGGACGATCTCTGGGCAAATACTTGGAAGCTGTTGCGGAGGTATTGAGATTTTCGCTAAGAAAAAGCCGTGCAGTGTGTAGTATACATAGATCATCTTGGATATTACATATTGCTGCGAAATGCCTGCTTCCTACAGATAACCTCGTCCCGTGCCTTTCGCAAACAGCTTCACTGTATTGCTCTCCAAGCGATACTGCAGAGGATTCGATCGGGGCACTATCGGGAATGCCTTGTTCGTAGTTCCAGCTTCCAGCGGTAAAAGCGCATGTGCAGAGATCTAGACGTAGATCAGCGGTGTTGGCGGCTGGTCCCAAATTAAACCACCTACCTCGCCAGAGACGTTCCCACTCCTTCCTGACGATAGCCCAGAGATTCTCCACCAGCCGTTCGATATCCTCAACAAGCGCCGAAGCAGCTCAGCTTCCGGACTTGACACGTCGGTAGGTGGGGAGGAAGCGAGTAAGGGTAGGTGATCTGCATGGACTGTTGAGACCAGACTCGATCCCGTCTGATGGTTAGCGCATGGTCCGTAGTGATATGACTGAACTCACTCGACGCGCAAGAGCTAGTACTGCTCTGACTAATCGAACGATCTCCGCTGGACCAAATCCTAGATATGATAATTCCACCAATCCATCCAGTATTATTATCGCCGGTTGCCTGTCACTCGTTTCCTTGACGAGAGTATCCCATGTGGACCTTAAAGATGGTCCAGATGCTTCATTATAAAGCGAAGGAACACCACTCGCTGAGTTGGGCAAGGGAGAAGGCGAGATAACGGTGAACAGCTTAGTCGTAGCTGCAGGTAGATTTGTGCCCTGATAGTTGATATACAGCCGGATTGACGATCAAATAACGCTCACCATCTTCTTCAATGCCGCTTCCAGATTTGCTCGACCTTCTCCTCGGCAATCTACCCATATCACCTATCTATCAGTCCGGTCCATATCAATAAACCTGTGTCACATACTTTACGTTTGTCCAGTACGGCAGCTGAAATAAGGTGATATAATGCGACATAGCCCGGAGCCGTTATGGTATCCGAGATCAGGAGATGCGAGCCAGTTGGAGGTAGTGCATTATTCGAGGAGGAGGCAAAGGGCAGATGTTCTGTCAAGTATGTCATGGTGTTGGTAGAATCTATAGTTTATAGGTGACAGACCATTCCAAGCCGCTGATACTGAAAACGGTCCGTTATCGGTTTAACAGTTTACCCGTACCACAGCGTAAGCTGTTAGCAATAGTCTCGAATTAAAATCACAAATACGCGTACACCAGGCAGTCGTGAAAGATAATCACGCTGCAGCAGCGAATTTGACCCCTAGAATGTACATAACCAGAGTTTAGATAAGGAACCAAGGCGATCCACAAAGCAGCGATACTATATACATCTTCTTCTCTACTCAAAGATAGCTTCCCTGACTTGTTTCCTGGACCAATCTCCTAATTGCCCGGGCAACCGTGTGACCCGCCTCCTTAGTCCGTCGATTGCGCCTTGAAGTGCCTCTGCCTGGTATTGCAAATCGAAATTCGTCGGAGCTAGGTTCAAACTAGCATTGAAGAGGTGTTCTACCGTCGCTGAAGCCTGCGAAGACTTCTTGTAGCTGTCAAGTCGGCCAGTGAGAGCTAGTAGGGATTCAGTCTTGAGTTCGAAAGCGGAAGTCTTCAGAAGCATCTTGGACAACAATTCTAGCCGGTCCGGATCTGTTATTAGCATGATGAGAGCATAGTGACGAATTGACTTACCAGCTTGATGTGCTGCCTTCTTGATCATGACTGCGACATCCGTCAACCAGGTCGGACGGGCGACAACTCCAAGGTCGGCTTTGTCTTCAGGTGCCGCAGCATCGTTTTGCCTTCTCTGATGTTCAAGAACAGAGAGTGTATCGACCACGTCGGAAAAGATACGTAGGATTGATGTTCGTTCCTCCTCGGCCGCCTTGTTGGGTCTCGAAAGGGTTTCATCCCATTCAGAAATGAGCCAGACGAGGACACAATCTCGGTTCACCAATGATCTGGCGGCTAACGGGAGTCTGACAAATGCAGCTAGCGCCTAATAGTCAGCCAATGCACACAAGGGACAGGGGCACGCTGACCTGGAGAATCAGACGCCTGAAAGGAATATCCGTGGAGCTCTGATACAGGGTCGCGAGCAACGACCAAGTATGTCGCCTCTTCAATAACCTCCAGTCCGTCTCTGACTTCATTCCATCCCTAAGCAGCCTGATGATCCAGGTTCTCTCATTCTTCCATCCTTCTTCAGAAGCATAGAGCATAGAGTAGAGCATTGGTACATCACTGATATCGAGGACGGGTCTCTGTAGTAAGAACCGCGAGGTGAGCGAGTATAGGAAGTGAGAGGGAGTCGCCTGGGCCCGGATCACGTAGGAAAGGAAGAGGGTAATCAAGGGGGGTAGCCTTGGGAATGAGGTGGATTCGGCAGGTGAGGGTATAGAATGTCGGATAAGGCGAAGAGTGTAGAGCAGCTGGTCACGCTCGTGGAAAGCTGTGCCCTGGTACCGTTAGCTGGACTAGGGATTGACTGGGTGAGAAACTCACCGAGATAGCAGAGAAGGTCTTTGCAAGGAGCCAATTAGCGTACTCTCGCATGTTCCGATCTCGAGAACTGAGGACGGAGACGATTATTCCGAGGCCACCACATCGCATGATCTCGACCCACTCCAGTCCGCTCAATCCCTTCTCGGTATTTTCAGTCATGGTCGCACCATAAAGTGCCATCACAAACACTGGATCGTAAATCCTCTCATTTGATTCCACGTCGGTCTTCCTAGCGAAACTCCGACGAAGAGGGAATGAAGCACATGTGTTGTTGACTTTGCCAGCGTCGAGACTTGTGAATGCGTCGTAAGCTCTTTCGGTGCCGGTCAGACCAGACGACGACCAGCTCCGCAAAATGGAGGCGATCGAGACCTTTCTGACAGATTCGAACGTCTGGAACATGTCCAAAATCTTTCGGTCTGCACTGGACATCGTTCCTCGGTATAGCGATAGCAGAGGCTCAACATAATTGGGTTGACACGATACGTATGTTGATCCGTAAAACAGAGCAGAGTAGAGACCGACGAATGGAGCTCTCGCTTCGTCCGTTGACGAAGTCTCGGAGAGTAAGGTGATCATTGTCGATTCGAGTAAAGCCGAGAGGTGAACTCGGACGAAAGAAGCTTTGAGATTAAGCGTAATCCGAGTGGTCAGATTCATCGCGAGAACCACTGCGGCGGGATTATCGAGTCGTTCATTTATGATCGCAGTGATGACCGGTTCGACAAGCTCGACGGCAAGCTCAAGTTCCGGGCACATTGTAAGGATTGAATCAAGATTGAGTAGTAGGTCGATATCTTCGATCTCAAGATCGCCTTCCGCAGAACAGAATCGAGCGACCCTCTGTAGAGCGACTTGGAAGAGGTGTCGTATCGAGCCGACCAGATCTGCCTGACCTGATTTAGCCATCTCACAAGCAAGATCGACGAAAGCGGGCGAGAAGGTCGATAGATCGACGGTCGACAAGAGCTTCTGTACGAGATCATGATTTGGGAGCAGAAGCAGAACTTGTCGGCCTACTGTCCGCATATCGTTTGTTCCCTTTTGTGCAGCCTGTAGAGCTGTCTTAGCCAACAATTCACCGTTATCGCTAAGCGTAGGTCGGACAGGCGAGTCTAGGAGTACTCTGGCGAGAGGAAGGTTACGTGTCTGCTCCCACAAAGACCCGTCCTCTTGGACAAGCTCGTTGACACTCTTGGCGATGTGAGGCGAGACTTCGACCAACCTCGTTAGAAGCATGGTGGCTTCCTGGCTTGGATCACTCAAAAGCGCGTGCAGCTCTTCGGGCGTGAGATTGATATCAAGTTTAGTCTCCATAATGTCTGGCGAGGAAAGGATCGCGATAAAAGGGACGTAAATCTTTCGCGTCAGGAATGTCGACATGTGGGCGAGGGGAACGGAAGGATCTCGAGTGGCGAGGAAGACCCCTGACAAGGTCGTTTGCACTTCGGACCCCTGTTGAATCTTGCTTGCGGCCTTCGCAATGGAACCAGTAGCTTCCTTGGCAGATTCCACGTCGAGGAGACTCGTCCACGGGCCAAGCGTTTCAACAGTCTGATTGTCAGCATAGCCCACGAAAGGAGACCCCAGAGCTTACCTGTGAGATGTCGTACTTCTTAGGCTTCTTGAGAAGGTGCACTAAACGGGAGGTGGTAGGAGTGGCAAGAGCAATATCTGTTGACGACTCGGCGTCTAGAGATTCGATAATAGCACGGAGCACTGGTAGTCAGCCATGCTCTCGGTTCAAAGGTGCGCAACTTACAGCTTCGGTATTCATTACCCTTCTCTGTGACGCAATACTCCTTGAACACACTAGCGCCAAAGACGACAGCTGTCACCTGATCGCAGAGATCGGTACCCTTCGAGAGGGCCAGGACTTGAGCGAGGCGTTTAAAGATGACTGTAGTGGTGATCGGATGACCGGTCAAGAGGTGTATCAAGAAACGAGCGATTCGAACTGAAGCGGCGGGAGATGCTGTCGAGACGATCGATTGGGTCTGGACGTCAAGCTCAGTGTCGTCGCCGTGTAGTAGAAGAGATTCTAGCGAGGTCTGCCTCCACGTTCTGACAGTCAGCTTTGCGCATGATGGTGTACTACTACGATCCAACCTACTGCTCATCCACTAGTCTTGGGAAGTCCTCCACCTCGTTGTAGGCACCTCCGGAAGTATGGTATACAGCCCTGATATCATGTCTCATAGCCTCGATCAAAGTTTCTACACCTGGCCTCTCCTGTCCCTTCTCTTTCGCCGCCTCCACAGTAGCGTCCAAACGCTGCATAACAGCCTCCAGGAACTTGTCGTCGTCCATCTTGCCCATCAGGCCTAGTAGGACTCGACGGAGATATCCTAGGATAACAACAGCAGCATCGGTCGATAGATGCTGTCCTACCATCTTTGCATGAAACTGCTCGAGGACAGACATCAACACACAAGAAACAACTCGGCTCGAGTTGGACCATGAGAAGTAGTCGGGTACCAACGTTGTGAGTTGTTCGATGTATCGGTATGGAAACTGCTGAGCTCGTTTGAAGCAATCATCAAGAAATGATAGGAGATAGATCTGTTGAACTGTCAAGAGCGGTCCAGAGACAGTCGAATGGGCTCGGGGGATTGCTGATATCCAGACAGAGAGCTCGGAAGGGTCGTGCTCGAACAACATTGTCGGGTGAAGCATGTTGTCGAGTAGTGATGATGTCAATGATCGAGTGATGGGAAGTTGAGTGTTGAGGTGGAGCTGGAGGATATGGTAGAAGTATGTGTACTGAGATGCAGCTACTCATCAGCGCTAGCCGCCTATCTCATGTTTCAAGCGAGTCTTACCAGCCTTTCTTGCCCAATCCCATCCCTTGACATCCCGAAGTAGAGCAAGTACATGAACCTGCGACAACGCATCAAAGCCCATGACTTCACCTCTTGAATACCCAAATCCACCTCCCATACCGGCTGTTCCAGCGGTACCGAAACTGGCAATACTTCCCGAATCATCCACCACACTTCCACTCTTGACCGACATCCTCTCCCTCTTCTCCGCCTTAGCACTAGATGAGGAGACCAGTAATCGTCCAACATCGAATTTAGCCTCAGCCGCGATGGATGGTAACGTTCGATATAACAGTCCAAATAGCCTTAGGGCTGATTCGGTGAGAAGAGTGGACTTGGCTGCTTGAGCTTGTTCCTCTTCTGTCTCAGTCTCCGCGGGAGCGAGTTGAGCTGACTGTTGAGCGAAAGTGA
>Ga0265797_10006843_pt1 | contig 15909 bp, 16 predicted proteins | sample P2T30metagenome_FD_192433 | JGI IMG/M metagenome (GOLD analysis project Ga0265797, IMG submission 192433) | Plant litter microbial communities from East Loma Ridge, Irvine, California - P2 T30 | ecosystem: Environmental > Terrestrial > Plant litter > Unclassified | place: USA: California... | reverse complement strand
CAGTCACACATGCTTTAACTGACCCACCGCTATCGGGAGCAAGCCCCCTCCCACAATTGGATTTTCATTTATCTTGAGGTTTTTACAAATCCGGGCTTGAGGCCGAACACCTCGACGCCCTGCGGCGTCGATTGCCCGGTCGTCACCGTCACCCGCTCCACCGGCTGGTCCATCGCCGCCCGGTACTCGACGGTACTGTCGGCCCGGATCGCCTCGCTCGGTACCACGATCGCCTGCGCATTGCTGTACGTCACAATGGTCAACCGCGCGCTCATCCCAAGCCGCACACGCTGCAACTGCTGCGCGGTGAGTGTGGGGATTGCCAGCGTTACTGGAAACTGCGCGCTGCCCTGGCTGTCGTTGGCGATGGCCAGGCCACTGACGACGCTGACCGACCCCGTCAGCCGCTCACCGTCGAACCCGTCTCCCATGACTTCCACGGCCTGGCCTTGATGCAGTTGGTTGATGTCCAGCTCAGAGACCCTGGCGACGATTTTCAAGCGTTCGATATTGGCCAGGCCGAACAGCACCTGGCCCTGGCTGACCTTGCTGCCGGCCTGGACCGGTGCGTTGTTGTTGCCGCCGCCTGCGGAGGAGGTGCTGTTGCCGGGCGCGGGTACGACGATGCCGGAGAAGGGCGCCTTGACTTCCTTGCCCTCGAGCAGCGTGTGCAGGGCGTCATATTTCACCGTGGCGTTGGTCAGCTCCATATCGGCGATCTGCCGGTATTCGCCCTTGCCCTGGTCCAGCGCCTGTTGCAGTTCACTGCGCGCCGCTGCCAGGTCCAGTTGTTGCTGCTGGGTCTGTTGCTTGAGGTCGTCGAGCTCGTTGCGCGGGATGATGCCGCGCTTGAACAGGTTTTCGCTTTCGGTGAGTTTGCGCTGGGTGTTACCGGCGCTCATTTCTGCGGTGCGCAGGCTGCGCCGGGCCCGGCTGACGGCGGCGCTGCTGTCCCAGTCCTGCATTTCCTGCACGGTGCGCCGGGCCTTGAGCTGGGCGGAGAGGGCCTCGCGCAGTTGCACTTCGAGCGTGGCCGGGTCCATGCGCAACAGCACCTGGCCGGCCTCGACGCGCTGGCCTTGTTCGACCAGGTTGGCCAGTACATTGCCGTCGAATGGCGCGGTGAGCGTGACGGTGGTGTCGGGCTCGATCTTGCCCACCAGGCCGATCTGGTGCACCAGCGGGTCGGGCTTCACCGCCAGCCAGTGTTCACCGGCGCTGGCCGGGCCTTGCGCCGGGCTGCGCAAGGCCAGCCCCGCGCCAGTTACCAGCACGATCAATAGAGCACCCAGCAGGCGTTTGCGATTAGTAGTCATTGAGGGCGATTTCCCAGCTTTCCAGGGTCATGCCCAGCGTCAAGTCCAGCTGGGTCTGAGCGTTCAAATAAGCGATCAGCGCATTGAGCCGCGCGTTTTCGGCGTTGCGCAGGTCAGTCTCGAAGCTCAGCACCTGAAAGTTGGTGGAGCGCCCGGCGCTGAGTTTTTCCCGTTCGATCTCGATCTTGCGCCGCGACAGCTCCACGGCACGCTGGGAGATTTCGTATTGGCGCCAGCGGGTGCCGAGGTCGCGCACCACGTCGTTGACGTTGCGTTCCAGCTCCTGGCGGGCGTCGGTGATGCGGATCTCCTGGTCCTCGACATTCACCCGCGCGCGAACTTCGGCCTGGCGCGTGCTGATGTCACCGATGGGGATCTGCACCTGTACCCCGGCGTAGCTGTCCCAGGTACGGTTATTGGTACGGCCGTTGTCGCTGTCAAAGGCATCGCGCACCTGGTTTGCACCGGCCACCAGGTCCACTTGCCAACGCCCGGAGTCCTTGGCGATCACCAGGTTCAGGTCGGCTTGCTGGCTGCCCAGCAGGGCGGCGAGGTATTCCGGTTGCTGGGTTTGCGCCAGGTTGAACGCTTGGCGCCTGTCGATTTCCATGGGCCTGGCCTCCAGGGCTTCGGTGGCGCGAATTGGCGTGGACAGGTCCAGTGCCAGCAGGCGCAGGAGGGCGAGGCGACTGGTATCCAGTTGGTTCTGCGCTTCCTCCACGCCCAACTGCTGGGTGGCGATGTCGGCCTCGGTCTGCACGATCTCGAACTCGGCCATGCGTCCGGCGCTGATCAACGCCCTGTTCACCTCCAGCAGCGTAGTGGAACGCTTGAGCGCTTCCTGCACGATCACTTGTTGCTCCTGGGCCCGCAGCAGCTCGCGGTAGGTCGCGATGATCTGGCTGATGGTCTGCGCCACGGTGGCTTTGAGGTTGAGGCGGTTGGCCTGTTCCGCCAGGCGCGACAGGCGCAGCGGCGCCGTGGTGGCGTCCCAGCCGGCGCCGCGCATCAGCGGCTGGATGACGGCCAGATCAAGGCCGTCGCTGCGGTAACGGCCGGCGCGGTTGGCGTTGTTCAGTTGCTGGGTCCAGGCCATGCTCAGGCGGGTGCCGTACTCGCCGAGCAGGCTGGTGGACGGTGCCAGGTTGGCGTTGCGCGCGCTGTCCTGGGAGCCTCGGGTGCCGCGGTAGTAACTGTTGAGGGTGAGCTTGGGGTTGAACACGTCCTCGGCGACCCGCAGGTCGAATTTCTGCGCCACGCGCTGCAGGTAAGCGCTGCGGATCGCCGGGTTGTTGCGCAGGCCCAGGTACACCGCGTCGCCCAGGGTCAACGTTGTCGCCTGGGCGTTCAGCGATACGCCCCGGTCATAGCCGCTGCGGGTGGTGCTCGGCGCCGAAGGTGTGACGACCACGTCAGCCGCCATGGCGGGTAGGCCGATCAGCGCCAGCAGCAGTAGCCATCTATTCATCGCGCAGGGCCTCCACCGGTTGCAAGCGTGAGGCCGAGACCGCCGGGTAGATGCCAAAGAACAGACCCACCAGCAACGTGCTGCCGACGCCCAGGGGCAGGGCGGCCACCGCCAGGGAAAAGGCCCAGCCCGACAGCCACGCGTAGAACCAGGCGGCGGTCATGCCCAATACCGCGCCGCACAGCGCGCCGACCGCGGTCAGGGTGACGGCTTCGAGCAGGAACAGGTTGCGGATATCCCGCTGGCGCGCGCCCAGGGCCATGCGAATGCCGATCTCGCGGCGACGCTGGGAAACGTTCATCAGCATCACATTCATCACCCCGACACCGCCGCCTATCAGCGAAATCGCGCCGAGGGCCAGCAGCAGATAGGCGAAGGTGCGGCTTTGGCGGGTCATGCCATCGATCATTTGCTGGGGCACGGTGATGTCGACATTGTGCTCGGTCAGTTGCGGTTGCAATGCAGCGGCGGCGTCCCGGGCCACACGCTCCATGTCTTGCCCAGGCTGGGCGCGGATGATCACGTTGTTGATCTGCGGGCTGGCGAAGATGCGCCGCATGCCTTCGGCGGGCATGAACAGCGATTCATTGGCTTGCACCGGCATCAGCATGGCCCGGGGCTGGTTATGCAGGATGCCGACGATCAGGAACAGGTAGTCGTTGATGCGCACGCGATCACCCAGTTTGAGCGGATCGCCGGGTGCGCCGATGGCCTGGGCAACCTGGTCGCCGATCACTCCATACGTTTCGCCGGCATCGAAGGCTGACAGCAATCGCCCCTCGCGCACCACCAGGCGCATGGCGGCCTGCACATCCGAGGTGCTGCCGACGAAGTTTGCATTGGCGGTGCGGCCATGGAACACAATGGGCCCGCTGAACAAGCTGAGCGCGCCGATATGGGCAATGCCTGGCACGGCCTGGCGCACCGATTCCAGGTCGAGCTGGGTGCGCATCGGGACGTTGCTGGTGCCTTTGGGCGGGAACTGAACGACCAGGGTGTCGGTGCCCATGTCCTTGAAAATCATCGCGGCGTCGGTTGCGGCGTTATGGCCGATATTGATCAGCGCCACCACCGACGAACTGCCGATCACGATGCCCAGCAGGGCCAGCACCGAGCGTTTGCCCAGGGTGCGCAGGCTGATGAACGCTTCATGCAGCAGTTGGCTCAGGCTCTGCTCGACCCGCAGGCTCATGTGCGCAGGTCCTCGTGCACCACACCGTTGCGCACCAGGATCTTGCGCTCCAGCCGCTCGGCGATCTGCGCGTCGTGGGTGACGATGATCAGCGTCACCTGCTGCTCGCGATTGAGCGCCAGCAGCAGGTTCATGATGTCCTGTGCGGTGCTGCTGTCGAGGTTGCCGGTGGGCTCGTCAGCGAGGATCACCGAGGGCTTGCCGACCAATGCACGGGCAATGGCGACCCGTTGACGCTGGCCGCCGGAAAGGTCGGCGGGGCGATGGTGGGCACGCTCGGCCAGGCCGACCTGCTCGAGCATGCGCAAGGCCTGCTCCACCGATTCATGGCGAGACACGCCGCGATAGCTCAGGGGCAGTGCGACGTTGTCGAGGGCGCTGAGGCGCGGCAACAGGTTGAAACTCTGGAACACGAAACCGATCTGCTGGTTGCGCAGCGCCGCCAGTTCGTCGGGCGTGGCGTTGAAAATGTCGTGGCCGGCAAAGTGGTACTGGCCACAGTCGGGCAAATCCAGCAGGCCGAGGATATTGAGCAGGGTGCTTTTGCCGGAGCCGGATGCGCCGAGGATGCCGCAACTGTCGCCGCTGGCAATCGACAGGCACACATCATTGAGAATGGACAGGCGTTGCCCGGCAAGCTGATAGCTTTTGCCGATGCCCTGCAGGGAAACCAAGCTGTGGTGCGCGGGGGTCTCTGTCATCATGACTACGCCTGCAGTCTCGACGGTGCTGGGCTGCCCTGTAAATCTTTGTAACAACTTGGGGGGCTGCCGGTGCCCGTTACGGACTGGTTTTATTTCTTGTTTTTAAAAAATTGTTTGAATAGTAACCGCGTTCAAACGGCTTCGCCAGCGGTGGATTTAGAGCGGTTTGATGCGTTGAAATACTGTGTGCCCAGACTTTGCGGGGTGCGAAAACCAATGTTGGCGACCCTCGATGTTGCTGTAGGCAAAGGCTTTCAAGACTATGCCACCGTGTCATTGCTTGCTTTCGAACGAAGGCCCCGGTATAAAAAATCAAATAATTTTTTTAAACAATATTTCCCACCCGTGGAACCCTTATGGTCGCGAAGAAACTCAGCGCTCCAAACATCACCAAGACTCGACTGCTGGATGCGACAGAGGCTCTCTTTATCAAGTACGGATATGACGCGGTTTTATTACGGCAGATTACCGAGCGCGCCCAGGTCAACCTGGCGGCGGTGAACTACCACTTCGGGGACAAGGATTCCCTGATGAAAACCCTGCTGATGCAGCGCCTCGAACCGCTCAATGAGCAGCGCCTGGAACTGCTGGCGCGCTGCGAGGCCGAAGCCAGCGGCCCGCTCGATTGCGATACGCTGCTGGGCGTACTGTTTGCCCCGGCCATGGGTCTGGAGCGCAGTGACCCCGCCAGTGGGGAAGGGCGTTCATTCATCCGGTTTCTCGGTCGTGTGTACAGCGACACCTCGCCGTTTATCCAGGAATACCTCAAGGTGCATTACCAGCCGGTGTTCCAGCGCTTTTTCGAAGCCTTTGCCCTGGCGCTGCCGGATTTGCCGCGCAATGAGTTAGGCGTACGCCTGCAGTTTGCGCTCAAGGCGATTTCCGGGGTGATGGCGGGTACCGAGTTGCGCTTGCTGATGAATTCCATGAGCCTGGGCCGCCCGGCCACAGATGCCGAGGTGATGGCCAAGCTGATCACTCTGGTATCGGCGGCCATTCGCGTACCGCAGCAAAGCGCGGAGGCCGAAACAGCCTTGGCCAAAGTGCTGGAGACCCAGCGCGCGATTCGCGAACAGGCCACACGCTGACCCCAATCCCCAAACCTCTGTAGGAGCGAGCTTGCTCGCGAAAAACGTCAACGATAACGCGGGCATTCTGGTGAGCCGCGCCGTCATTACGTTATTCGCGAGCAAGCTCGCTCCTACAAAGGCGGGGCGTTTTCCAGCGCCAAAAAGCGGGCAAAAAAAAGCCCGCTGGGGCGGCGGGCTTGATATGCAACGTTTGTAACGGATGAGGCTTCACACTACGTTCCGGCTTGTGAATAAAGCGTGAAAAATATGTAAGAGAAAGTGTGAATACGTTAAATCAAGCAAACTTATTCAACGGTCACACTAAATCTTCCAACGGGGTGCGCTTTTCGCCAGGCGCTGACGCATCTGGTCCACGTTAGCCGCCAGCTGTACGGTCAATAAGCGATAGCCATCCAGCGCGCTGTACACGGGGGCGTCCAGCGAGGTCTGCGGGCTGCTGGCGTTATACGGGCGTTCCAGGCGCTCGGTGACTCCTGATTTCAACGCCCGTGCCATCCCCACCAGTTGAACCCGAATCTGCCGGTGCTCAGCCTTGAGCATCACACGCATCCTTGCCGTAGCCTGCTCGTCACGCGGGTCCGGGCGGGTATTGCCAAGAATCTCCAGCGTGCTGATGCACATGCGCAGGTGGCGCTGGAGTTTGTCCAGTTCGGTCATTGAGATGCGCACTTCCTTGGACACCGACGGCATCAGCGAACGCAGTTGCAGCATCGCCGCGTTCAAGCGGTTGAGCAGTTTGAGGTGTTCATCGTCGGTGACCGATTGGCCATTGATGATCCGGCCATAGATCGCCGCACAATCGCGCAGAGCACTCGCCAGGTTGTAGCGCCACGAGTACACGGCGTACAGCGGTAGGGCGAAGGAAAACGCCAGGGCCAGCGCGATGCCGATCAGAATGTCGACGGTGCGCCACAGCCCGTCCGAAATCGGGTTATCACCGTGCCCGGCCACAATAAACACCGTGATCGCCGACAGCAGCGCGATATAGCCGCCCTTGCCGATGGCGTGGTAGGAAAAGAACCCACACACCGCTGACATCAACAGATACGTGAGCAGCGGCATACCCAACCAGGCATGTTGAACCACCACCAACAAGCCGACGCTGGCACCGATCAACGTGCCGTAGGCGCGTTCCACGGCTTTCTTGCCGATATTGCCGTGATGTTGCAATCCGCCGATCACAATCAGCATGGTCACCGACGCCCACTCACCGTGGGGCAGGTTGATACCGGTGGTCAGCAGGATCGTCGCCAGCAGGCCAATGGACACGCGCACGGCGTGGATCAGCTTGGCATGGCGATAGCGCCGGTACGGGTCGAGCAGCGGGCGCAGCAGGCGTCGCGCGAAGAGGGGCAGGTTCATCGGTATCGAGGTGTCCTCCGGTAGTGGCGCTGCAATATGAAGGGGGGAGCGAGCACGCCCGCTCCCCCTGTTTACTTAGCTGAGTGTTTAAAAGATGTAGTCGGTGCTGATGAAGTTCGAGTCACGGTTGCGCAGGATGTCACCGAGCAACGCCTTGTTGCTCTCCTGGAACTTGGTCGCCACCAGGGTGCGGATCGAGAACACGCGCAGGGCGTCATGTACCGACAACGTACCCTCGGCCGAGTTCTTGCGCCCGTTGAAAGGGAAGGTATCTGGCCCGCGTTGGCACTGGGCATTGATATTGATCCGGCCGACCTGGTTGGCGAACGTATCCACCAGGCGTCCGATTTCCCCGGCGTTGGTGCCGAACAGGCTCAATTGCTGGCCGAAATCCGAGTCCAGCACGTAGTCGATTACCTTTTCCAGGTCACGGTAAGGCACGATCGGCACCACCGGGCCGAACTGCTCCTCGTGGTACACGCGCATCTGCGGGTTCACCGGGTACAGCACCGCTGGGTAGAAGAACGAACCTCGGCTCTCACCGCCGTGTTCATTCACCACCTTGGCGCCATGTTGAGCGGCATCGGCCACCAGCCCGTCGAGGTAGTCCACCTTGCCTACTTCGGGCAGCGGCGTCAGCGCGACACCGTCCTCCCACGGCATGCCGGGTTTGAGCGTGGCGAGCTTGCGGTTGAATTTCTCGATAAAACTGGCGACCACATCCTCATGGACGAAGAGGATTTTCAACGCGGTGCAACGCTGGCCATTGAACGACAACGAGCCGGTGAGCGCTTCGCTGACCGCATTGTCGAGGTCGACCTCGGGCAGCACGATGCCGGGGTTTTTCGCGTCCAGGCCCAGTGCGGCGCGCAGGCGGTGTGGTTTTGGATGGAGTTTTTTAAGGTCGCTGGCCGCCTTGTTGGTGCCGATAAACGCAAAGATATCGATCTTGCCGCTGGCCATCAGCGCGCTGACGGTTTCGCGCCCGCTGCCGTAGATCACGTTGATCACCCCGGCCGGGAAACTGTCGCGAAACGCCTCCAGCAACGGGCGGATCAACAGCACACCCAGCTTGGCCGGCTTGAACACCACGGTGTTGCCCATGATCAGCGCCGGGATCAGCGTGGTGAAGGTCTCGTTCAACGGGTAGTTGTACGGCCCCATGCACAGCGCCACGCCCATCGGCACGCGGCGGATTTGCCCCAGGGTGTCCTGCTCCAGCTCGAAGCGGCTGCCACGGCGGTCAAGTTCCTTGAGGGCGTTGATGGTGTCGATGATGTAGTCACAGGTGCGGTCGAACTCTTTTTGCGAGTCCTTGAGGTTCTTGCCGATCTCCCACATCAGCAGCTTGACCACCGCATCGCGCTGTTCGCGCATGCGCCGCAAAAAGGCTTCCACGTGCAGGATGCGGTCAGCCACGCGCATGGTCGGCCATACGCCCTGGCCCCGGTCATACGCGCGCACCGCGGCGTCGAGGGCAGTAAGGGCGGTCTCGGCGTCCAGCAGCGGTGTGCTGCCGATGTACACGCGTTCGTCGCCAAGTTGCACCGGGCTTTGAATGCGCGCCAACGGGCCATTCCACACCCGTAGCTGGCCGTCGACCAGGTAATCACGCTGTTCAATCGGCTCCCCGAGGCGAAAGGCCTCGGGAATGTCGGCGTTGGAAGCGGGAAACAGCTGGGCGAGCAGGTTACTGGTGGTCATGTCACTACCCCTGGAATAGTTGCAAAACATGACTAGAGAGTCACCCATACACGGGCTCCGTGGCAAGGCTTGCGCGCTTTGCACTGCGCATTCCAGGCGCTTCGGGATAAACTGCGCGGCTTTCTTGAAGGAGTTCACATGAGTCAGTACCAGCCGGGCATTCTTGCCGCACCGGTGCCGTTGCAGGCACGCCATCTGTTTTTTGCCATTGAGTCCCCGGGCGCCTTGCCCGCTGCGCTGGACGCGCTGGTGCAACTGACGGATTCAGCGGCGGTGGTCGGTTTCGGTGAGCCGCTGGTAAAGGCGCTGGGTGCCGACATCGCTGGGTTGCGGGCCTTCCCTGCGGTCAGCGGTCCGGGCGCGCATAACCCGTCGACCCAGCAGGCGTTGTGGGTATGGCTGCATGGCGTGGACCGTGGTGAATTGCTGCTGCGCAGCCGCGCGTTCGAAAAAGCCCTGGCGCCGGCGTTGCGCCTGGTACAGATGACCGAAGGCTTTCGCTACAAGACCGGATTCGACCTGACCGACTACGAAGACGGCACCGAGAACCCCCATGACGACGCAGCCGTGGAAGCGGCCCTGACGGACAGCGGCGCCAGCTTCGCCGCCATCCAGCAGTGGCAGCACGACCTCGACGGTTTCGCGGCGTTACCTGCCCAGGAGCGTGACCACATCATCGGTCGTCGGCATGGCGACAACGAAGAAATCGATGACGCCCCCGAATTTGCCCACACCAAGCGCACCGCCCAGGAAAGTTTCACCCCCGAAGCCTTCGTGGTGCGTCGTTCAATGCCATGGGCCGAAAACGGTCAGGCGGGGCTGATGTTTCTGGCATTCGGGCACTCCTTCGATGCGTTCGAAGCGCAACTGCGCCGCATGAGCGGGCTGGAAGACGGGATTGTCGATGGCTTGTATCGCATCAGCACACCGTTGACCGGCGGCTACTACTGGTGCCCGCCATTGAAACAAGGGCACTTGGACCTGAGCGCGATCACGCCGGCCAAGACGATTCAAACGTAACCGGCTGACCTGGCGAACATGAAAAAGTCGACAGCCACGCCAATGGCCGCTGAAAAAAATCCCCACTGGCCGTAATCTAGGCGCCTTGCCACCTGTGCGGATTGTTCATGTCTCTTGTTGCCGATGGGCTGCCACTCAATAAACGTTTGCCGGCCGTGATTGCCCTCTCTCTGGGGATCGGCATGGCAACGCTGGACACCGCGATCGTCAATACCGCCCTGCCGACACTGGCGGACGGGATTGGCACCGACTCGGCTTCGGTGATCTGGGTGGTCAACGCCTACCAACTGGCGATTGTCGCCACGGTGCTGCCGTTTGCTTCGCTCAGTGATGTGCTGGGACACCGTCGCGTGTACCTGGGCGGGTTGCTGCTGTTTATTGTCTCGTCGCTGCTGTGCGGGCTGGCCGGTTCGTTGCTGACCCTTACCGCCGCACGGGTGGCGCAGGGCCTGGGCGCGGCGGCGTTGATGAGCGTCAATACCGCGTTGCTGCGGCATATCTACCCGGCAAAAATGCTCGGGCGTGGCCTGGGCTATAACTCGCTGGTGGTGGGGCTGGCGTTCACCTTGGGCCCCACCGCCGCATCGGCAATCCTCTCGGTGGCCACTTGGCATTGGCTGTACCTGATCAACGTGCCGTTGGGGTTGATGGCCTTGGGCCTGGGCCTGCGTTCGTTACCTACACTGCCCATCACTGGGCACGCCTTCGACCGGTTGGCAGCGCTGCTGTGTGCAGGTCTGTTCGCCTTGCTGGTTCTGGGGTTGGGCGCCGCGGTGCATGGCGCGCAAGGCGCGCTGACCTTGGGGCTGATTGCGCTGGCGCTGGTGTTCGGCGCGTTGCTGCTGCGCCGCGAGGCCGGGCACCCGGCGCCGATGCTGGCGGTGGATTTGTTCAAGCGCCCGGTGTTTGCATTGTCTTCGCTGACGGCGATCTGCGCCTTCAGCGCCCAAGGCCTGGCTTTTGTAGCGTTGCCGTTTCTTTTGCAGTCGACGTTGGGCCACAGCCAAGTGGAGACCGGCTTTCTGATGACGCCTTGGCCGGCCGTGGTGGCGGTCATGGCCTTGATTGCAGGGCGCCTGGCCGATCGGGTTTCACTGGGCCTGCTATGCGGCATCGGCCTGTTGATGCTCAGCGTTGGCATGGCGGCGCTCGCGACCTTGGGCAACGACGCCTCGGCCTTCGAGATTGGCTGGCGCATGGCCTTGTGTGGCGCCGGCTTCGGCTTCTTCCAGTCGCCCAACCTCAAGGCCCTCATGACCAGTGCGCCGTTGGCGCGCAGCGGCGGGGCCAGTGGCATCGTGGCGATTTCGCGGCTGCTGGGGCAGACCCTCGGCGCCTCGTTGGTAGCCTTGTGTTTTCATCTGTTTGTCGACAGCGGCCCGGAGTACGCTCTGTGGCTCGGTTGCGTGTTCGCGCTGGTAGGGGCTGTCGCCAGTGGGCTGCGTTTATTGCCATATCAACGCAGCGTGGAATCCTTGTAAAACAGGGCAGGGGAAGGCTAGTGTGGCGACTGAATATTTCTGAATATTTCGGTTTATGCCCAGTCTGGCCCACCGCACCGCTGATGTATCGTCCCGTCGCGCCGCGCTGACCCTCGGGTTCTGCCTGCCCAGTGACGTCTTGCTCTATCTGCTGTTACCCATGGAGTCGGACGCTTTCGGCATCACCCTGGCTCAAGCCGGTGTCCTGCTGGCCGCGAACCGCCTGGTACGGATTTTCGGCTACCGGCATGTATTGAATTTCTACGCACGCAACGGTGATCGCCTGACCTGCATGCTCGCGGCCGGCGCTGCTGCCCTGTGTGCCTTGGGTAACTCGGTGTTGTCGGGGTTCGCCGCATTGCTGGGCTTGCGTCTGGTCTGGGGGCTGTGTTTCGCCGCGCTGAACCTGTCGACCCAGGTCCTCGCCACTTCCGAGCCGCAAGGCGCCGCTCGCCGTGCAGGGCGGTCGCGTGCGTTGATCGCCTGCGGGCCGATGCTGGCGTTGCCGCTGGGCGGCGTGCTGACCTTATGGGCGGGACCGCGCCCAATCTTTCTGGTGCTCGCCGGGTGCTGTCTGATCGGACTCTGGTTCGCCCGAGGCTTGCCGGCTGCGGGCCATGACCTGCACGGCACGCCGGGGCTACGCTTCAAGTGGCCCGACAGCGTTGCGATGTGGTCGTTTATCGAAGGCGTGGCGCTGGATGGTTTGTTTATCTTTGGCCTGTCGATCCAGGCACAAAAAATCATGGGCGGTGACGCTGTGTTGATTGCCGGCGGGCTAATGGCTCTGCGTTACCTCTCGGAATTGCTGCTTAGCCCCTTGGGCGGGCGCGCCGCGCAGCGCTTCGGTGCCACCTCAATGCTGCTGCTGTTTTCGTTTTTAAGCGCCTTGGCACTGACGGCGTTCGGCAGTTATTGGGTGATTGTCGGCGCTGCGGCGGTGTTGGTGTTGCGTGCGCTGCAATTGCCGCTGGTGACCACGTTGGTGGCCGAGCGTAATCCGGGCTCAATGCGCGTGTCCGCGCTGGCATCCAACGCCGTGTGGCGAGATATCGGCGCGGGGCTGGGGCCGTTGCTGGCGGGTCTGCTGCTGCCGATTGCATCGGCGCACTGGGTCTTTGGCATCGCGGGTGCGGCGATTGCCGTGAGCGCGGTGTTTTGCTGGCGGGCCAGGGTTTCGCTCTGACGACGTGAGAGGCTCAAGCGCCTTTAACGCTGTCCAACCAGAGAGGGTCAAGGCGGGTTTGTTCCGTATCGATCCCCAGCACCTGCATTTTCGCCTTGTGTGCGGCTATCTCACCGGCCATTTGCGCCTGTGCGCTGGAGTTGGCGTCCAGAGCGTGCATCTGCGTCAGCCCCAGGTGGTAGAAGCGCAACAGCTTGATGGCCGCCGGGTCGTCGGCCTGCACCCGCTCGCTGACCTTGTGCATCACATTGGTCACGCTCATCAGGCTGCGCTTGAGCTGCCAGCCGTATACCGCCGCTGCCATCCACGGCTGAGTCCAGAAGGGGCCACGCACCAGGGCGACGGTGATCAACACCCCGGCAAACACACCGCCGACATTGAAGCGAAAGTTATCGCCGCCCGGTTCACCGAACAGCATCACCGCCAGGCTCGACAACAACATGGCCAGGGCCAGGAACACCACGGCGATGATCAACGTGCTGCGGCGGGTCTGCTGCCGGTAGACGGCGGGATCACAGGGTTTGAGCTCGAACATGCGGGTCAGGTCTCCGGAGCGGGGAGGCATCTTCTCATGCTTGAAGCAATCAAGTTGAACGATGGCCACCGGGGGTTCCTCTAAATCCCTGAAGTCTCCATGAGGTCACGATCATGTCCGAACACAAGCAACCGCCGCCTGGCACGCCCGATCCCAATCGCACCCCCGGTGAAGAGGAGCGCGATAACGATGCACTGCGCCCTAACGATCCGGCGGAGCGTCAGGACAACGACGACGTGGAGCGGGTCGAACAAGACCTGGAAAACCTCCACGACAAAGCCCGTCCGCTGTAAGCAAGGAGGTGTTTATGAGTAATCCCCCGAACGGCCCGCGTTCCGATGAACATGCCAGCGGCAAGGAAGAGTTGGGATTCGATCCCGACTCGCCCGACGTGGCCGACCCGCAGGTCGACCCCATCGGCCCGGCCATCGCACCGCTGGACAAGCAAAAGCAGTCGGAAAAAAAGCCGCCTTACGATCCGCTGGGCGACTTGAAGAAATGAACCAGGCCCCGCACGGATGCGGGGCTGTGTTTATTTTGGTGGGTTCCAGCTGACGTCGGTGATGCCGAACTTTTCCGCCCAGGGCCGGGTGGTTTTTTTCACCTGCTCGTGCCCCACGCGGCCAATGCGGCTGACGTGCGCAATGTCGGCATCGACGGCTGCCCAGTGCCAGGCCTCGGTACTGTTCATCACATCGGCGCGCACCACAAAAGACTTGGGTTTACCGTGCAGTTGATAGTGGATGGTGTAGATTTTAGCGGTACTCATGTTGCCTCCCTGTCTTGTTATAGATGGATAGGCAGGCGCGGCCAAAGGTTCATTCAAAATGACAATTCGCGCCGGTCCACGGCATAGTGGTGCCTTCGTACTGCGCCGAAGGAGCGCGCCATGACCTCGCTCACCCATAGCCGCGTATACCTGCAGCGCCTTGGCTACGACTCGCCGCCGCCGCCCAACCTGCAAACCTTGCGCGACCTGCAACTGCGCCATGTGTGCACCTTTGCCTTTGAAAGCCTGTCGACGCTGCTGCGGATGCCGGTACCGATCGACCTGCTCAGCGTCGAGCAAAAAGTGCTGCTCGATGGGCGCGGAGGTTATTGCTACGAATTGAACCAGCTGTTCCTCGCGCTGTTGCTGGAGCTGGGGTTTGATGCCCGCGGTATCACTGGATGGGTGGTGATGGGCGGCCCACCGGATGCGCGCACTGCGCGCACCCACCGCCTGAGCCTGGTGACTCTGGACGGCGTGCGTTACATCAGCGATGTCGGCTTTGGCGGCATGGTACCCAGCAGCCCATTGCGGCTGGACAGCGACGCGCCCCAGGCCACCGCCCATGAACCCTACCGGCTGACATTGAATGAGGGCCACTACACGCTCTGGGCCCAGGTCGCCCAAGCCTGGCGCGGCTTGTACGTGTTCGATCTGCAGCTGCAAACCGACATCGATTATGAAATCGGCAACTGGTACGTCTCCACCCACCCCGGCTCACCGTTCGTGGGGCAACTGAAAGCGGCGCTATTGGCCCCGGGTAAGCGCCATACCCTGGCCAACGCCCACTATGCGACTCATTATCTGGATCGGCCCAGCGAAAAGCGCGCGATCGAAAGCGCCGACCAAATGTTAGCGTTGCTGCGCGACACCTTTGCCATTCGCCTACCGGATCATCCGCAGTTACACGCGGCACTTGAAGGCTTGGTCCTGGCCCAAAGCCAAGAGTATTGATCTAGAGCCTTCGCTGAACCGTTTTTTCTCTGTTTTGGTGCAAATCCGTTCGAACTTTTTGCAAATGCCAAGGTTCGAACCGGTTCCTGAATACTTTGCCCACTCAAAAAATGGAGATGTAAAACGATGTCCAAACTATTCGGAAAATTCCTCAAGAGCACTTCGTTGTTGGCCCTGGTAGCGGCGCCAACCGTGGTGTTCGCTGCACCGTCCACCGACCCGATTTCCACCTTCGGTATCCTGGGCAGCTATAACGACTTCAAACTCGAAGGCGGTAGCGAAAGCGACAAGGACCACATGCCCGAGGCGGGCCTGTTCTACAACTTCGGCAACAAGCTCACCGCCGAATCGGGCTTCATCTACCAGGCCGGTATCGAAGCCAAGTACGGCGAGAAAAGCGATAACAAGCTCAAGGAAGGCCAGGCCGATCTCGACCTCGGCTGGCGTGCCGCGCTGGATGCACGCAACTTCGTCGACGTGATCGTCGGCGGTGGCTACACCTGGACCCGTTACGAGCCGGACACCAATGGCTATGACGTTAAGCTCACCAACAAGTCGCCGTTCGCCAAGGCAGCCCTGGGCTATAACCACCAGTTCGATGACATGACCCTGCGCGTTGAAGCCGGCGCCCGACACACCATCGATGGCCGCGCCAAGCTCAAGGTAGACGGCATCGGCAGCGACAGCGTGGACCTCAAGGACCGCACCAACCCGTACGCCGAAGTGAGCCTGCTGATGAACCAGAAGGGCAACATGCCGGTGATGGCGGGCCTTTACTACACCCGCACCGAATACAAGCTTGATGACGACTCCTATGTCGCTGACAACACCAAGCTCAAGCGTGATGAATACGGCTTCAAGGTCGGTATCGCGTTCTAAGGCACTGCCCAGGATGTGCATAGGTATCTACACAACTTTGTGGCAGCCTACGGTAACCACGATGCGAAGCGAGCCGCTCTTGATCTTGATCTTAGGCGCCCCGTTAAACCACGCTGGCCGGAATTCGACATTGATTTGGAGGGTAAACCGGCAGGGATGCCGGTTTAGCCGCCCCGCGCCATGGATGGCGCGTGGCGGCGGCCCTCCAAATCAATGTCGGATTACGGGCACACCGAGCGTGAGCGAGG
>Ga0265797_10006842_pt1 | contig 15910 bp, 13 predicted proteins | sample P2T30metagenome_FD_192433 | JGI IMG/M metagenome (GOLD analysis project Ga0265797, IMG submission 192433) | Plant litter microbial communities from East Loma Ridge, Irvine, California - P2 T30 | ecosystem: Environmental > Terrestrial > Plant litter > Unclassified | place: USA: California... | reverse complement strand
GATGGCGGCGATAGACACAGCGCCGCGCATAAAATTCGTTTCCTTGCAGCTCGCCACCGAGGGCGGACCGCAGCCGCTCGACCAGCGGGTGGCTGCCGCGCAGCCGTGCAAATTCCAGTGTCCCGCGCCGTACCCGCGGGTCGTAAAACAGGGTCGTGCCGAGCGATCGTTCGCCCAGCGCCGAAAACAGCGGCCAATCCGTGGCGGTGGCCGACATCGGCACCACCGTGTGGCCAAACACCGCCGGCGCACCGTCGCAGCACAGCAAGACTTCGCGCTCCCACACCCGCTCGCGGCGCGGCAGGCCGATCGGCTCCGCCTCTTCCAGCGCACACAGTGCCGCGTGCTGGTGCAGGCGCTTTACGCGGAAGGTCTCGCTGCTCGCTACCAGGCGCGCGGTCAGCGAACCTTGCGTCGTCAGCCAGTCGCGCATGGCAGGCGGCGCGTGCACGGCGCCCACATGGCGATGCCATTTCGCCTGGCGCAAAGACTGACCGCGCACTAGTTAATGCCCGTCTGCGTCCAGTCGACATCCGGCTGGCAGAACGCCAATACCTCGTCCACATACTGCGGGAATTCCGAAATCGCATGGTCGCTGCCGTCGATCACATGCTGGCGCGCGCCGGCGTAGTGCGCCACCATGTCGCGGTAATCCAGCACTTCGTCGCCAGTTGCCGCGACCAGGAAATAGCGCTCCGGACGCGTAATCTGCGCCACCTTCAGCGCGGCCAGCTCGTCAATATACTCGCGGCGGAACTCGAACGTCTCGTCCGAGTGCCACGTTGTCGTCACACCGACGTGCTGTTCCAGGTTCTTCAACGGATCGACTGCCGGGTTCAGCAACACCGCGCGCACGCCCAGGCGCTCGGCCAGCCAGGTAGCGTAAAAGCCGCCCAGCGAGGAGCCGACGATCGCCAGGTTCTCGGGCGCATGGCGTTCGGCCAGCAGCAGCGCCAGTTCCATCGCCGCTTTCGGCGAGGCCGGCAGTTGCGGGCAGATCAGGTCGCCTGCGCGGCCGGCCGCCGTCATCCGCTCCTGCACCACGCGCGCCTTGAACGAGCGCGGCGAGGAACGGAAGCCGTGCAAGTACAGAATCATTGCGCCAGCGCCTCGAGCAGCTTCTGGTGCACGCCGCCAAAGCCGCCGTTGCTCATCACCAGGATGTGGTCGCCCGGCTGGGCTGCCTGGATAATCGCCTGCACCATGTAGTCGATCTGGTCGAAGCTGTGGGCAATCGTACCCAGCGGCTTCAGGGCATCGGCCAGCGACCAGCCCAGCGCCTGCTGGCTGCCGAAGCCGAACACCAGGTCGGCATCCTTCAGGCTGCCCGGTAAGGCATCCTTCATGGCGCCCAGCTTCATCGTGTTCGAGCGTGGTTCCAGCACGGCCAGGATGCGCCCGCCCGTGCCGATGCGCTGGCGCAGGCCGCCGACGGTGGTGGCAATCGCAGTCGGGTGGTGCGCAAAGTCATCGTACACGGTGACATTGTTCACCACGCCGCGCACCTCCATGCGGCGCTTGACGCTCTGGAAGCGCGACAGCGAATCGATGGCCTGCGCCACCGGCACGCCCACGTGGCGCGCGGCAGCAATCGCAGCCAGCGCGTTCGAGCGGTTGTGCTTGCCGGTCAGTTCCCAGTGCACGGTGCCCTGCACTTCGTGGTTGAACACCACGTCGAAGCTGGCGCCGCCCGGATGCTCGACCATGGCCCAGTTCACGCCATCCGAGGTACCGAAACTTTCCTTGTCGCTCCAGCAGCCGCGCTTGATCACGCGCGCCAGCGAGGCTTCGTCGCCGTTTACTACCAGGCGGCCGATGCCCGGCACGGTGCGCACCAGGTGGTGGAACTGGGTTTCGATGGCGCCGATGTCCGGGAAGATATCGGCGTGGTCGAATTCCAGGTTGTTCAGCACGGCGGTCTTGGCGTGGTAGTGCACGAACTTGGAACGCTTGTCGAAAAAGGCGGTGTCGTATTCGTCGGCCTCGATCACGAAGAAATCGGAATCCGCTTCGCCCGACAGGCGCGCTGAAATACCGAAGTTCATCGGCACGCCGCCGATCAGGAAGCCCGGCGAATAGCCCGCGTCTTCCAGGATCCAGGCCAGCATCGACGAGGTCGTGGTCTTTCCATGGGTACCGGCCACGGCCAGCACCCATTTATTACGCAGAATATGTTCCCCGATCCACTGCGGGCCCGACATGTACGGCAGGCCGCGGTTCAGGATTTCCTCGATCAGCGGATTGCCGCGCGTCATCACGTTGCCGACCACGTACAGGTCCGGGGCCAAAGCCACCTGTTCCGGCCCGTAGCCCTGGATCAGTTCGATACCCTGGGCTTCGAGCTGGGTGCTCATCGGGGGATAGACGTTGGCGTCGCAACCGGTAACGCGGTGGCCGGCCTCCTTGGCCAGCACCGCCAGGCCACCCATGAAGGTGCCGCAAATGCCGAGGATATGAATGTGCATGGTCGTGGGTATGAAAGCGAATACAGGATTCTAACCGACGCGATGCCATTTTTCGTTCAAGAGTATGATCGTCCTCATGATGCCAAGCCAGAACAATGACCTATTCCAGCTGCGCCTGGAGATTGCCGCCACAGCCGCACGCATGATCGCCCAGGACGGCGCCGATTACGCCACCGCTCGCCGCAAGGCCGCACGCCAAGTGCTGGGCGTGGACCAGCCGGCCCCGAACCTGATGCCCGACAATCTGCAGATCGAGGACGAGGTACGCAAGTACCAGTCCCTGTTTGGCGGCGGCGCGCAGGCCGAACGCCTGCTGCATTTGCGCGAAACGGCCTTGCAGGTGATGGACGCACTGGCCGCGTTCCATCCTTACCTCACCGGGGCGGTGCTGAACGGGACCGCCGGCGAGCACGACGACATTCATTTGCAACTCTTCGCCGACAGTGCCAAGGAAGTCGAGATCTTCCTGCTGGGCCGGAACGTGAATATCGACATCTCGGAAACGCCCCACTTCAAGGGCGCGCGCCACGATCCGGTTGAAACGGTGAGCTTCCTGTGGCATAAGGAAGCCGTCCACGCCGAGCTCTACGATTATCATGACCTGCGTGGCGCACTCAAGCCGCGCGCCGATGGCCGCCTGCAGCGTGTCGACGCGGCCGGCCTGCGCGCCTTGATGACGACCGACCAATCTCTGGAACAGGACGAATGAATAAAAAGAAGTTGGCAGCACTCGCGGCCGTGGCCGTGGTCTTTGGCGCGCTTGGCGCTTTCCTCGGCTATAAAACCCAGCCGCAACCGGCAGCACCCGTGACCACCGCCGTCGCCCCGACCGGCGGCCCGGCCCATACGGCTTCCACTAATTTATATGCGCAGTCGCTGAACGACCTGGACGGCAAGCCGCAGTCGCTGGAAAAATGGAAGGGCAAGCCGCTGCTGGTGAACTTCTGGGCGACCTGGTGTGGGCCCTGCGTGCAGGAAATGCCGGAACTCTCGGCCCTGGCGAACGAAGAGAATGGCAAGCGCTACAACGTGATCGGCATCGGCATCGATGCGCCCTCGGCCATGAGCGAGTTCGCCGCCAAGCACGCCATCCGGTATCCGCTGTACGTGGGTGGCATGGGTGGCACGGAACTCTCGCGCGGCTTCGGCAATGCGCAGGGCGGCCTGCCCTTTACGGTGCTGATCGGCGCCGACGGGCAGGTAAAGAAGACCTACCTGGGCAAACTCAAGTTCGACGAGTTGAAGGCGGACCTGGCGGCGCTGTAGGGTGATGCAACAGGACTCGCGAACGGTCGTTCTATTCCGAACTGCGCCCAAGTCACCATTATCCGCATAGAATTTTATTGCTTGCCAATACCCCTTGTTGGCGGCAAAATGCGTCACTTTCGAGCATAGACTCTACAAAAACATGGCGAAAAAGCTACTGCTGCTTAACGGTCCCAACCTGAATCTGTTAGGGACCCGCGAGCCTGCGGTGTACGGCGCGGCAACGCTGGCCGACATCGAAAGCGCGGCAACGGCCCAGGCTGAAGCTGCGGGTGGATCGCTTTCCTGCTTTCAAAGCAACCACGAAGGTGCGCTGATCGACCGCATCCACGCTGCCCGTACCGAGGGCGTGGAGGCCATCGTCATCAATCCTGGCGGACTGACCCACACCAGCGTAGCCCTGCGCGATGCGCTGGCTGCGGTGGCGATTCCGTTTATTGAGGTACATATCTCAAATATTTACCAGCGTGAAGAATTCCGTCATTTCTCATACCTGTCGGCGATCGCCCGCGGAACGATCAGCGGCCTGGGTGTGGACGGATATCGGTTTGCCATCGACTTTGCGCTTAAATAGCGTTAATCTACGCCAACTTCATGCATCATGCGCGGATGCGCCCTCTTTTTGGCGCTTCGCTTACTCTTAAAACACAAATAATTCCAAGGGGTTCTACATGGATCTTCGTAAACTCAAGACTTTGATCGACCTCGTCGCCGAATCGGACATCGCTGAACTCGAAGTGACCGAAGGCGAAAGCAAGGTCCGCATCGTCAAGTCGTCCGCAATGCCCCAAGGCCAGATGGTCATGATGCCGTCCGCGGGCGTGCAGCAGTTCTCGGCGCCGGCTGCCCCTGCCGCAGCGCCTGCTCCGGCAGCACCAGCAGCCCCGGCCGTTGCCGCCGAAACCGGCCACGTCGTCAAGTCGCCGATGGTCGGCACCTTCTACCGTTCGTCGGCGCCAGGCGCACCGGCTTTCGTGGAAGTGGGCGCCAACATCAAGGAAGGCGATACCCTCTGCATCATCGAAGCGATGAAGCTCCTGAACGAAATCGACGCCGATGTGTCGGGCGTTGTGACCAAGATCCTGGTGGAAAATGGCCAGCCGGTCGAATTCGGCCAGCCGCTGTTCGTGATCGGCTGATCCAGCCTCGCCGGCCGTGATGTCTACGCGGCCTTTTGATCCGAACCCAGGCCGGCGCCCGACGCCGGCTTCTCTCATCTACCCAAGCTAACCATGTTTGAAAAAATCCTCATCGCCAACCGTGGTGAAATCGCGCTGCGTATCCAGCGCGCCTGCCGCGAAATGGGCATCAAGACGGTGGTCGTTCACTCCGAGGCGGACAAGGACGCCAAGTACGTGAAGCTGGCCGACGAGTCCGTCTGCATCGGCCCGGCACAGTCCGCGCTGAGCTACCTGAACATGCCGGCCATCATCAGCGCCGCCGAAGTCACCGACGCCGAAGCGATCCACCCCGGCTACGGCTTCCTGTCGGAAAACGCCGACTTCGCCGAGCGCGTGGAAAAATCGGGCTTCGTCTTCATCGGCCCGCGTTCCGATTCGATCCGTTTGATGGGCGACAAGGTCTCGGCCAAGCAGGCGATGATCCGCGCCGGCGTGCCTTGCGTGCCCGGCTCGGACGGCGCCCTGTCGGATGACCCGAAAGAGATCATCCAGACCGCGCGCAAGGTCGGCTACCCGGTCATCATCAAGGCGGCCGGCGGCGGCGGCGGACGCGGCATGCGCGTCGTCCACACCGAAGCGGCCCTGCTGAACGCCGTGCAGATGACCAAGACCGAAGCCGGTTCGGCCTTCGGCAATCCGGAAGTCTACATGGAGAAGTACCTGGAAAATCCGCGCCACGTGGAAATCCAGATCCTCGCCGACGAACACAAGAACGCCGTCTGGCTGGGCGAACGCGACTGCTCGATGCAGCGCCGCCACCAGAAGGTGATCGAGGAAGCGCCGGCGCCGGGCATCCCGCGCAAACTCATCGAAAAGATCGGCGACCGCTGCGCCGAAGCCTGCCGCAAGATCGGCTACCGCGGCGCCGGCACCTTCGAATTCCTGTACGAGAATGGCGAGTTCTATTTCATCGAAATGAACACCCGCGTGCAGGTCGAACACCCGGTCACCGAAATGATCACCGGCATCGACATCGTGCAGGAACAGATCCGCATCGCCTGCGGCGAAAAGCTGCGTTTCCGCCAGCGCGACATCATGCTGGCCGGCCACGCCATCGAGTGCCGCATCAATGCCGAAGACCCGTTCAAGTTCACGCCGTCGCCGGGCCGCATTACCGGCTGGCATCCGCCGGGCGGTCCTGGCATCCGTGTCGATTCGCACTCGTATGCGGGCTACTATGTGCCACCTCATTACGATTCGATGATCGGCAAGGTAATTTCCTACGGTGCTACCCGCGAGCAAGCCATCCGCCGCATGCAGATCGCGCTGTCGGAAATGGTGGTCGAGGGTATCCTCACCAACATCCAGCTGCACCGCGAACTGATGGTGGACGCCCGCTTCATCGAAGGCGGCACCAACATCCATTACCTGGAACAGAAGCTGGCGAACCGTCCCGACACGAAAGTGGTCGTGGCCCCAGAGAACAAGGCTGACGCATGAGCTGGACTGAAGTCGTCATCGAAATCGCCCGCGACCACGCCGAGGCCCTGTCCGACGCGCTGATGGAAGCAGGCGCCCTGTCGGTCTCGGTGGAAGACGCCGACGAAGGCACCGACCAGGAAAATCCCCTGTTCGGCGAGCCGGGCATGGAACCGACCGAGACCGCCTGGGACCACAGCCGCGTGGTCGCGCTCACCGATACCGACGCGGACCAGGCAGCCATCGTTGCCGAAGCCGCTGCCGCGATCAAGCTGGCCGAGGTGCCGGCGTTCACCACGCGCGACGTGGCCGACGCCGACTGGGTGCGCCTGACCCAATCGCAGTTCGAGCCTATCCACATCGGCACCAACATCTGGGTCGTGCCGAGCTGGCACGAAGCGCCGAACCCGGACGCCCTGATCCTGGAACTTGATCCGGGCCTGGCCTTCGGTACCGGCAGCCATCCGACCACCCGTTTGTGCATGGAGTGGCTGGAAGCGCATCCGAAACCGGGCAAGTCGGTGCTGGACTACGGTTGCGGCTCGGGCATCCTGGCGATGGTGGCCAAGAAGCTCGGTTCCGGCGACGTGGCCGGCGTCGACATCGATCCGCAAGCGATCGAATCGGCCCGCGCGAATGCCGAACGCAATGGTTGCGAGATCGACTTCTACGTGCCGGACGACCTGGCTGTGGCGCCGAACGCGCGTCACGCCAGCGGCAAGTTCGACATCGTGGTCGCCAACATCCTGTCGAGCCCATTGAAGCTGATGGCGCCGATGCTGTCCGGCCGCGTGGCGCCCGGTGGTTCGCTGATCCTGTCGGGCGTGCTGGCGCGCCAGGCCGAGGAAGTGGCCGCCGCCTACGCACCTTTCATCAAGCTGGGCGTCTGGGCCGAGCAGGACGGCTGGGTTGCCTTGCACGGCACGCTCGGCCAGGACACGGTTCCGCCCGCGCGTTCCGCCACCGCCTAAGGAGAGCCCAGGCATGGCGCTCGCCACACAATGCCCCCACTGCGGCACCATGTTCCGGGTCGCCTCGGACCAGCTCAAACTACGTGGGGGCATCGTGCGCTGCGGCGCCTGCCAGGAGATTTTCGACGGCAGCGCGTCGCTGGTCGACCTCGATGCGCTGCCGGTGCGTGCGCCGGCAGCAGCGGCGCCGCCTGCCGTAATCGAAACGCCCGCGGCACCCGACCTCCCCGCTGTACCCGAAGCGCAGGCCGAAGCCGACGTCGCTGCCACACCTGACGCACCAACCGAAGCGGAAGCATCTGCAGCTGTTGCGCCGGAATTGGAGCCAGAACCGGAGCCGGAACTGGAGCCGGAGCCGGAGCCGGTCAACGAGCCGGCAGCAGACGCCGCAGCCGACTCCCTTCCCATCGCCGTTATCGAAGCCGAAGCGCCTGCCGCACCTGCAGACGCCACCGCGCCGAACTTCGACGACCAGCCGGTCTACACGCTCGACTTCAACCATACCTTCGACCCGTTCGGCATCCTGCCCAAGGTCGCTGCGCCGGAAGAGACCGCCCCTTTCATACCCGCAGCGGAAGCCTTGTCGGCAGACGCGCCGATAGCGAAGGTGACGGTCGTCGAACCGGCGGCGCCAGTCGACGCCGATTCGGCCGCGCAAGCTGATTCGGATAACACCACATCGGGCGACACCGCCCAAACGCTCACGCCGCCGGCCTTTGAGCCGGCCACCGAGATCGCCTTCCCGCCTTCTGGCCGCATCGAGCCGACCTTTGGCCTGCCGGTGGACGAGGAGATCGTCGCCACCGCCCTGCCCGGCCACGAGGACGAGCACAGGCACGAGCCGGCGACGCCATCAACCGCGGCACCGGTGCGCGCTGCCGACGCGCCGCCGATGCTGCCGTTGCGCGAGGCGGCGGGCGCCATCGTCCACGGCGCAGCGCCAGCGCCAAGTGCGCCGCCGGTGGCCCGTACGCCTTCGTCCAAGCGTGCCGAAAAGGCCGCCGCCCGCCGTTCGCGCCTGACCCCGACGAAAATCGACGCGCCGCCGAAAATCCGCGTGCCGGAGAGCGACGAGCCCGAATTCGTGAAGCGCAGCCGCCAGCAGGAGCAGAGCGGCCGTACGCGCAAGATCGCCATGCTGGCCGGCTCGATCGTGCTGCTGCTGATCCTGATTGCCCAGGGTGCCTTCACCTTCCGTAACGCGCTCGCCGCCCGCTACCCCGGCGCGAAGCCGGCGCTGGTATCCGGCTGCGCCCTGTTCGGCTGCCGCGTCGAGTTGCCGGCCCAGGTCGACAACCTCGTCATCGACACCGGCGAACTGACCACCCTCGGCGGCGGCGCCTATGCGTTCACCACCCAGCTACGCAACCAGGGCGCCGTGCCACAGGCCTGGCCCAGCCTCGAGCTGTCGCTGACCGACGCCAGCGACAAGCCGCTGGTGCGCCGCGTCTTCACGCCGCGCGACTACCTGGCAGCTGGCACGCCGGCCGCAAACGGCCTGGCCCCGCGCGTCGAACAAGCGATCACGCTCCACTTCCGCGTGGACGACCTTCAACCATCCGGCTACCACATCGCCGTCTTTTATCCCTGAGCGAACATGACCCACCCTACCCTGATCTGCGGATCGCTGGCATTCGACAAGATCATGCAGTACCACGGCCGCTTCGGCGACACCCTGCTGGCCGACCAGCTGCACCGCGTGAACGTGTCGTTCCTGGTGCCGACCCTGCGCACCGAATACGGCGGCTGCTCGGCGAACATCGCCTACAACCTGAACATGCTGGGCGGCGACCCGCTGATCATGGCCACCATCGGCCAGGACGGCGCCGACTACCTCGAGCGCCTGCGCAACTTCGGCATCAAGACGCGCGCCATCAAGACCATTGCCGACGCCTATACCGCGCAGTGCTTCGTCACCGCCGACCAGGACAACAACCAGATCAACGCCTTCCACCCGGGCGCGATGCAGTTCTCGCACGAGAACAACGTTGCCGACTGCGGCCCGCTGCGCGTGGCGATCATCGCCCCGGACGGCCGCGACGGCATGCTCAAGCACGCACGCGACTGCGCCGCGCAAGGCGTCCTCTTCATGTTCGACCCGGGCCAGCAACTGCCGATGTTCAGCGGCGAAGAACTGCTCACCTTCATCGAGCAGGCCACCTATCTGGCGGCCAACGACTACGAATTCGAAATGATCGTCGACCGCACCGGCCTGAAGCTGGAAGAGATCGCAGCGCGCCTGGACGCCCTGGTCATCACCCGCGGCGAAAAGGGTTCCGAAATCTACGCCGGCGGCGAGCGCTACGACATCCCGGTGGTCCCGGCCGCGAACATCGTCGACCCCACCGGCTGCGGCGACGCCTACCGCGCCGGTCTCCTGTACGGCATCGCCCAAGGCTACGACTGGAACACCACCGGCCGCCTCGCCAGCCTGCTCGGCTCGATCAAGATCGGCCACCAAGGCGGCCAGAACCACACCTTCACCCCGGTCGAAATCGCCGACAAGTTCGAAGCCGCCTTCGGCTACCGCTTCAAGTAAGTCGAGGCCAAAGCGGGCCTGCTGCAGCGGCTGTGGCCCGCTTCCTCAACCGTACGGTGGGCACCCCGTGCCCACGCGGTTACGTGCCCCGATGACGGCCACGTCCGTGGAGGCATCGCCCCCACCCTAAAACCCGGCCACGACCACCACGCAAAAAAATGGGCAGCTAATCGCTGCCCATTTTCACATCCAGGGAAACCGCTTAATACGGCCCCGGCAACACCATCCTCAACAAATACAACGCAATCTGCAACAGCAACACCGCCACCAGCACCGACAAATCCAGCCCGCCAATCGGCGGCACCACGCGCCGGATCGGCCGCAGCAGCGGATCGTTCAACGCATGCACGAACGGCGCCAGCGGCGCATGGGGATTGACCCAGCTGAAGATCGCCTCGATGATCAACAGCGCCACGAACCCATAGATGATCCACTTCACGAAGCGCGCCAGCGCCCACAGGAAGACCTGCTCGCCGCCGGCGCCGGCCAGGAAGTAGATCGACGTCGCCAGCAGCACCACGATGAAGGCGCCGATCAGGCTCGCCCAATCGTAACCACCTGCCCCCGGCACCACACGGCGCAGGGGCTTGACCAGCCAGTCGCTCAGCGTGAACGTGAACTGCGCCACGGATGCAGGTGGACGGACGCGGATGGCCTGCATCCAGAAACGCAGGAGCAGGACCGCGCCCAGCACGGTGGCAGCGGTGTCGACGATCAACTGAAGAATGGGCAGCACATGGACTCCTTAAGATAAAAAAAATACCGCTGTGCGAACATATCACACAGCGGTATTTTGCCCCAAGCGGGCGTGAACTGTCGTTACGGACGGCTGCTGGTCGGGAACGGCCATGCCGCTGCCGGCGCCAGCACGGTCTTCGCGGCCGAAGCCGGTGCAGCTGCCTTCTCGCCTTCCTTGTCCTTGGCAGCAGCCGGCTGCGCTTCGGCCTTGGTGTCGGCGGCCTTGGCGGCTGCTTTCTTCGCAGCTGGCTTCTTGGCCGCTGGCTTGGCTTCCGCTTTCGCTGCCGGCTTGGCTTCCGCTTTCGCTGCTGGCTTGGTGTCGGCTTTCGCTGCCGGCTTCACTTCAGCTTTCGCTTCAGGCTTGGCTTCGGCCTTCACTTCCGGCGCTGCTTCGACCTTGGCTTCCGGCTTGGCTTCGGCCTTGGCTGCCGGTGCGGCTGCCTTGGCTTCGGTCTTCGCTTCCGGCTTGGCTTCGGCCGACTTCGTGCCGACCGCGCGCTTGACTGCCGGGTTGGCGGCCAGGGTCGCTTCCGACTTGGCCGGTGCTGCAGGCGAGTCTTCGGCTTTTACCGTCGAACGCGCTGCCGGTTTGGCGGCTGGCTTGGTGGCGGCAGCTTTGGCTGGAGTCTTGGCTGCGGTCGTGGTTGCGGCGGCTTTCACCGGAGCGGCTTGCGCTGCGGTTTTGGTCGCTGCTGCCTTGGCCGGAGCCTTGGCTGCGGTCTTGGTCGCTGCTGCTTTGGCCGGAGCTTTGGCTGCGGTCTTGGTTGCCGCGGCTTTGGCCGGAGCCTTCGCTACGGTCTTGGTCGCTGCGACTTTGGCCGGAGCTTTTGCTGCGGTCTTGGTCGCTGCGGCTTTGGCCGGAGCTTTTGCTGCGGTCTTGGTCGCTGCGGCTTTCACTGGAGCCTTCGCTGCGGTTTTGGTCGCTGCCTTGGCCGGAGCCTTGGTTGCGGTCTTGGCCGACGACTTGGCTGCGGTTTTAGTCGCTGCCTTGGCTGGAGCTTTAGCTGCAGTCTTGGTCGCTGCCTTGGCCGGAGCCTTGGTTGCGGTCTTGGCCGACGACTTGGCTGCGGTTTTGGTCGCTGCCTTGGCTGGAGCTTTAGCTGCGGTCTTGGTCGCTGCCTTGGCCGGAGCCTTGGTTGCGGTCTTGGACGACGACTTGGCTGCGGTTTTAGTCGCTGCCTTGGCTGGAGCTTTAGCTGCGGTCTTGGTCGCTGCCTTGGCCGGAGCCTTGGTTGCGGTCTTGGCCGACGACTTGGCTACGGTCTTGGTCGCTGCCTTGGCTGGAGCCTTGGTTGCGGTCTTGGCCGACGACTTGGCTGCGGTCTTGGTCGCTGCCTTGGCCGGAGCTTTAGCTGCGGTCTTGGTTGCGGCCTTGGCTGGAGCCTTGGTTGCGGTCTTGGCCGACGACTTGGCTGCAGTCTTGGTTGCGGCCTTGGCCGGCGCTTTAGCTGCAGTCTTGGTCGCTGCCTTGGCTGGAGCCTTGGTTGCGGTCTTGGTCGCTGCTGCTTTAGCTGGCGCTTTCGCTGCGGTCTTGGCGGCGCTCTTTGCCGGAGCTGCCGTTTTCTTCGCTGCTGGCTTGGCGGCGGCCGACTTGGTCGCGGTCTTGGTTGCAGCGGTTTTCTTCGCTGCTGGTTTCGCTGCTGGCTTGGCCGCAGCTTTTGCTGCCGGTTTTGCAGCTGGCTTTGCAGCTGGTTTAGCCGCAGCCTTTGCTGCCGGCTTGGCAGCTGGTTTCGCCGCAGCTTTCGCCGCTGGCTTGGCTGCCGGTTTAGCGGCTGCCTTCGCAGCCGGCTTGGCCGCGGTTGCAGCTTTCTTCGCTGCTGGTTTCTCTGCTGCGGCAGCTTTTGCGGCCGGTTTGGCGGCAGTCTTGCCTGCCGGTTTTGCTGCTGGTTTCTTAGCGGCTGTTGCCATTTTTGTTCTCCTTCTCTGCGATGAGAAAATACGCTACAAGGTTGAAATCCGTCCGACTGTCTACTGCATCGGGCGAATTATTCATCGGCACAAACCAATCGGTTACTGCCAATGAATACGGCACCAGCTGAACTGCTGCAACTCCTCACAATTGCAGCGCTTCAGCCAACGACGTTGGAACACCCACACTTCCAGCACCTTCACATCGCTACCCCTGCGGGCGCGAAAAGAAAAAGCCGCCTTGCCTGATGTCGATCAGGCAGTGCGGCTTGTTCTTTTCGCTAAGCTTAAGTGCATACTGAGCGTATCGGCGTCCCGTTATTCGATCGGTTTTGTTTGCCAGTGAGCATGCAAAAAAATCCATGTTCACGTTTTGACAAATTCAATCACGTAAAGTACACGAAAACCTTGTCAGTGCGCAACCCGCACACAGACATTTCACTCTATTGGACAGCGCCGCAACGCATCGAGCTTCAAACGGCGCCTTATTTCATCGGCAAATCTCGCAAAACAGTTTTCGCCTGACCCGCGCACGATTGAATTGCGCAAACGCAGAGAACATAAAAAAAGCCCGACGATTTCGTCGGGCTTCATATCGCATACAACAGAAGATCAGTCCCAGTTCAACGCGCCGCCAGTCTGGTACTCGGTCACGCGCGTCTCGAAGAAGTTACGCTCTTTCTTCAGGTCGATCATCTCGCTCATCCACGGGAACGGATTCTCTTCGTTCGGGAACAGCGCATCGAGGCCGATCTGCACGGCGCGGCGGTTCGCGATGAAGCGCAGGTAGCCCTTGAACATCGGTGCGTTCAGGCCCAGCACGCCGCGCGGCATGGTGTCTTCGGCGTAGCGGTATTCGAGTTCGACGGCTTGCAGGAACAGGCCCTTCAGCTCGTCGCGGAAGGCCGGGGTCCACAGCTGCGGGTTTTCCATCTTGATCGTGTTGATCAGGTCGATGCCGAAGTTCACGTGCATCGATTCGTCGCGCAGGATGTACTGGTACTGCTCGGCGGCGCCGGTCATCTTGTTTTGACGGCCGAGCGCCAGGATCTGGGTAAAGCCGACGTAGAAGAACAGGCCTTCCATCAGGCAGGCGAACACGATGATCGACTTCAGCAGCTGCTGGTCGGCTTCCAGGGTGCCGGTCTTGAATTCCGGGTCGGTCAGCACGTTGATGAACGGGATCAGGAACTGGTCCTTGTCGTGGATCGACTCGATCTCGTTGTACGCGTTGAAGATCTCCTGCTCGTCCAGGCCGAGCGACTCGACGATGTACTGGTAGGCGTGGGTGTGGATCGCTTCCTCGAAGGCCTGGCGCAGCAGGTACTGGCGGCATTCCGGCGCCGTGATGTGGCGGTAGGTGCCCAGCACGATGTTGTTCGCGGCCAGCGAGTCGGCGGTGGTGAAGAAGCCCAGGTTGCGCTTGACCAGGCGGCGCTCGTCTTCGGTCAGGCCGTTCGGGTTCTTCCACAGCTCGATGTCGCGCTGCATGTTCACTTCCTGCGGCATCCAGTGGTTCGCGCAGCCGGCCAGGTACTTGTCCCATGCCCACTTGTACTTGAACGGCACCAACTGGTTGACGTCGGTCTGGCCGTTGATGATGCGCTTGTCGTCGGCGTTCACGCGCTTGGCGATTTCGGCGGCGGGTGCGCCTTCGAGATTGCCTGCGAGCGCAGGGTTCGCGCCTGGCGCGGTGCTTGGTTCATCGTCCCATGACAACATGATTGTTTCCTTTGAATTCTTGACGTGGCAGCGCCCGGCATGGAGCCGGGCGTGCGATTAACTATTTAACGATTATTGGCAAGCTTCGCATTCGTCGAAGCCGGCGTCGCCCGGACGCAGGTAGCAAGCCGCGCCGTCCACGATTTCCGGCGCCGACGCTGCCGAGGTCGAGGCAGATGCGGCAGCAGGTGCCGCTGCCGGAGCCGCGTGACCCGTCAGGCCGCCCGACACAGGCACCGCGTTCAGCGCGCCGGTACGGGTGGTCGACTTCTCCATGTGCGTTGCCGCGATGGTGCGCAGGTAGTAGGTGGTCTTCAGGCCGCGCAGCCATGCCAGCTTGTAGGTTTCGTCCAGCTTCTTGCCCGATGCGCCGGCCATGTAGATGTTCAGCGACTGGGCCTGGTCGATCCACTTCTGGCGGCGCGATGCCTGCTCGACCAGCCACTTCGGCTCGACTTCGAACGCGGTGGCGTAGATGTCGCGCAGGTCTTGCGGCACGCGGTCGATCTTGGAGAGCGAACCGTCGAAGTACTTCAGGTCGGCGATCATGACTTCGTCCCACAAATCGCGGGCCTTCAGGTCGCGCACCAGGTAACCGTTGATCTCGGTGAATTCGCCCGACAGGTTCGACTTCACGTACAGGTTCTGGAAGGTCGGCTCGATGCAGGCCGACACGCCGATGATGTTCGAGATCGTCGCGGTCGGGGCGATCGCCACGCAGTTCGAGTTACGCATGCCGAACTCCTTGATGCGGCTGCGCACCACGGTCCAGTCCATCGATTCGCTGCTGTCCTGCTCCAGGTAGCCGCCGCGCTCTTCCGCCAGCAGCTTGATCGAGTCCTGCGGCAGGATGCCGCGGTCCCACAGCGAACCAGTGTAGGTCTCGTAGCGGCCGCGCTCTTCGGCCAGTTCGGTCGAGGCCAGGTAGGCGAAGTAGCAGACGGCTTCCATCGACTTGTCGGCGAATTCAACAGCCTTGTCCGATGCGAACGGCACGCGCATCATGTGCAGGCAGTCCTGGTGACCCATGATGCCCATGCCGACCGGACGGTGGCGCAGGTTCGAGTTGCGGGCCTTTTCCACGGCGTAGTAGTTGATGTCGATGACGTTATCGAGCATGCGCATCGCGGTGCGGATGGTCTTTTGCAGCTTGACGTGGTCGAGGCCATCGCCCTTCATGTGCTGCGGCAGGTTCACCGAGCCCAGGTTGCAGACGGCGATTTCGTCGGCGCTGGTGTTCAGGGTGATCTCGGTGCACAGGTTCGACGAGTGCACCACGCCGATGTGCTGCTGCGGCGAACGGATGTTGCATGGGTCCTTGAAGGTGATCCATGGGTGGCCGGTTTCGAACAGCATCGACAGCATCTTGCGCCACAAATCGAGCGCTTCGACCTTCTTGTACACGGTCATTTCGCCGCGTGCCGCCTTGGCTTCGTAGCCCAGGTAGGCTGCTTCGAAGGCCTTGCCGACCAGGTCGTGCAGGTCTGGCGTTTCGCTTGGCGAGAACAGGCTCCAGTGGCCTTTTTCCATCACGCGCTTCATGAACAGGTCGGGAATCCAGTTCGCCGTGTTCATGTCGTGGGTGCGGCGGCGGTCGTCGCCGGTGTTCTTGCGCAGGTCGAGGAATTCCTCGATGTCCATGTGCCAGGTTTCCAGGTAGGCGCAGACCGCGCCCTTGCGCTTGCCGCCCTGGTTGACCGC
>Ga0265797_10006841_pt1 | contig 15911 bp, 10 predicted proteins | sample P2T30metagenome_FD_192433 | JGI IMG/M metagenome (GOLD analysis project Ga0265797, IMG submission 192433) | Plant litter microbial communities from East Loma Ridge, Irvine, California - P2 T30 | ecosystem: Environmental > Terrestrial > Plant litter > Unclassified | place: USA: California... | reverse complement strand
GCGCCGTCCTTCCTCTCCATAAAGCAACTATCTCTGACTGAGGAGAATCAAAGCCTGGATAGTCTTGACAAGCAATCAGGCTGCTCTCGTCCAAGAAGTACAAGTCGTGCCCTGCAACAACAAACTTGAATAGGTACCCCTGGAGATCAGCTGGTCTCAAGACGAATAGGGCTCCCCCAAGGCTGCGGGAAATATGCCAGATTCCGGAATTGTTGCCAACCGTATCTGGGTCGTGGGGCCATAGCTATGGTGGAGAAGGGTGTGGATGGGCGGGTAAGCAAAACAAAGTACAAACGCAGTGCTGCTTAGGGCAAGGTACGCCTGGCGAAAGACAGCCACATATGACCCCGCGCATCACGGTTTCCCTCTATGGCGCTGCAGCCGTTACGATCGCGTAAGCCAAAGGTGTTGCCGTGGTTGACAAACAGCCGAGGCGATGCTGCCAAGCCTGCAGCCGGCCTTGACGCCCGCAATTAAGCACAAGTCCCCACCCTATCTAGCCGTTGCTCAATTCTGCAGTCGAGCGTCTTTTGCAACATGACATTTTGTGTGCTGTACCTAGAGACTCATCGTTATCAGGTCCGCTATCGCACTGCTCGCCTGGTCCATCTCGAGCTCCAGACTCCCCATGGGTACCACTTGGGTACCAGGCCGCCAGCCGTCTTCCCAACCAGAATCTTCCCTTGCACACACGACAACAGTCAAGTGGCCCTTGGCATCAAGCATACCAAGGCCTCTTATCACGTCTTGGCATGGCTCGTGTGCTTCTCCGCTCTGTACAAGACCGTTATTGGCGAACACTGCGTTGGCCTTGTACCTAATTTCCACCACTTGTCTCTATGTAGCAGGTCGCAATGAGCTCAGCCTGCGAACTTCCATTGTAAGCTGCAGGAAACGCTTACGCAGACGTCAGTAGTGAGCGATATTCCCGGTTCCTGGGCCCGGCGCTGGTGTGACTTGCAGGCGCGACAGCATCTAGGTAGGTGAACTAATGAGCAATATAAATTGCGCAGCATAGCCGGCAGTTTAGGAGGAACCACTTCCTTCACAGCAACGTTCAAGTGAAATTCACAATGGCTGGTTTCAAGTCCAAGTCAATTGCAGCTCTTGCAGCATGTGTCGCAGCAGTCGATGCGGCCGCTCTTCAACCTCGCCAATACAAGCCGCTCGTCAATTCGGTATGCGGATCGACGTACTATAGCTCTTCATGGTCTGACATTCATAACAGCAAGCTCTCCGCGATACTCTCCACATTGACAACCTGTTCGCCAAGGCCGAAATCCTTCAAGAGATTGCGTATAGCACGCCAGGCAAGAATCGTGTCATTGGAAGCAAGGGTCACGAAGACACGGTGGAATACATCAAAGGGCAACTTGAGGCCTTCCCCGACTACTACGATGTCTACACCCAAAATGTGCCGCTTAACATTGGTACCAATGCCACGCTCACGGCAAACAACAAGACGATTGAAGCTTTTGCCGTCACCTTGGCTCCTGGTGGCAACGTGACTGGCCCACTGGTCGCCATCCCCAATCTCGGCTGTGAAGAGGTATGTTCGCTTTTTGTACCCTCTCTGGATCGTACTAACATTGCAAAAGGCCGATTTCCCCGAGTCCCTTTCAGGCTCTGTCGCTTTGATCAAGCGTGGTGTCTGTTCGTACGGCGAAAAGGTCGAGATTGCAGCTGCCAAGGGCGCACTCGGTGTGGTAGCCTGGAACAATGCCGAAGGCACCCTTGAGGGCTACTCGCTACAAGTCCTCTTCCCCAAGGGAGAGGTCGTCCCCACGGCTGGTGTCACCATGGGTCAAGGAGAGGCTCTGCTTGCACAGCTTCAAGCAGGCGTGAACATCACTGTCGACATGATGACCGATGCCAAGCTCTACAATACCCGCAACGTCATCGCAGAGACCAAGGCTGGAGACCACAACAACGTGATCCACATTAGCGGTCATTCCGACTCGGTCACTGCAGGCCCCGGTATCAACGACAATGGTTCTGGATCAATGTCCATCCTCGAGATTGCTATCCAGCTCACCAACTTTACCGTCAACAACGCTGTACGCTTCAGCTGGTGGACCGCTGAAGAAGCTGGCCTCCTAGGTGCTGAATACTACGTGCACGAGCTGCCTCAGGACGAGCGAGACAAGATTCGTCTGATGTTGGACTATGACATGATGGCGTCTCCTAATGCCGCCTATGAAATCTACGACGGTGATGGTTCAGCTTTCAACCTCACTGGGCCAACCGGCTCTGCAGAAGCTGAGCACGAGGTTGCCGCCTACTTTGACAGCGTTGGTCTCAACCACACCGAGATTGAGTTTGACGGCCGTTCAGACTACGGTCCCTTCCTCGAGGCTGGCATTGCTGCTGGCGGCATCGCTGGCGGAGCCGAGGGTATCAAGACCGAGGAGGAGGCTGAGATGTTCGGTGGCGGCGCTGGTGTCCCTTATGATGTCAACTACCACGAGGACGGTGACACGGTCAACAATCTGAACCTGGAAGCTTGGATCGAGTTTACCAGGGCGATTGCTCACATGACTGCTACTTATGCGGTATCTTGGGACAGCATCCCGCCCAGGAACGCAACGGCTGCTCGAAAAAGGTCTGAGAAGTACAAGCAGTACAAGCAGGAGTTTGTCAAGACGAAGAGGTATCAAAGATGGGTGTAGATGGGGCCTGTGCTATGTATACACGCCGAATTTCATGCTATGAACGAAAAAAAGTATCGAGTCAGAAGACAATCAATCATCAGTGAACTTGGGTGGTGAGAAATGCATGAGCAATGCGTGAATTAAGCCCAAGTTTTAAAATCTTCAGCAAGCTGCTACACACGAAACAGATCGCCCCGTTCAAATCTGTCTGCTGCTATCTAAATCCCATTACTCATCGTCGTCGTCATCGTCGTCGTCGATTACAGGAACAGGGTCGGTCTTGGCAGTAGTCTTGACTTTCCGGTCCTTCTCCGCGCCGCTCGATTTCGTGCGCTTGGGCTTCGCCTCCTCCTCTTCATCGTCATCATCATCATCATCCTCTTCAGGTGCTGCAGCGTCATCATCGTCGCTTACATCGTCTTCCTCGTCTTCCTCCTCATCCTCGTCCTTGGGCTTAGTGCGCTTGGTCTTCTTCTTTGGTGCTGGAAACTTTTCGTTAGATGGAAAAACTACAAGACCAGAAAAGTGGGTGGGTAGTTGATTGACTTACGAGGCTCTTCGGCGTCGGAGTCGTCCTCGTCAAAGTTTGAGCCCTCGGACTCGGCGTATCTAGGGTTATGACGTTAGCTTTTTGCCGCAAACTCCGCGTCAGCAGAGAGCAGATCAAAGTAACAGAATTTTAACCGGTCATGCATGTGCAAATGTTGCGCGAATTCAAAGGACAGATGCTGGTCTAGGTCGGTGCAGCTTGGGGGGGGGGGAGAGCGTTGCAATCGGACGGTCCTCCACCGTGGCTCAACGGAAGCTTACGATCACCTTTTTTCCCCAAACACGCGCAGCGACAAGGCTGACTCGAGGGGCGCAAATAAACAACGTGATTTGTCGTATGAGCGACGAAGAGCCAACTACAACAGCATACCAAATGGCATGATTGCGACAAAAAAAGGCGCGATGGCATGACGTCAAGAAGAAGCGCAAACTTACTCCTCTTCACTCTCGCTCTCGTCACTTGGGAGAGCAACGAGCTCCTCGTCCTCATTCTTCCTCTTCCTAGTCGTCATGATTACCGGCTTTTTGAACGCGAAAATCAAGCCAGGAAAAGTTTGGTAGAGAGTAAAGTTTCGCAAAAATAAGGGAAGGAAAAAAAAGGTGCTAGTTGCGATTCCAGGCTGGGGGAGTGAGCTATGGAGAGAAGCTTGCGATGGGGGAGAAAGCTTACGAGCGGGGAGGGGGTGAGCACAACCAGAGAACGGGGGCCTGGATGAAATAGCCAGCTGGGTACACACGCACACCACCACCACCTACGCAAGCTTGCTCTACCAAGGAGGCTGGGAAGTCAGGGACCCTTTTGCGGGCTCCCGGCTTTTGCTGTATGGCTTAGTTCGGCCTGTTCGGGTGTGCCGCGGGTGGCCAATCATAGACCGCCGTCGCTATGACTTGCATCCGAGCCCCGGCCATCGAGGGCACACAAGCGTAGTTTTGGTGTTGTAGATTTGCTGCAGGTACCGTGTCAAGGGAGCGTGAGATGATGATGATGCTGCTGCTGCTGTCAGGTAGGTGTATGGTAGTACAAGTCGCTATTGGTGTGTGAAGGGTAGACTTGTAAAGGGCGGCTTTCATGTTGGATTCGGCGTCGCGACTCATTCATCCGCGCAGCGCGGGATCGAGATGCCTGCTGCATGACGGCATGGGGAGCGGCTTGACAGGTTCAGCCTATCTGTTGCAACGATATCGAATCTGGATTGTGAGGGAACTTGTGATGCGACGCTGGTAGTGAGGGAGGGCGAGAGGGGCCGCTGGGCTATGGGAGACATTGGCAAATAGATGCGGCTTTTGGCTACAGTCATGTTCATTCGAGTCCAAGTACTTAGGCCTTTCTTTAGGCGGCAGCATATGCACGCCAAGCTTGTCATGTTCGCAGCTCGAGGTGCAGAGCTCTGTAACCCAAACAGGCAAGGCGCAGCCCACTAACCCCAGTTGACCCCTCCCTCGGTATCCTGTCTCATTCGTGCTGGCTCGAGTGCCTTTCTTGTCCCTCAATTATTTCTTGAACTGAATACTGACTTGGCCCAAACACAACGCTCCTTTGCAACAGCCACAATCTACAGCAAACGCACGCCCAACATGTCTGCGCCCCAAGTCGCCAGGGGACAGAGGGGCCCACGCCTTTTGACTCTGGACAAGCGCGACTCGTACCAGTACAAGTCGAGCGCAAGCAAGCGGCGAGCCATGCCCGCACCTCCTCCCGCGAAACCCATCCAACGCACATACAAATGCTGCGACGACCCAATAATAGATACCAGCGATGACAACGTCATGTGCTACTCGTGTGGTTATGTTCATTCCGAGCACCAGATCGTTTCCGAGGTTACCTTTGGTGAGACTTCTGGCGGAGCGGCCGTGGTCGAGGGTGGCTTCATCCATGCGAATCAACGGCACGCAAACTCCATGGGCGGCACCATGCGAGGCTTGGGCGGCATGGAGAGCAGGGAACAGGCGGCTCTGAACGGCAAGAACGCCATCCAAGCTCTTGGTGCTTCTCTCAACCAGCGCGAAGCAGTCATAGAGCAGGCCTTTAGTTGGTATAAGCTCGCCATGAACTACCGCTTCATTCAGGGACGTCGGATGAGGAATGTCGCTGCTGTATCCATCTACATGGCAGCCCGGAGGCAGCCCGAGAATACGCTCATGCTCATCGACTTGGCCGAGAAGATTCAGACCAATGTTTGGGCCTTGGGAGACACGTACAAGTCCTTCTTAGAGATGCTGAAAGAGGAAGATCCGGCACAGCTGGTTGGCAACAAGGCCGTCCAGGAAATCGAACCGCTGATGCTCAAGTACTGCAGGAAACTCGAGTTTGGAGACGACTCCCACAGGGTTGCTGATGATGCCTGTAAGGTGTTGAAGCGCATGAACAGAGATTGGATGGTACAGGGTCGCCAGCCCGCTGGCTTGTGCGGTGCTTGCATCGTCATAGCCGCGCGTATGAACAACTTCCGCCGCACCATTCGAGAGGTCGTCTATGTTGTCAAGGTCGCCGACTCTACCATTACCTCCCGTCTATACGAGTACAAGCGGACACAGAGCGCCGCTTTGACCGTGAACCAGTTCCGTGAGTTTGGACCGCGGCTGAAGGTCAAGGCTCAGCCACCCGCTATCTGGAGACGCGCAGAAAAGGAGAAACGGATAGAGAAGAGGAAGAAGCGACTTGAGGAGGGTGGTGATGCGGAAGCTGACAGTGAAACCCAGTCCGATACCGCCAGTGCCGAACCTGGCACCACTACTTGTCCAACAAGAGCAAGCAAAAGGCGGAAGTCCAACGACGGTTCCTCTCAACAAGGCACACTCCAGCCTACACCTTCTGGAACACAAGACAATGGCGTAGCTGCAGAAATAAATACCTTTGACGGTAACAACGAGGCCGTCATTGAATCAGTCGCTAGTGCAGTCGAAGAAGTCGAGGCTGGCGAAGCCACAGATCCGGACTTTGTCATGCCCAAAAAGCGTGGTCGCCCGCCAAAGAAGCGAGCCCCAATCGTCATTCCCGAAGAAGATCTCGAAATCGAGCAAGATCTAGAGGAAGAAGTTACAAACACTATCAAAGACTGGGAAAGCATCTTCAAAGAGATTGCCACCAACAAAGACCACGACCTCCTCCGACGCTCCGGCTGGACAGCAGCAGAAATGGCCCGCGCCGCCACTGACATACGCGACATACCTGTCAATCTCGACCCAGACATTGGTCAGGACGAATTCAACGACGATCCGGACGTCGCCACATGCATCCTCTCGCCCGAAGAAGTCCGGCTCAAGGAAGCAATCTGGATCACCGAAAACGAAGAATGGCTCCGCGCACAGCAGGAGAAGATGCTAAAGGCCGAGCTCGAACTCGCCGAAGATAAACCAAAGAAGCCCAAGCAGAAGCGGAAACACCACCAAATGGGCGACGGCAGTGTTCTTGAGGGCCAACCTGCTGCTAGTGCCGCGGAAGCTGCACATAAGATGTTGAAGAAGCGCGCAAAGGGCTTCAGTAATCATATCAATTATGAAAAGTTGCAACAGTTGTTTCCTGGCGGTGGTAGTAGTACTAGTGCCGCTGCAACGCCTTCGGCTGCTTCTGCTTCTCCCGCTGCTGTTGTGGCCCAACAAGTTACCAATGTGGATGCTGAGGGAGAAGACGACGAGAACGAGGAAGAAGAAGAAGAAGAAGAGGAAGAAGAAGAACAAGTTGAGGAAGAGGAAGACCTAGAGCATCAATACATGGATGATGAGGATGAAGGGTTTGGTAACGAGAATTACGATTACTGAGTTGCTACTGCTATTACGATACTGCATATACCGTATACTTGGGTTTCTACTCTTTTTTTTATCAACTAACCACTTTTTTATGCATATACCCATCGGTTACTATACGGCGCATTATAGCATAGCATAGTATAGCATAGTGTACGGAATACAGAGTTGAGTTTTCCCTGATTTCAATACAATATCATCATCGTGCATGCTTCACAAACAACATCCTTTTCACACATGATTTCAAACGTGAGACAAGCAACAGCTCTAACTTGTAATAGGGGAGGAATTCCCAATTAAATACATTGGTCCCTGCTTTCGTAACTCATCACACATGCTCTTGCTCATGTTACCCTAGAAATCTTTTTGCTTTGTCGCAAAACCCTCTCTTTCCAAAACAAGAAAAAATCGAACAAATAAACGCCATTTTCCCCTCTGCAAGCAAAGTCTATAGTGAGGAGAGACAGTAGAAGCCCCCTAAAAAAAGCTTCCGTCTCGCTATTTACAAAACTTAGCACATCTTGTACTGTGCCTGACCAGTTGCCTGCCTGTGCATGTCCTCTGTTTCGAGCTTGTAGGAGATGGAAATGTCCAAATCACGGTGGTTCTTCTCGCTAGGCTTGTTCTCCAGCACACCGCCAATCGTCTCGCCTTCTTCGACGGTGAGCACGTCCTTGAGGTAGAAGACGGTCTGTTTCCAGTGTGTGTACTTTGTGTGGGGGCCGGTGGAGAAGCGGATGGGCTTGTGGCAAGCGGCAAACTCAATGTCGAACCAGGCAATGATGGCGTGGACAAAGTCGTTGCGGCGCACCTTGAGCTCGTACGGTAATCTGAAGGCAAGGTCGGCAACCGTGCAGGTGTATAGGTCGAGCGTGATGACAGGAGAGGGGTCGGTAACGACGGCCTTCATGTCGACGGTGTCGACGAGCGGCTCCGTCATGGCGGTGGCCTTGAGCGGCGAGTAGTCGAAGCCCCAGACGTTGTCCCAGACTAATCGATTAGCATCTTGATCTCGCACAAGTTTTGCGGACGACACTTACAGCCAATCTTCTCCTCCTTGTAATCGCCGTCCTCGATACCAGCCATGAAGATGGTGGCCTTGTCGGGGAAGATCAAGCCATCCTTGACCAGGTACTTGTCACGCGCGTACAGGACAGTGTCCAACATGGACTCGTATAGAAGGAAGTAACCCATCCACTCAGATATTATAATGTCGACCTTGTCAAAGGGTAGAACGACCTCCTCCATCTTGCCTTGCAGCAGCGTGATCTTGTCCGACATGCCGTTTACCTCGACAATCTCCTTTGCCTTGTCGATGATGGTCGACATATCAACGCCGATGACGTGCTTTGCGCCAGCCTTCACGGCGAACCTAGAACGCACTCGTCAGTGCATGCTCGCGTGCCGTGTGTGAGGTGGGGTGGGGGGGCGCGTACATGCTGAGGATGGATGTACCGCATCCGACATCGAGGACGACCTTGTCCTTGAACAGGTGTGGGTTCTGGTAGATGGCATCGCGGTAGCTCTTCGTTCGGACTTCATCTTTCTACGGATGCAATGTTAGCTGTTTGCTCGTAGGCGGGAAAGAAGCCTCTAGGGCGCCATTGGGGTCTGCATACCAACATCTCCTCGTGGATGCCTTTACACGCGGATTAGTGACATTCTCGTAACAAAACAGCGGCTCGGAACGGACCATGGTGGTTATAGCTGCGCGACACGACATTAGCAAAACATCCTTCTGACTGGACCCTCGATTATTTGCCTACCTGTTGAAGTAATGCGCCTCAGAGTGCGCCATACCCGTAAGAGGGTCTTTCTTTCCGGCCTCCTGATGGTTTGCCATGTTGATTATAGGATAGAGCAAGGTGAGAGGAAGTGAGAAAAAATGGGTGAAGAAAACAAAAACTGGCGCTTTCTAACGCCGAGGGTTGGGATTCGGAAATTTTGGTTTTGGTAGTACTGGAAGTGCACAGACTTAACCAAGGGTCCCAAAGCGGGGCATCTAGCGCTTGCGAGCTAGCCTTCAACAGGCTTGACACGACCATTGTGGGCTTCTCTTGGTATCTTTGAAGCACTAACTAGATTTTCAAAGCCGCTAACTCTCTTCCCGCGCTTTTCTGCTACTTGTCGCCGAGAATGTGATCCATCAGAGTGTTGCAACTACGAAGCTATCACCACAGACCCCTATTGATGCGTTTCTAACATGCAGTATGCACAACTGTCCCTTGGGCGCCTACAGGAGGCTGTCACACACTTCCCGCTTCCCTCTCATACCTCGCACTTATCTCCTTCAGTGCCCCAATGCTCCTCCACCCAGTCTGTCATGAGATCCGTAAAGCTCTTTCCATCATCAAACGCTTGCGTATCCTCCACCACACGCTTCTCGCCCAAGTACTCTAGAGCCAGCAGTACCCATTTCTGAATGAACTCGTTGTACATGAGATCTACAGCTTCAACCTCTCCATGCCTTCCAATCGACTCACTGAACCCAACGTCCGCCTGAATGCAGTTTGGAACATTGTAAAAAGTGATTGGTTCGTGTATGGTGTCATCTCCATCCGTACCAGCATCGTCTTTGGTTGTGTAGCCTGGGAAGGTTTCGAGGTCACCATCGATAGAGCGAAGTGGTGTTTGGCCTTGTTGAGGACTGGCGAAAGTGTTGTCTTGAGTGGCGAGCAAGTGCGGTCTGTATCGCGCTGCTGACACCTCTGGGGGCTGTAAAAGCGCGTTACTCTCCATCATCTCCAGCATGATTGGACCCTCGCTGTTGAGAAGCTTCAGCACTTGGCTCGCCGCTTTGTATGGAACGTCTTTGATGTAGCGGATAGAACTGGTAAACGGAGAGACGAGGAATTTTGTATCCTTGGTGAATGTTCCTTTGAAGATGTCGAAGCGAATTGCGCCGGTGTTGGTGATGACGATTGCTTTTCCCCCAGAACGTATGCGCTCGGACTTTTCAATAGTCTGGGGCAGCAGTTGTTCGCCGATCCAGGTGAAGATGCTCTCGTTATGTGGATAGGGGCGACGACTGACCCAAAGATCCTGTGGTGCGCAACCGTATACCTTTCCTAGGCCAAGAGACTGTCTAGCATCACCAATTGCTTTGGAAACTTCCTTTCCATGCTCAGTCACGAACCCCTTCTCGTCTTTCGCGCTGTGGTGCTGCATAGAGAACAGGTTGTTGTCAATATACCGGCGAGAGAATGTGAGCTTCGATTTCTGGGGTACAGGGGCCGCATCCTTTGTTCCGCCAGTACTGAGTCCGTCAATAGACATGAAGCCGAGCGTCTCCATATATCGTCCGCTCTCCAGGGCTACAGACTTACTGTCAAAGATTTTGTAGTCGCGGATATGTGAATGACCACCGAAGAATTGGATGGGGGTGTCCCAGTGCAGAGATCGGATAGTTGAAAAGAGCAGCGCATATTCTTCCGATCGGATGTCCACATGGCCGAAGACGATAATTAGGTCAAGGTTTTTGTCTTTGAGCGCTTCGGTGAACCACTCTTCTTTCACCGTATCCTCCACCCTCTGGACTACAGAGTTGTTTGCATTCGCCGTAAAATCAAAAAGAAATCCAAAGGCCAAGATGCGGATTCCTTGGTTCTTGGTCGTAAACTTCTTGAAGCGTGGAGCAAGCGGTTCTAATACGCCGGTTTTTGGATTATAAATATCCAAGTTGGAAGCCAGGTAGTTGCCCTTGAAGTCGGGGACAGTGTGGTAGAACTCGCCCTCAGCAGTGCTGGCTTTGTATAGTTCATGATTGCCAGAGCATATGAGGTCGATGTTTTGCTCTTTGGCAATCTCGTAGGTGAATTTGCCGCGGGGCTTCGAAGAGTCGTAGATGGCGTTGCCTTCGACGCGATCTCCTGTATCTACGAGTAGTAGATCTGAGCCATCCGCATCGGCTTTGTCGCGCATGTGTTTGGCAAATGAGACATAGTCACCCCAATCAGACGAATACGAAGCTCTGGCACGTGTTAGAATGCAACTATGGCGATAGACATTGCGAGACCTTGGTTTTCCCGATGCCACGCGGCTCTCGTAAACACACGACAGGACACTGTGAAGAGACACAGGGGCGCAAGATGACTTACTCCTGCAAATGACCACCCCACCACCCATGTATATCTGTAGTATGCAAGAAATTCAGTTGTGCCCAGGGAAGGTCGCGCAAGGGGGCGGCTTTCGGAGTTGGCGCCTCTGGCTGAACGCAGGAAGCCCCTTTCAGAAGCGCAACAAAAACAACGGATTTCCGAAACATGATGAAAGACACGAAGCTGTGTTGCTCGTTTCCGTTGCTGGAACGCAGTTGCACTGGAATGCTATAAGACCATCTAGGTAACGCACGTGCGGTTATCACCTGATGCGGCTTCCAAACGAGTGACGTAAGCTGGCCTCAGTCACCAGAAAGCGTCGCAGGAGAGTTGGGACTGATGGAATCGGTGAAACAGGACAACAGAAACAGAGGTGCTGCAACTGTCGAACTGTAAACAGACGGTGGGCAGCCAATCAGCTGGTGACGCATGCGGTGAAGGAAGACGGGCCGTGGCTGCAGCGAGCCTGGTCCATGTGAAGACTAGCGCAGACCTTACTAAATCCATACAGGTCAACATTTTTCCATACACGACTCCAGCCTCCCAACAACAACCTTCAACCCCAAATTTTCCGGTCGCGTCATCATTCTCCCAGTCGCGTACAATGGCTCGAGCTGCAGGATCCCGCGCTGCAAGCGCAAAGCCTGTTGAGAAGAAGGAATCCAAAGAAGTCAAGACCAATGGTACCGGTACGTCACGTCCATCGCGAGTATCGAAGCTCCCACTAAGAAACAACGCAGCCTCTCGACGAGGCGCAAAGAAGGTCGAAGAGGAACCCGTTGCCAATGGGATAGCCGAAGAGGCCGAACCCGCTGATGAAGACCCTATGGAAGTGGACGAAGTCGAACCACAACCGAAGAAGCGTAAGATCTACGCGTCACAGTCTGCGCCACCATTTGCTAAGAAGTCTGCAGTTCCTGCACGCAGTCGCGTAAAGAAGACCGAGACGCCCGCGCCTGAGCCCAAAGCCGCGACCAAGAAAACGACGAAGCGCAAGAAGGATGAGGAGAGCGAACCAGAAGCAGAGGAGGCCGAGGCGCCCGTGCCTATTGTAAAGAAGGCAAAGGTTGAAACCACAAAGCCTGCGCCCAAGGCAGCAGCAAAAGCCGCGTCCAAGCCTGCACCGAAAGCTGCACCAAAGGCTGCACCAAAGCCCGTGTCGAAAACGCCAACACCACAGCCTGAAGCCGCAAAGGTCGATCCCGCTCTGGTGCCAAACCCCAAGGGCCCAAGGCGACCCAAGGGCAAGAAGACTGAGATCAACGCGGTACGCTACACTGAGCCTCTCAAGGTTTTTGTCTTTGGTGAGGGTGGCTCTGGTGAGCTGGGCTTCGGCGCAACGAAGAAGGCCATCGATGTAAAGCGACCGCGTTACAATGAGGCTCTCACCAACATGAACGTTGTCAAGGTTGCCACGGGTGGCATGCACGTCGTTGCGCTCACAAAGGACAACAAGATCTTGACATGGGGTGTCAACGACAATGGCGCACTTGGACGCGACACGTCCAATGCGAATGTCCCGATGCGCGATGTAGAGGCCGATGATTCAGACTCTGATGAGGATGAGACTGGTGGACTGAACGATGCCGAGGCCACACCTACACCTGTGCCATCCGAGTTCTTTCCCGAAGACACCATCTTTGTCGACATCGCGGCTGGCGACAGCTGCTCTTTTGCGCTGACCACCGAGGGTGCTGTTTATGGTTGGGGTACATTCCGCAAGAATGAAGGTATCCTTGGTTTTGAACGTGGCAACCACACTGCGCCCCGTCCTGTATACCTTGACAGCGTCAAGAAAGTCATCCAGCTCGTCTGCGGCACAAACCACGTTTATGCATTAGACAAGGACCACCACGTGTATGCTTGGGGTAATGGACAACAAAATCAACTCGGCCGCCGTGTTACCGAGCGTAGTCTCATCCAAGCGCTGCAACCGAACAAGATCGGCTTTCACGATGCTTCCATCAAGAAGCACAGCCAAAAGATCACTCACATCGCGTCTGGCGATTATCACGGTTTGGCCATTGCAGAGGATGGGCACATCTGGGCTTGGGGCGCAAACAACTATTGTGAGACGGGCTACACTGACAATGCTGGCGCAGACGATGCTAGTGTTCTCCAACCTAAGATCATACATAGCTTAGAGGGCAAGAACGTTACAACTCTCGCAGCTGGTTCGCATCACAATATCGCCATCACCAAGGGTGGGGAGGTCCTTGTCTGGGGTCGTTGCGACGGTTCACAGACAGGTCTCCCTCCTTCTCAGCTCGAAGCTGAGACCGACGAGGAGAAGGTTTTGAAGAACAACGGCAAGCCAAAGATTCTCGTGCAGCCCACACCTCTTCCGAACCTCAAGAACATTGTCGCTGGCGCATGTGGCCCTGACCACACGATCGTCATCGATGAGGCCGGCAAAGCCTACTCCTGGGGCTTTTCTGCCAACTACCAGACAGGCCAAGGTACCGACGACGACATAGAAGTCCCAACCATGATCGATAATACCGCCGTACGGGAGACGAAGCTTACTTGGGCTGGCTGCGGTGGTCAATACAGCATGTTGGCCAGCAAGAAGGAGTAGGCTGTCATGTCTGTCCTTACTTGTACGTTCGGTGCCTTTGACGCCCGACTTTTGGTCAGATTGATACTTTTCGATTTCTCTTCATCTAGTCATTCCTTTTCACGTTATATGGGTTTTCCAGACGGGCATTCACGGCGTTCAAGTTTTACGGGGCGGTCTCTTGCATAGCGGATACTTGATGTGGTATATGGGATGATGGGAATTATCCACCTTCATTAAGCGGCTGAGCGTTTTATTCTAAGCGAAGAGAATATCGCTATGAACAGGTTAGAATGTTTCGTAGATGGCTCAGTCGTGCTTAATTGGATCCTTGTAATAGTACAATGCTATGCGTATTTTCCATTTCGTGTTAACCATGTTGCAATCAGATTCAACAGAGCCGTGTTAGCAGCGGCGCAGAGCGTGCTTGATACTGGGGCAAATATACATGTCGTAATAAGAGAGTATCTTTACATGCAATGTCGCTTGATGTGTATGTATTCAAGCTCAATAGTGCTGGCATGATAGAGCTTTCCGAGTAAGTCCTTACGTAAGCAGACTGCCATGACGCTCGACCGTGCCAAAAGTTTCGCGACCATCACCCGCAGTGCATCGACGTCAACCCCACCACTATACAGACCGACTTTCCCTCCACCTTTAATCAAACTGTACAAAGCCACGATCCTGGATGATACAGTACTTGTAGCTTACCAACCCTGTAGCTCCATAATCGCAAAGATGCCTCCCAAATCAATGATGACGGGCCGTGGCCGTACTGTTGCCGAACCCAACTTCGCATCCAGCGCGCTCCAGGCATTCACAAGCAAGGAGAACAGGACGATTGTCACTGCTGTGGGCATGTTTGCTGTAAGTCGCCTAGTTTTATCCCAACCTCGAGGGGTGGTGTAATGAAGAACGGCAAAATATCACAGACGAGACCCGGAGCTAATAATTATACCTAGATTGGTGTTACATTCCTACACAGCAGCTGGGCAGAGATCCTCCTTCCCGCATAGATTCCAAAATCCGAGCTCGAGAGGAGAGAGAATGGATCAGCATTGCGACATACGCTCGTCAGCCATGCCGGTCGCATCTACCATGCCACAGTCCACGAAATGCCCATAGCCTATAGATACAAACAAAACAACACTTTCTAGAAAGAGCGTAGGAAAGGCGTTCAGGTTACCCATACAAACCCCCCTCGGTGTCAGTCGAGTTGGTTTATGGATGAATCTGGAATTATCGCCAGCTCAGTCCTGAGCCTAGTTAATGGTCTTACGAACAATGTAACATATGTACACTACCACTGCCACCACCACCACCATCAACAAACCAAGTTAGCACTCGCCAGCCTCACCCGTGTCTCGCGTCCTTTACAAATTTCTTCCCTTGTTTAATCTCAATTATCAACGTCTCGCATCCAGTCTCACCAACAACAAGGCCTAGTCTTTTAACCATGCGTCTACAGACGTTAACTCAAATCCTATCCTGCGTCTTTTTTCACATTTGAAACGAGATGCGCCACGATGCACGTCAAAGGCTAAAACAGGTGCGGTACAATAGCGACAACAAACAAAGGGGGGTGGGGGGTGCACGGTACATGTATGCCGGAATCATCTGTTCAACAACAATGTGGAAGAAGAGAGAGAGAGATAGAGAAGGAGAAAAAAAAAACCCCCTTGATTCAAATAGGTTGTAGAGTGTAAATAAAAAACCCCTCCCGTTTAAATAAATTGTCTTTGATGTAACTCATTCAATTTTTTTTTCTTGTTTAAATGCTTCTATCTAGAGACAAATTATTTGCGCTTCTTCTCTCCAACGTAGCAATTTACTTATGTACGCCCGGCTGGTTTTGGACGCGGGAGGGGCTGTTGGAAAGATGCTAGATGCTAGATGCTAGATGCTAGATGCTAGGTGCTAGCAAAAAGGGCGCCAAAGTTGGCGACTCGGCCTGATCCAATCCAATCCAACCTCACAAATCACGCAATCATGTAGAACTCTGTAAGCCATATCTACTGTACTACTGTACGGAGTTTGTGTTGATGGCTGGCTGGCTGGCTAGTAATCAGCTACGCAGACACATGCACATTTCTACCTGCAAAAAGGGTGGACCTAGATGTAATTGATTCGCCCTCAGTGCGACTTGTTTTTTTTTCTTCTCCCAAGTCGACGACGTGCGGCACGGGCTGGTTGGTTGGTTGGTTGGGCGTCTAAGCTCGTATGCGGCAAAGGCAAAGCTAGTGTCGGTGAGAAAGCAAAAGGGAAAACCCGGTTACTGGTAACGGTACCTGTAAGCGCTGGTGGCGTTGTGCA
>Ga0265797_10006840_pt1 | contig 15911 bp, 14 predicted proteins | sample P2T30metagenome_FD_192433 | JGI IMG/M metagenome (GOLD analysis project Ga0265797, IMG submission 192433) | Plant litter microbial communities from East Loma Ridge, Irvine, California - P2 T30 | ecosystem: Environmental > Terrestrial > Plant litter > Unclassified | place: USA: California... | reverse complement strand
CAGCAAGTACCCTAACACACTACCGCTACCACAACCACGTCCCAGTAGGTGCTACCCTTTTCCACTCGTCCATATATTAGCCAGAGCTTTTGGGATCTTCCAACTCTCCAACTTTCCGCCAATCTCACCCACCCACCCACCCGCACAAACACACTACACGCTTCGGTGCTTAGTGGAGCCTGGACTACTTGGCTGAGCCTCAGGCTGACCCATAGCTAGGAACACCTTGGTTGCACCCACTTGCTGCCTGTGACTCCTCTCCTCAAATTCCTTCCTTCTTCTCACCCGCTTCAACCACATCGCTCCCTCATCCACTCTTCTCCTCACTCTCACTCTCACTCGATGGCTTCCAACCGCAACAGGCGCATTGCAAAGGAGATTGCCGACATCCACAATGATCAGCACTCCAAGATTGTCGTCGAACCGGCAGGCAACGGGGAAGACCTCACACATTTGCGCGGTCAGTTTCTGGGGCCACCGGATACACCATACGAGGGCGCAACCTACTTTGTCGATATCAAGATTCCGAGCGAGTACCCCTTCCGCCCGCCCGTCATGAAGTTTGAAACCAAGATCTGGCACCCAAATGTCAGCTCACAAACGGTAAGTGGCCACCCAACTGGTTATACACCAGCACTGACACCCCGCTATATAATTGCACAAGGCTAACTGAAACAGGGCGCTATCTGCTTAGACACACTCTCCTCACAATGGTCACCCGTCCTGACCATCAAGTCCGCCCTCATCTCGCTACAGTCCCTCCTCAGCACCCCCGAGCCAAAGGATCCACAAGACGCTGAAGTAGCCGGTATGCTCATTCGGAACCCCGCCGAGTTTGAGCACAAGGCCCGCGAGTGGGCTGTCAAGTTTGCCGGTGCTCCCAAGAAGGAGATTGCAGAGGGCAGCGGTGGTGCCACGGCCGCGTCCATCAAGAAGAAGGCACAGCAGGCGAAGCAAAACGAAGAAAAGTCGAAACTCGCTGCATACAAAGGCTACAACAAAGATCTCGTTGACCGCTTCGTAGCAATGGGCTTCGACGTTGAAGCCGTCGTTGCCGCATTTGAATACGTTGGCATTGACCGAATGGGTGGCGAGGATTACGAGTTGGAAGAGGCTTACATGGGCGACATTACTGCACGACTCTTCGGCGAAGCGTAAACTGTCTCTCGGGCTATCTCTCATTTATGTTGCTAATTTACTGGCTTGTCACTCTAGAATAACCTCGGAGTATTCTATTATCCCCAGTTAGGGAAAGGTGTATGGGCGTATGGTACAATCAGACCATCTTTATTTCGCCTTTTGGCGATGGCGTCGGCTATGGTGTTTGAACGGGCTTGGGTGTTACTGGTGGCGATGGCGATGATGATGATGAAGTGGATACTCTGTAGATGTGCACTGTAGTCCAACAATTTTTGTATTCGGCTCTTCCATTTGTCTAGTGATATGTACAGTTTAAAGTTATTTACTCGTTTTCTACATCATTGCCAACATTTAAGCGATAGCAGAGTCGACGTGAATAACAACATTGCCCGCCTTGGTAGTAGGATCGAGCACAAGAGGCGCGCTTCCAAGCACCGTCATCGGGTTAGGCTTCTCGACATTCTGGGAAAGCTTGAGGACTAGACGAACATGTTAGAAAAGCACGTCTAAACCCGGTGAGGAACACAAGAGTGAAGAAGAAAAAATTAACCTACCAGCACCATCGTACTCCCACGAAAAAGTCGAAGGCCTGCAAATCGTGCCGTTGCACTGGCTTCCAATACCAATCGGATAGCTGTCTGACACAAACAGGGCGAAGATTTGCTGTTCCGACCCAGCGGTTTCGATGGTCGCGTTCCACGCGCCCATGTTGACGGCGGGCATGGCTGAGGCGGAGAGGGCGAGGGCGAGGAGGGAGAGGGGAGTGGTGAATTGCATGATTGTATCTTGTGATTTATGGCGTGTAGGGTTAGAGTGGATGTTGTTTGTGTTTGTAGGATTAAAGTGAGAAAGTTGCTGGTGTTGTTGTTCCTTGTGTACAGATACTCAAAGGTGTTTATATACCCTTCTTTCTCCGCCTTCTCCTATTCACATTGCCTTCCCCATCCTCGTTCTACCTAGGTAACTTGACAACAGAGGCGGTCAATAGCTAGCAGTCCCCCATAACCCTGTACCTGCGATGCTACCGCGACAGGGGCATGTCTATGTGGGCCGAGGCCGTTTCGATGGGGTCAGGGACCGGCTTTGGATTCCTAGATAGGTGCGGTGTGCATGGCATGATTGTCTGTGCTGTTAGCGGTATTGGATGCACCCCGGACGCCACAACATACGCATGTGCTTGTCCAAAGACGAAGGATGTGTTTGTATAACGTTTTTAATCTCAATTCGTATGTTTTCACCTTTTTTTTTCACTCTTCCATCGGGGAGTCGTCCTGTCGCGCCATCTAGATCGCGATGAACACCAAAGGAAATCGCTCTACGAACGACTCGTACCTGCCAAGCACTACCCTTGGCGCTTCTTGAACATGTGCAATGCGGTGAGGCAATTGTCTCCACATGTGGGGTGACTATTCTGGGCCAGGGGAGGCGGTGCAGGTGTAGTAGTATACTTGATCCAACATAGTCTGGCTATTTTCCGCTTCATGATATTCTGGGAGAAACCCTGCTGTTCACGATTGTATTTAGACTAGGCTATATGACGTGTGGACGCCATGGAGACGGCGTTGGGAAATAACCGCCAGGGGTTTGCATTAACTATAATGTTGCCGAGTTTATAATTAGAACTACTGGCCGACGACTACCCTCTCGCTTTTTCGTGTTTCTGTCACATAGTTTCGTTTCCTTCCCGTAACAAGAAGCTGAACATGTCCTTTCGCAGTTGGCTTATACTGCACAGAAGTACCTTGCTGCACGCTGAAAGCCTCGCATGCTGGCTTGCTGTTGAGAAAGAACTGGGCAGTGAGTTTGACCCCTGGATCCCAGCGTCCGACAGATGCAGTAACATTCTGATTCACTTTGGCCTGCTTATTTACAATCTTGGGGTCTGCCTGCCGCTTAACAGCGGCCTTGTGTCCACCGTTCTTGATGATGTCGTCCCATATGTTTCCACGTGTGGACGGAGCAACCGACGACGAGGAGAGCGGTGTAGATCCTGTGGGGGAGTGGTCAAGAACCCATTTCTCGACTAGTTCGAGATACTCCCATGTTCCAAGTGCGTTGTAGTTTCCGCCGTGCGGTTTTTCTGGTAGGATTGTGATGTTTGCCCATCCGGGTCCACCCGCAGCATCAGTCCTTTTTTGGAACTCCATGACACCTTCATTAAGAAAGTAATTATCCCAGGTACCGACGTATACAAAGATCCGGCCTGCTAGAGCTGCACCCAGATTACGAGACGAGTTGAAATTGGTAACGACGTAGTTGGAAAGGTCAAATGGCTTCCAGTACTCGACTGCTTCCGGATAGATCTCGCCCGTCACCTTGTCCCAAGGCTCTAGAGGATAATTGTTATAGCCCTGAATGCCAAAAACGGCATTCCATATATCCCACTGGTTAAATGAGCGGGAAGCCGTACCAAAAGTAAGCTCCCAATGATTCTCTTGTGCAACGGTGGCTTCGATAACCTCGGTTCCATTGATATAAGTGCGGATGCTAGCTACAGAACTGCCATCTGCACGCTGGTATGCGTTTGAGGCAGTATATAGCTCGATGTCCTGGTGACGATTAAAGTCTAGGGAGTCGGGATAGGAACTGAAGCATACGCCGAAGAGGTCCGGTCGGTAAATGACGTTGGCGATTGACTCCCAGCCACCTGTCGAGCCTCCGTCCTGGACACGGGCGTATGGTGCGCGGATAGTCTTGAACTTGTCCTCAATATAAGGAATGAGCTCGTCATTAATGGCGTCTCCATAGGGACCCAAGTTGGCTGTGTTGACCGCATATGAGTCATCATAGTATGGCGTTTCGTGTCTGAAGGAAACCATGATAAACTTTGGCGCGGGACGAGCTGCGGTTATGTTCGTTGCTGGAATTTCACCAGCATCCCATGCCGCTGTAAATGTCTCGTTTGTGCCATAACCGTAGGCGCCGTCTGACCCAGCCCAGTGATTTTGATGATAGATGACAGGAAAGCGTGTCTTGTTGTCATAGCCAGCAGGAAGAACGATATTTGCACCAAGGAAGATGTCCCTGTTCCAAAACTTGCTTAGCTTCTTGCTGCGGATCTTGACGTACTTTAGCCTTTCAGTGTCGGCGTAGTTTCCTTGGTTGCATCCACCAATCTCTTTGCCGGTCAGTCCATCAACGGCAGTGATATTGTTGAACGTAAGCTCGAGCTCCTGCGCGCCTCCAGATATAACAACGTCAGTGACAGGGGTTTGAAGGCTACCGAAGCCATTCACGTTGGGTGCGCCATCGCCGCAAGGGAATCGAAGGCTGACAGTCGAACCGTCGCTGCGGGTCACTGTATCATATCTGGTGAGGAAGGCTTGCACACTGTAAGTGCCTGGTTCGATGTCGCTCAGACTAACATTGGGCCACCCGAATACTCCAGTCTCCGTGTCGTCATTGCTTCCGCCCGAGAATGTGACTGGAGTCTTGGGACCAAATTGGTAGACGTTCTTGCCTGCAGGATATGATCGGCTAGCTATCTTTGAATTATTTGAGTGTGCTACATACCGTAGATTTTGTTCTTGGAAGAAGTCACGTCTGTATCATTGAGCGGGTCGGTTCCATTAGGCGCAAACATTAGTACAATGCGGCCATTCGTGGGAGAGCCCAGCAGGCCGTTAGCCACCGAGAGCTTGATATCGAGATTGGTGTTGCGCTCAGCATAATGCCTGGTGGGCACTGCTAACGCGATTGATGCAATCGAAGCCAAGAGGATGGCTTTCAACATTGCGAATGTATGAGCTCTTGCCTAGTCCTACCAGACGCAAACCACCTAGTCGTTGGTAGGGAGAACAAGCACTTGAGATCCAGTTGAAGCCAAGGCTTACTTTTCGACACGTGATAGTGAGAAAGTCTAGCCCAAAGAAGAAGGAGCTGACGTGTTCAACATCCCCGAGGAAAAGATAAGGACCTGCACTGGAAATCAGGTCAAGTAATGAAAAGAAACCTTCCAACTCCTCTTCTTCGTTGCTCGCCAACAGTGAAGACGTACAAGCACTAGCAAGATTCCACAAGCCCGGTTCATGGTATGGCTTGCGCAGGGACAGACACGTCCCATTCTGGGGGAATAACTAGACATCCTTGCCATAGATATAATTGGAGCAGAAACGGTTCGATAGGAACATGGTCAATCGCAAGCCTGAAGTCTTGTTGTTGTTGTTGACTTCGTTGTTCGTACGGCGCTTTCTCGGCTAAGCCCCCCTACTTTCAGCCATAACATCATTACGACAAGAAACCTCTTCCCAAGGCACAGCCCACGCGTTAGGTATTTGCCCATATGACGATACGGCCCACCAAGTCTCCAGTAGCTGGGCTATATCATTGTCTTTTACATATCCGCTAGTGTTAGGCATTTGTGTGAAGATTGAAAATTGAGGAAAGATGGGTAGATACATTCGTAGTCTATAGTAATGATACTAACACTGACAAGTATAGATGCGCCTAACGTTGTGAAGATCTGCTGTTGAGCATCGATATCACTTGTAAAACAATAGATACACCTAAACTCCAAGTTCCTATATGCGATGACACAGACCGTTTTTTGTCCGCCATATTCCCGAAAAAGAGTGGAGTAGACGGACAAAGTTTGAATAGATCAAGGTCAAGTTCCCAAACATACATGTGATTAGTTCCCAATTTACTGCCTCTTCTTGATACCCATCGTCTCCTCAACCTCGGCCATCTTGCCCTCCCTCCAGAACCAAACCGCAGCCAGGGCCGCGCCCGGGCCGCCACCAAGCGTGATTGTCATAACCATGATGAAACCCTCCAATACATTCTCAACTGATGCCTCTCCCTTCTTCAGCCTCTGCACATCTGTCAACGCAACCCAAGACGCGATCAAGAATGATGTTCCCACAACGGTCCAATCACACTGGAAAATGAAGAGTAATCCCCAGTCGATCGACTTCCTCCAGGTATAGGTGCTGGGAACGAAGATGCGGGCACCGGTTACGTCTGGGTTTTCAGACGTTGAGATGCCGACAATGGTGTACCAATGCACGGCCACGGAGAAGACAAAGAGAAAGACGTAGAGAATCTTGAGGTGGAGAAGATCTGCGTTTTTGTTCTTTTGGGGGGCGGAAGGTGAGCTGAAGAGTGAAGCGAGCCAGAGAGGGATGTTGACGAGGATGGGCGAGAATTGCCAAAAGGCGATGGTGGATTCGTGGGCGGATAGGCTGTCGTATGGGAGCAACATGGCGATGGTGGGTAGCACGTAGAATATGATTGTGCCTGGCAGTATAAGACGTGCGTACTGCAGTGGAACAGCACGTCCGCTCCCAAAGTACGATTTAGGCCCGGACATGCGATGGAGGAGTAGCCACCAGATGGGAATCATGATAGCTCCGCCAAGATTCTGATATACAAAAGTCCATATGGCGGTACTGAAGCATTGTCAGCACCAGCATGTCTGGCCTGCATTAGGTCTCGGCTCACTATTTCAGCCAGCTGCTCTGATTTCGTTCCCGACAGGCCTCGACATTCATGATTGCGACCACAACCGCGAGCTGGCCGAGAAAATGTACCTGCTGCCAATAGAAAGCTTCGTTCCATTTCGTAGGGCCGTAGAGAAAAGCAGTGACCAGAAAGCTCAGACTTTCGTCCACTGGTTTGATTCCGAAGTAGTCTTTCCTCATCTTGACGCCATTCGGCAGGATACCCGTCTTTGCGGCATCTAGGATTTCGACGGGGTAGTCGTGCACAATGCAACCCACGCGCATGCAGTACATGCCAACAGCGGATAAGGCTGCCATTACGGCCAGTAGCGCATTGTTGTTGGGGCGGCCCACGCGTGCTGATGGCGCCATGGTGGATGGTTATGGGCGTTTAGGGTCTGGAGAAACGATGGCATGTTGTCAGAATATGTATCGCGAGACGGGAGGTTTCCGTGTTCACTTGGCGAGCCTTGATGCGGGGCCTGCTTATTCACGCGGCCAGAGGCCCGACGGACCCTCGGTGGTTTTAAGCCGGCTGGATTCCATTTCTTGAGCAAGGAAGGGTGAGAGGTGCAACATGGAGTTGCCACCTTGGAACTGGAGCTAGCGCCAAGATGGGAGACAAGTGGACAAGAAGGCTCTTCCCCAGAAGAACAGGATCTGGATTTAACAGGAGGGAGGAGGCGTCGCTCGAATACCGGCGGTGGTTTGACACTAGCATGGCAAGTGTACCGGGTGCCGGGCTCCAGTGCCTTCGGTTAACGCGGCACGGCGCTCACATGGGGCCGATGGTCGGAGCATCCCCGGTGTTTCAATCAACGGCGTTGGTGTTGACGAGACCCATCCGGGTTTGGGCCTGACGTCAGCACTCCACGGCGTCATAGCAGCAGCAGTTTGCGCCTCCTCGTATTCATTGACGTGGTGTCGTGGTGGTGGAGGGTTTGTTTTGACCGATTTGCAAAAGACAATACACGTCTTCGCGGACCGACAGTTGATGCGTGTGACGGGGTGCCTGCCAAGTGGCGCGACGACGCTACTGTAGACAGGCCAGGTGCTATGATGTCACCCCTCCCTCCAAAGACAACACGACGCAAGCTCGTGCAAGCCTCATCAAGAATTGGCATCTCATGCAGGGACACAGCCGCATCGAGTTTAGCGAGTCCAGTTTATGATGCGCTCTCCCACGCTATTGCGCATTCAATCATCCACAACTGTACTTCGGTCTGCCTTGGTTTGTGTCGCGTCGCGTCTTCTCTTCCGTGTACCTGATCCCGTTGCCTCTGTAGTCTTCTCACTTTGACTTCTCCGATTCCCATCTTCCTTCGTCGTCGCTTGAAAAGCTCTGAGAGCTCTTGGTTTTACACAAACATGGTTGGGTCTCGGCGTAACATCCTCAGTGGCCACGGCAACGGCAACGGGAATAACGAGCAGTTCGACAAGTACCAGCGCGTTGATTTGGAAAATGGATACGGGGCGATCAACCCTCTCAAGCCCAGGCAGCGGTTCCGCGATGCAATCGAGTCAACCGTCCGGGACAACCGTGCAAATGAGATGAAAAAGAAGCTGATCGATAATGTGGACCATGATGCACTCGAGATATACCGGAAAAGCGACGAAAGCGTACGTTCAGAAACCACAATCTGACTGTCAAGGCTAACGACTCATAAAGCTGAAAAGCATAAAGAACAAAAAAGTCCGCAGCTTCTACGAAGAGCAAAACCAACGTCTGGACGACTGGGCCGAAGTCGACATGGTGGTTTCGTCGCTTGCAGACGACATTGTCGATAGCATGAACCCACGTGATCCGGACCACGACGGTGTAGCTGAAGATCGGGGTCCGCTGGGTAATAGTGGAGAGGATCTTGAACCATTTCTCCCGGAAGAGGAGCGAGAGAAGCGGAGAAAGTCCGCTAGGAGCGTAAAGTGGGCGATCAATGTCAGTATCAACTCCAATCAAATACGGATTCAAACTAACCAAACATAGATTAATGTCATTGTAAACATCCTTCTGCTGGCAGCCAAGGGTGTAGCAGCCATCTGGTCAAACTCCCTCTCTTTGATTGCATCCCTTGTCGACTCGGCCTTGGACCTGCTTTGTACCGTCATCATCTGGGTCACCAACAGGCTTGTCGGTTGGCGTATAGAGGGCCTCAAGAAGAAGTTCCCCATTGGACGCCGGCGTCTCGAACCTATTGGCATCTTGGTTTTCTCCATCATCATGGTCATTTCCTTCCTCCAGATTTTGCAAGAGTCTGTCAAAAAGCTCCTACCCAGCGGCGAACACGACGTAGCTATGCTTCCACCTGCAGCCATTTTTGCCATGGTAGCCACTATCGTTGTAAAGGGAACACTCTGGATTGGATGCGCGCGCGTAAAGACAACCCAAGTTCAAGCCTTGGCACAAGACTGTAAGACTGGTAAGTACATCATGACATTATCTGAAAAACAAGACTAACATTATCAGACGTCTACTTCAACACTCTATCCCTTCTCTTTCCCCTCATTGGCGCCCACCTGGACGTTTGGTGGCTTGATCCCCTAGGTGCAGCAGGCCTTTCCCTTTTCATCATTTACGATTGGGCCTGCACCTGCTTTGAAAACATAGCTCGACTTACCGGTGAAGCGGCAGACGCTCGTGTCGAGCGTAAAATGATGTTCATGGCCTATCGATTTGCCCCGCTGGTTGAAGGCTTCAAGAGCCTAAAGTGCTACCATGCTGGCGATGGCGTTTGCGTCGAGATTGATGTCCTGATGAACGAGCGAACGCCGTTGAGGAGATGTCACGACATTGCCGAGACGCTGCAATATTGTCTCGAAGGCCTCAAGGAGGTGGATCGTGCGTTTGTGACGATGGATTATACGTCCCAAGGCCCGACAGGACATGCGGAAGGCTGAAAAGGTCGGTTGTAAGATTAGCTCATGCTTATTTGCATCGAAATATTCAGCGTTGGAATGGATTGCTTGCATAGCGTGCGAGGTGCTTGGGTAGCTTTTCTTTTCGATGAAGCATTTCGCACAGCCCATTTTTTGTGCAGCGCCAATGTTTATCTTTTCAAGCACGCGGCGTCTTGAACATGTATTTTCTAGAGAATGACGACATGATGATTTTGTTTTGGTGAAATATGATGATGTCACAGTATGCCATGAAACTCATCATGGAGATGCGATAGTTTTGCCATACACATGACTGCAAGTCCACATACTCTCCTCGCATAAATCCCCTTTGACAGACGCCTTGAATTGAGAACCGCCATAGCCTTCTTGTAGCCGTCAGACTGCTAGCGAAACTGTGGGCGAATGACTTTCTTGCCAAAGCCTACCTTTCATTGAACATCATGCAAATACAAATTACTGTTCTATTCGTACCTGCCTTGCCAATCTCCTATGACTTGAGGATGTAAACGTATAGTTTGAGTTCATCTTGTTTATCTCACAATTGGGTAAATCCCCTGCTGCCCGTGGTTTTCCGTTCATGGTGATTTTCATAAACATAAGGAGACATGACGTCGATTTTTTCATGTCTGAATGTGCTGCAGTCCCTCTCTTGTAGGGAAAAAGCCCGAAGATGAGCACAAACAAGCTAATTCTGAATATTTGAAAGATGTGAAAGAATCTCCCATGTCTTGCTAGGTTTAGTTGTCGAAGTCTTGCTACTTCTGTCTTGTTTGCTGTTCGTAACCATAGAGATTTTGATGAGTTGTTTGGCGATCGTGATGTGCTGATTCAAGACTAAGATGTTAGATGCGGTTGAGTCGTCGTGGCTTACGTAAGGCTCGAGCCAGGTATCCTCCCGCCCGGGTCAGCCCCACGTTCTGTCGCCGCTTCAACCGAGTCAAAGATTGGATAAGCGAGACATGCCATAAACACTGCTGCTGTTGGGTTATTCTCTGGGATTCTGATCTGTTGTTTTCTTTTAGAGACAAAGTGCGACGCAAGCTCGCTTGATCTCGTTGCAGCGGCATTGTGGATGTGTCAGCCTCCATCCTGCAACACTCCCAGAATTCAATATGCTGAGACCAAACCTGTGTGGCTACCCACCTTCCAGTCTACTTAGTACTAGTCTCATGCCCATATACCGTTATATCTGAACGCCATGAGAATTCTTTGGTACCAGCCTGGGCTCGACTCCGAGTTTCTGACCCACATGTGCTTCTGATGTGTCAATGGCTTGCTACATGGCAAGCCCTTGATTTCATGGCTAACTCAATCACACGGCGTTTCCTGGTATAATGCTGTGGCTTCAGCATCTATGCCCACACTCGACTTTTGTATTCCATCAGCTCAAATACAATGGCGACCAATACCAGCACCAACATCGACATGCAAGCTGTTAGTACTGAGCTTCCGCGGGCAACCGCCGCTTTCACCGCTATGACTTGGTACAACTCTGTCGAACTACTCTTTCTGATATTTTTCATATTCAGGAAATACTCCGGTCTCTACTTCTGGAGTTTGATCGTCGATGTGCTTAGTACTGTTATGTACGCCACAGGCAGGTTCATGTTCAAGCATCTGATGTCGTATTACTAACTGGCTTCCTAGGGGCGTATATGAAGCAGAACAGCGTCGCGCATGACACCCACGTTGATAATATACTTATGACCGTAGGGCTTGTCTTAATGGTCCCAGGGCAGTCTCTAGTTCTATATTCTCGTCTGCACCTTATCTCATCGAATCGAAAACTCGTACGCTCGATTTCGTGGATGATCATTGTATTGGCTATCCTTCTCTGTGTACCTACCTGTATGCTCAACCTACGCGAGTATACATACCAACCGGGTTCATACACTTTGACTTACGCAACCATGGCAAAGATACAAATGACTCTTTCCACTTTCGAAGAAGTCTTCATATCCTGTGTTTATATCTGGGAGACCCGCAACGCGATGCGCGTAAATTCCAACGCCCAGGACCGCAAGTGGATGTGGCAGCTCATTGCGATGAACCTCTTTTTACTGGTGATGGACACTACGCTGCTCGTAATGGAGTTTCTCGAACTCTACATGATCTTGAACACCTTCAAGTCACTGGTCCATAGCTTCAAGCTCAAGATTGAGTTTGCGGTTCTTACTCAGATGGTCCAAGTGAGCCAAAGTAGACGACAGTCCGGTTGCTCGGTTATGGAAGCTTCGCAAAACCTAGAAAATGTTAGTAACTGGAGCAAATCTATCTTAAGCAGAGTAGAAGATGAGGAACAGGCACAGGCACAGGAGGAAGAAGAAGAAGAGGAGGAAGAAGAGGAAGAGGAGGAAGAAGAAGAAAAGAGGAAGGCTAACAAGAAGAGTGGCAAGTAAGAGAAGAAAAAATCAAAGGAACTAACCGAGTGAGAGAAAGGCAAGTATGGAGAAAAGGAGAAAAAGAAGAAGATGGAGCGTGATGGGCCTTCTGACTGATGCATCCCATAAAAGATAGTGGTGGATTACGCACTATTTACAAATCTACAGCCTGAATAGGGCGTAGCCTAGAAATTTCAAGGTTCTAGTCTAGCTCCAGTGGAAGCAAATCCCTGCCCTCGACAACTTCACTGGCCATGCTAGTACTTTAGTTTCTATTTTCCGGTTGATTAAGAGATATACAATGCGGGGTCTTTCAACATACTGCTCGCAAACTAGTCTACCCTGATAGGCCACCGCTCGTCTACAGAATCACTCCCTTTAATAGTGGCAGCTGCAAACAACTGCATCCAGCCAACCAAAAATGCAAATTTTGAAGCTAACAGTGCTAGCCATGATAACCCAAAAGGTTGTTCCCTCGTCGGCCAAGAGCTTCATCGAAACTGGGATCGAATTAGTCAGTTGCATCATAAGCCAGGACACGTTTACTACCGACCATATTGCCATCCGGATCAAAGACTATAGTCATCAGTTCGGTAAAAACTGCCTGGAACAAGGGTTGCGACAGAAGGAATGGGTAGGCACATGCCCAATATGTCGTGGGGTGCTGTTCAGGGCGTCTAATAGTCCTGGACGAGGATGTCCAGTTCGACAAGTCCCTCCAGGCATCTTACCCCCAATGGCTACTCCAGATGCATCGGTTTCTCCTGCAAGATGCATTGAGTGCTATGAGCAAGCTTCTAATGTAAATCTCTCTGCGCAACATGGCTTTCTCAGCAGGCTCTGGTCAGGCATCACGCACCCGCTTCCCGGTGACCAAAAGACCCACGCTGTTCGCGCTATACGATCATCCTCTGAGAAATTTCCAGGCTCAGAATACAATGTGCTAGTGAGTTACATCAGTCGCATCTCTTCCGTCGGTCTCGAAGCGACCTGGTCTACCTGCCCCATCACAAGCCTATACCATACGCTCGCCTACTTGGCACGTTGTTGTCAAGCAGGGTTCACAATTTCTTTGGCCACGTGGCAAATCATAATGCGCTATCACATTCATATCGCAAACGACACTCTACACTGGCTCGACATCCGCAACGATGTATGGACGCTGCATGAACTGCATAGGGAAGACCGTCCCACTGGCGAACACTGGCGCATATTGCACCTCTTCTTCATTTTCATGGTTATACACTACTCTCATCAGCTTCTACCCATGTACGGAGCCAAAGAGATACGAGAGTTGATTTGTATCTTGGGCTGTGAAGATTCCTTTGGGACACTGGCTCAGGATTACGCGACTAGGGGCTTTCTCTTGGCTGCGATGCATGTCTTGCGATTGAGCAGAATCTTTGATGAGCCATGCTGGAATGCGCGCGGCTTGAGGCTGCTTAGTGGGAACACTAGTATATTGTTGTTGAAACAGGATGTTGAGGCGCTGTGGCTTGAGGGCATAAAGCTGGGCGCGAAGGAGATGTCTAAAAGCCAGCCGAGATTATAGACGCATGCATGCATGTTGAAATCCTATGGAGATAACTATAATGTAATCTGAAGCTCAGTTGACTGATCACACCTCCTTCAGATGGAAACTGAGATAGGCATCTTCTCATCATGTACTCCGTTCGTATTTCAGATATGTCCTCTCCAGAACCCTCGTATTCTTCCATTGTGCAATTCAAACCACCAAAATTTCCATACTTACCTCTGCAATACTCGAAATCCAAACACCACAGACCTTAATTCAGCCTAAAGGTGTTGGCATTCCATCTATATACGCGCTCCAACCTTCTCCCAAACCGCCTTGCCATAATGTACGGAATATCGCTGTCAGGATGCGGCTCGTGGAAGTGGATACCACGGTCGACATTGACGCCATCACACGGTGTGAACTGCCACGCTGAACCCTGCAGCTTCTCGACGGCAAAACTTTGCGAACCATGGCGCGCTTAAACTCGGCCCACTTGATTGCTTTGGGGAAGTCTCCTGTGTCGGAGTAGGAATTGTGGAACAATGTCTTCATTGTTTTGTAGGCGCGCCTGTCGAGCGTGAATGTCTGCGGGGGTATGCTCGTCTTGTGCTTGGTCTTCTCTTGGATAACCAGCTTGTTGAACGCGCCTGTAGCCTGTAGGCTTGCATCGTGAAAGATCCTTGAAAAAGGCTGGTGGACGTATTCTTGCTGCTCTGGTGGCTTCGGTGTCGTAGTCAGAGGCTCATTCCATGGCGGTGTGCGCTGCATGCGACAACCCTCTGAGATGCATTCTTCGATGATGCTGTGTTGAGATATCCCAGTTGTTCTCTCGTAGAATCTATCAACGTAATCCCAGAACTTGTCTAGATTCGCTTCTGCCGTACGCATAATCTTGACATTGGTACCGTTGCGAACTTTGTGGGCAGGATACGCCAACTTCCCGCGAAATGGATTGATGGAATGCACCGGGAGTTGACAGTGGTCGAGTTGATAGAGCCACTTGAGAAATTCTTCATTATGGGAATGTGACACGGTCTTGTCAATGGCGTATCCTTGCGGTGTTTCATACCATACTGAGTAATGCATTATACATTCTCCGATGATTGATAGCTGACCAAATAGCTCTGATAGTCTGGGCAACATCAAGTCTTTGGCAGCCTTGCTGTTTCTCATGACCGTAGCCATATGGTCCAGCAGATGATACAAAGCTTGATCTTCCAAAGGATCTTCTGTCTTCTGGTACAGTCGCTGGAACGATACTACGAGCTGGTACTCTCCAGTAGTGCACATTTCTCCAGGTCTGAGCTTAATTTTAATGTTTGCGAGTGAATCATCGTCACGAACGTAGAACTTTCTAATATTGGGCGATGTTAAATGATACCGGTGAAGCATATTCGACAGAAGCACCGAAACTTTCCTGATCCGGCGGTGGAACTCACACATCAGACGTGAGAAGCGGTCGTGCGAGATTTCCTGAGAAGCCTCGACAAGTTGGTCGACGATTTCATAGATTTCTTTCCATACGGAGAACATGGTGTAAGCTTCGATGACGACCTCTCTGGCTTTGACCATCAAAAACTCCGTAGTGTCTAGAGCTGGATAAACCCAATTGCGGGAATATAAAATCATTTTGGGGCTATGGTCGGCGATATCTCTAAAAACATCGGCAAAGTACGATGGGTCCTCTCGCAGGGCCAGTAGGTGATCTTTGGCGCTACTGCACAGGGCGTTGAAGTAGCTGCGAAGTCTGACAAAATCTATGGATCCTCTGTTTCTGTATGGTGCGACCATGAGCGAATCTGAAAAGTTCGTCTGTCCAGAGTACCCATGCAACTCAAGATCTGAAGCCGGCGGCTGCTCTTGAATGTGTCCATGAAGGAGCATGTCCTCTGCTATGTCATGCAGAATTGCTTGGCTGCATGTCACCAAGAACTTGTAGATTCTCTGCTGTATATGTAGTATTTGAAGGCCAGGTCGGCGACAAAACTCGAACCCGTCCCACTGACGGTATACTCATTGATGACTCTGTTGGCAACACCCACCTTTCCATATAGCGCCGGATCGAGGGTTTTTGAGAAGTACAAAACATACTTCTCGATCTCTGGCTCTGGGCCGCATGGTGACATTGTCCCTAGGGGACTGAAGATCTCTTCTGTCGGCGCAAATACGTACGGTAGGTTTCGGCCACGGGAGTTAAGGAAGGTCAGCAAACACTTTGGCTTTGCGAGATCTTCAAGATCAATGAATGGCCACGTTTTTGCATCCGATGGAAGGACCTGTTCTTTTACCGAGGCTTTTCCGAAGCTACCTGCGCTGTCAGGCTTCGCAGCGTTGCTTGCGCCTTCGTGATAATCTGGTCGGTGGAATTCAGGCATGTTTGGCCAGGCTGTAAGCAGGACTGCTCGGCGTTGTGTGATTGACTTTTTCGACCATCTTTTCCTAATCGTCGCTTCGTGGTAACCGAGGATAGTGCTTAGGATAGTGTAGTTGGCGCATATGCTCTCGGCGAGAGTAGAAGCATGCGTCGCTATACTC
>Ga0265797_10006838_pt1 | contig 15911 bp, 21 predicted proteins | sample P2T30metagenome_FD_192433 | JGI IMG/M metagenome (GOLD analysis project Ga0265797, IMG submission 192433) | Plant litter microbial communities from East Loma Ridge, Irvine, California - P2 T30 | ecosystem: Environmental > Terrestrial > Plant litter > Unclassified | place: USA: California... | reverse complement strand
GAACACGAGGATATTTCATTGCTGATATCGGTAGGGCGCTCAAGAGAGGCCAGGATTGATCCCGAGGCTGTAAGCCCAGATCTTCTCCAGAAAACGCCCTAGCTGATGAACAGCGGATCTCGGTGGTAGTGGAAATGATGGCAACTGCGTTTGAAACGAAGGAACACCACATCACACTATGCCTTCGTGACGAGAACGACCGTCTGGTGACCACCAACAACCTGAAGAATCGAGTCACTGGCAAGATCGATCTCAAGTAGGCTGGCCTCTCCTATGATACTGAGCATAGGCTGACTTTGGCAGGCTGTGCGCATCACCGATGACCGAAGCCCTGGCGGTAGTCGACTCGCTTCGGGCAGCATGTCAACTCCCCACTCTCACGAATGAATCATCCCTCACTCTGAACACGACATTAACCTCGAACACGGATAGAAAGGCCTTACCACTCAAGATGGCGTTGTTTAACTTGCAAAAGTACATCAAAGAAGGGGAATTCGTGGTGGAATTTATGCTCAAAGGAGGATTGAAGTTATTGATGGCTCTTCTGGAGAGGTCGTCAGGAGGTCTCACGGGGAACAGTCTAGCTGTGAGTTGCCCATCTCGATCGCGCTGATGTCAGTACGCACTTCAAGGCGTTCGCGGAGTTCTCGAATTCGAATCTAGCTGGGCGGATCTGACAGAAGCGTTCGTCGACCGAGTCCTTCATCTGCTCGTCTCGGCGGGCCAGCCTAATGTCATCCGTCCCGCGACTGCAATTGTAAGAAAATTGGTCATCTCCTCTCCCCACTTTTCAGGCAACATTCACAACCCAAAGAGCCCAGGACCGAAGATGAAGCGCAAGAATAAGGGGAAAGAAAAAGAACAGGATAAGGGGACGCCAGCGACTACACATTCTTCAATGATGAGTCCTGTGATCGGTCAGGAGCAGGGAACGAACCACTATGGTTTTGAAATGATCTTTGTGCGAATGTGCCTCGTTGGAGATACGCTGGATGGGGAGGAAGGCAGTGGTGGGGAAAGGTTCTTTCGTATCATCATCAAGCGCCTAGAAGGCACTGGTGATCTGGAGCTGGTCGCCCAAAGGTAAGAGGGTGTAGCTCGATGCAAGCTCACGGCCAGCCTCGGGTTAGTGCATATTTGTCTGCGCTTTGGGGAACGCGAAGAGAGTCGCCTTTACAAGGACTTAGTCACGATACTAGAGGACCTGCATATCCGTCGCTATGTCTCGGTGGGTTTCTCACGGAACGATATCACGACGAAGCTCATACAGTCAGCGGCTCATGCCATCTTGTCAGAACAATACCGTGTCACCCCAAATCCTCAATTTCCAAGCTCGTTACGTGTCGATCCTGAATCAGCGCCGGACAAGGCATGTCCGCCCAGCCCTAGATGCAGTTCAGGAGAAAATGCTGAATGAAATATGGCACGTCGGTCGCTTGGGTGAAGAGGCTCGCCAGCCTGGGTTGGAGACGATGGTCAATGGCAACAATGCGGTGGACTTCTCAACAAACACGATTGCTGGGCGGGACTGGCTTGGATGGAGGAGACTCGGGTTGATCGATGATATCGACGACGGTGATCTGGACGAGCCAGCGTATCTTTTGGAAGTGGATCTGTTTCGCGATGTTGGCGAGTTGGGACTTGAGTGCTTGGTATGTCTTGTCAGACGCCGAGCCTTGCTGACTACGTAGCACTGGTTCGCAATGCACGAAGACAACTTCCATGCGGTATGCTATGACATCGAGGCATGAACACTCGGCTGACATCCAGCTCATCATGGAACAACAAGCTCGTGAACCAGCCCGACGCTGCCCCTTTGGTCGTGCTAGGTGAGCACTCATATCCTCCCCCTGTGTCTGGCTGACATCTCCAGCGCGGAGTGTGTCAAAATTTTATGCGAGCATTACAAGATATCGCAGAACGGCCATTCCGTGCCGACTACGTTTCAGATCTTCCTTCTCAACTTCTCTCGCCTACATCAACTTGTCCTCCGGTTCTTTTTGCGGATGTGGCACGAATCGGGCTCGAAAGTGGACGATCTAGGTCGTGTTTCATTTCTTGTTCGATCGCAGATCCGCCAATCTCTCGCGGATGAAGCTTCCAGGACGTGGTTGCATTTGGAACGAGACTTTTTGGAGACACCATACGCCACCATCAGAGAGAGGCAGATGGAAACCCTGGAGAAGGAGGATGGGACTATGAATAGGCCCGCAGTCAAGCTTTTGCGTGAAAAACTGAATGTCGAGGCTCAGAACGTGATGATGGAACAACGGTATGTCGTCAGCACATGCGCGAGAATGGTGCTGATTCAAAGTATCGGCTGTATGCTACAAGGAGCTTGGTTCAATGCTGCGACTTTGATCGTCAATGGCTTGACGCCATCTCACAGGCCTTCTTCGCAGAAACCATTCCGCTTTGTCCGGCTTGTAAGCTCCTCCATCCTGGTTTTCAGCTCAACTGATTGCGACAGTCGACGAATCGTAAAACACTGGCCTGGGACGATTTCCCAGCGCGGACAAATATCGTTCCCACTGTCGAGAGTCTTCGTGAAAAGAGTGAGGCCCTTACTTCAGCCCGGAAAGAAGCTGATCAGTAGTTGATATTGGTATCATCACTTCGGTCCGGGGCGAGACATCCTGCGCCGTCAACTCCCGTTCACCGAATCTTATTTCGAAATACAGTTTATCAACCTTATCTGGCGAATTGAGTGTTCTGGATCTCGACGCGATCCATGTCTACCAGTTCGCGGAATGGGTAGATGGCATCAGGGCGCTTGGAAAGGGTGGCCGAGATGCTATGGCGCACAAGGAGTCTCTGGACAAGATCAAGGTCAGCCTCGGCTTCTTGCATGGTGGCTGAAGCTCACTTCTAGATCCTAGCAGATGTTGCACTCAAGGTACGATTACTGGATATTACGGGGGATGGTATCGAGGTCCCTGATAAATTGAGTATCGGGCAGGGTGAGTCCCATACACGTTGGTTTCGCTAACGCCAGCTCCCAAGAGTACCGATTTCTGGTTTGCATGATACACCTAATGAAGCTATTGTAATGTACATATATACGTCGTTATGTCAAACCATGTCATTATGTCTCACTTTGGCATCATGCTCCGTCTGAATCCTCATTAATGAAATCCTCTCCTAGATCCTGTTCCCCATCATCGCCCTCACCCTCACCATCACTATCATCATCCATATCTTCCATATCTCCATCTAGATCTACCATATCCGCATCTCCATCTTCAGCTTCGCCAACTGCACCATTTTCTCCTGGTGGGGGCGACGACGGTAAAGTCTGATTCATATCTTCTTGACGTCTCTCGACATCTGGTTCGGAAGGTGTCGGTGACTGATTGTTAGCTGGAACTAAAGGAAAGGCAGGATTGGACATACGGATGCTGCGTCCAGCTCCATCTGCGTTTGCCTTCTGCCTATAGGCAACAGGAATCTATGACCAAACATGTTGATATGTTGCTAGTTGTCAGTCCTAAGTCGATGGAACGGAACATGCAAATTCACCCTTTCATCCTCCAAGGTCATTTCCTCTAAATCCAGATCCTCACTCTCCCTCCCGACAGCTAACCCAGCGGGTCTCAGTCCGACTAGGGCCCTTCTCTCTGCTCTCTCTCGGACGCGAGCGGCTCGCTGGATCTCATTTGTGCGGTACGTCGAGGGGCCGGCCTGAGCTTGAGATTGGGTGGGGGGTGCTAGACCGCGAAGTGAGGTTGTCGGCGCTGAACTTAAGGGGTAGGGGTAAAATGAGTATGATGTTGATGGAGGTAATGCTGGCAAGTACGGTGTCGTGGTGGACATACTGCCTATTGCTCGACCTCAGCTGTGATTTCCGGCGGTGACGGTGGAAATAGATAGATAGTAGTAGAGAGGGAGAAATCAGACGCGAAAGTTGATTCATCCGAGCATTGTTTACCACCTCGTGTCTTGACTGTTCATCGGCCCGGCGATGCTTCCTACATCTTCATGACGACAAGCGCAACAGAATGAGCGACAACATCCTCGGTCTCCTGTTGGTCACATCGTCGAGTCGAGGTCGTAACGTATTCAGATACCCACCCGACCCAACTTCCCCACTCGCTCGGTTATCTCAACCCATCTATCCTGTCGACCTATTCACTGCGGACTACATATCTACACCTGATCCCACCCCAAAATTTCTACTACGGAACAGAAGTGGATTTGGTGGCTGGGATGATCCTTCCAGTAGTGGATTCACGAATAGAAGCAAGAAAAGTAATGGGAGTCTGGCCCCGCCTTATGATTCATACAAGGACAGAAGGTCTCCTTCACTGAAAAGTCCGCTTGGATCACTGAGGGATAAGAACAAGGAGCTACAGAGACTGGCTGAGTTGGAGCTGGGGAAGAAAGGAGAAAACGGCGAAGCTAGTGATTCAGACAGTCAAGTCAGCCAGGACTCGGAAGATGAGGTCAATGATACCAGTACTTCCGCTGGAGACTCGAGAATATCGAGGATGGCCTTGGGAAAGGAGACCACCTCAAGCGGAAGCTATGCGAATAGAGACGAAGGAACCGTAACATTCGCAGCCAAGACTCGACGGAACTCGTCCACGAAACGTCGGCGGGCATCCCGCTCAAGAGACGCGAAAGCGGCAGATGACGATCAGGCGAAGGACGATTATGACGAAAATCAGTATCACAACTCGCTCAACTACTCACTCGATTTCCTGTCAGACATGCTAGCACCTTCACGAACGGCGTGTAATCGGAAATTCGAGATTTGTGTCGACGAGCTCGTATTTGTAGGTCATCCAGTGACGAGTGGTGCAGACGGCAAATGGGCATATCCGACCACAGAAGAGGAAGAAGCAGACGTCCGTTCTACTGCTCGGGGTAGACGCCCTAGATCTCACGGGCCAAGTAATCTGGGAACAGTCGTCGAAGGTGGTGAATCATCTCCTGATCCGTCGTCAGCAGGTCCGTCCAAACCGTCTTCGCCTCTCAATCGGGATAGTGAAGATTCGACCTCCAGAACGAGGACAGAGGGAAGCGACGATGCTCCACCGGAACTCAACATGTTTAACCTTGTCATCATCCTCGATAAGCCAGATCCTAAAGTCGGGAGTACCATCGAATCGGTCTCGCCGATGAATTTATTTGAAGAGGTGTACAAGGAGATTGCATTCAAGTGGACAGCTGCGGCTTTCGAATTGCAGGTCAGGGATAACTACATTGCGAGAGAAGCACATGAGATGGCAAAGATCAAAGACAAGTGTATGGCAGAGGGTGAGTCTTCATAGGCACAGTCAATACCCGAGCTTACAAATAGCTATGCCGATCCGCGAATGTAACAAGATCGTGTACGAAAAATGTTCACTCGATCGCTCTCTAAACCAGCTGTACGCCGAAATTTATCAGCTACAGAATCGAGCCGCAAATCCCCTGTACGCGAATCTACCTACGACAATCAGCGCATCACTGGCCGACATCACATTCCCAATCATCCTCTCTCCCAAAAGTACCGAGACAGATGAAGCATGGGCACATTGGGGCGAAATCGATGATCACGACTCGTTGTCCTCCCTGTCTGACGATGAAGACTGGAACGATGCGCTTGTAAAATTACCGCCAGGAGGAATCAGTAGCAAGACTCCCGACTTCAAAGTTGAGCCATGGCAGACACTTCTATTACTGGACGATAGGGCCGCTGAGAAGTCGGAAGAAATCGCTCAGGGCCTGTATGGCTTAGGGGTGGTGGTTTCTAATCCTGCCTCGAGGGCATCGTCTGGTCTGACTTCGGTCGATGATTCGAGACGAAGTTCGAAGGATACGAGTGCAGAAGGAGATGAGGGGGGATTACTCAAGACTCTCATAGAGGCTTGCGACGTCTCAAAAACGTAAGACTCTCGACCGACGACAGGGTATTGGCTAATTCCATAGTCTGGCCAATATTGCTCATCTACTTCGCTTCGATCTGGAGGGTATCGTCATACCATTAGCTAGAGAGCTGGTGCAGAACAAGAAAGCCATTTTGGTGGACCCGATGAACAATAGATTGCGGACGATTGTGATGCCAACTACTCTTGCTGGCCAATCGTGAGTGGTCACTTCATCGGAATGAATGTGTGCTGACCGTCAGAACATCATGGCAAGACCACTCAGACCGCTTCGCAACCCGATTCAGATCGCTACCCAGACTAGGAGCATTCCTCTCTTCGATATCGCAACATCCGACACATTACCGATACAGCCTACCGAAGGATATCCAGAACCAACCTGGACAGAAAGCGAGCGAGCGTCTTGTTTATTTCGAAGCGCTCATTTGGCTCATGAAACACGATCTCGTAATCCAAGTTCATATCCGTGCAAGGATCTATGCTCGACCGGAGATCAAGCGCGAGGCCTGGCTGCAGCTTTGGCATCGAAGACGGACTCGTTGGCTGGCCGCTTGCGAGAGGAGAACTTCTACATCGACCACCTCTGGCAAAGCCCACACGAAGTCGCCGCGGTCCAACGATGGGGATAGTCTCATGTCGTCCGACTCTAGACCGCCTTTGTCGCATTCTACTACTTCGGACCAAATCACTCCGAAAGCCATCAAGACCATCAATCCCTTGGAGTCGATCGCAACGGTACCAGAGCCTCAACAGCACGGTCCATTGACCATGGAGCAGTCTTACATGGACTATGATCCCGAGCTGGAGCTTGATTCTGACGGAGGTGATGGGGATGGACCGCAGTCATATGGCGACATGGTGTTCTACGAGGATGTGACTGAGCCGGAAGACATCCCTTCTTTCACAGGAAGTTTCATCTTCAAGCCTGGAAGGGCTCAGAAAGATGAGGCCAGGTGGTTGAGAGTGATCAGGGAACAAGGCGTGAGTGTTACTGGCGAGAGAAGGGATGAAGTTTGGGCGAGCAAGTTTGATCTGTACGTCTGCTCCGAGATGCTAGGATGAGCAGCTGACGGTGCCAGCTGTGTACAATACTTCGATGGTATTGCTACCTTTGAGGAAGTCGTCTACAGAACCGGGCTACCAAGGCGGGAGCTCGATCACTTGCTCGAGTTGTACAAAGAAGATGTAGGTGGCATAGTATGCTTACAACAAAGATTGGGACCTAATGGAACAGATTATAACGTTTATTCACCCCTAATTTGGCATTTTACTGGCCTGAAGACATTGTCGCCTCAGACTCACTGGACCTCGTGAGACCAGTGGAGAGTGGTTCCCCTAGCACTGGCGGAGCCACGCCGGCTCTCACATCTACCTGACTAGGTACTTTGGACACTGGGAGGGATGATACCGGCGGAGGGGGGATATCGGTCTTCAGAACTCTTGTTGTCTTCTTCTTAGGATTTGGAGCTATAAAATCAGTATAAATCCATCATATAACGAATGCAATGCAATGTACCGTTCGAGTTCTCGGACATGTAGAAACGGCGTAAAAGCATGATTGCTTCTTCACGGTAGTACCCTCCTACAGCGGTAAATGGGGGATGGGAGTTGAGGGTCGGCCTAACATTCAGTCACACACCACAAGCGCCGGCTCAACTCACGATGAATTGATACAAATCACACTTCCGCATCCGCCGAATCTGTCGTTCCCACAACCATACACCACGCGACCTATTCCGATCTGCCGCAGGGCCGACGCACACATGACACAGGGTTCCACAGTAACATACAGTGTGATCGCCGACAGCGGGGCCGGATTTGTCGGTAGGAGATGATCAATAGCTTCCAGTTCTGCATGTAGCGTCGCCTGCCCATCAGTCAGGTGACAGAATTGTGTGAAGAGCGGCCTACATTGTGCCACTCGTTTGTCCTATTCCTTGCCCGAGCTATCGCTTGACCATCTCTCACGAAGACGCATCCGACGGGGACTTCCTCTGCTTCCAGAGCTTGCTCTGCCTTTCTTGTTAGCCCTGCACGAATACCGCACCGCTAGCTCACCATGACCAGGGCTTCTCGCATCCATGCGAGATCTTGCGGGTCCTGCTCTTCTGGAGGGATGTAGACCTTATAATGAGATGGATATCTTTTTGTGCAGAGGATCGTGTGAGGGGCTTACCGCTTGCATGATGGGTCAGAAACTTGTCATGTATACGTTCAGGATGGATCACCTCCACTCTTGATCCAACTTTTTGTACCTTTTATACGTTCCTCACGTTTAAGGGCGGCTTTATGAACAGTATTTAATCGATAATCCCGCTGCTCTGACCTGCAAACGTGCATACTTGTACTGAAAACGATCTTTTGCGAGTTTACCCAGACGAGCAAATTGCTACTTGGGGCAGTTTAGTCCATTGGTGGACCGCCGCCATCTCCGCCAGAGGTGACTAACTTAATCATCGTCTAGAGTAGAGTCCCATATCCAGCATTTCGGTGTATCGGTACTGACAGACTATTCGAAGGCGCTCACTGTCATCGAATGATCAGTCTGAGATACTTGTAGGGCAAAGGAATGTACCGGTTTCGACTCCAAAGGACCCTTCAGCTTCGAGGCAAATTGCGCTTTTCAGCGTGGCTAGGTTACAATGCGAAACGCCTTTGCCCAAGGTCATCACTGATGGAAGCGGAAGCCAAGCTAGGACACCAGTGGCAACTGTTACGACCCTACTTGTCTATCATATTCACTCTCATCATCATTCATCCTTACTCAGCAGCAAGGAGGTTGAGGCATATTCTATCGTCCCCCTAATCTGTCGATACCACACCACACACAAAATCGTTGTTTTCACTCTTGGATTTCCTCATTCTTCATTTATCTCTTCAATTGTTTAGTTCTCTGTCTCTTCGCCATCCATTATCACTATCCGGTCGTGCAACATGCCGACTATTTTACAACGAGCGAAAGCAGTGATGGAAGGCGATAGAGGCTACGGCACAAACACGAATGGCCAGCCATTGTACATGCCGCAAAAAGGTACGTCGAGTCATTGTCAGACTCTGTCATACATCTCCCATCCTTCCAGAACATCTTCGAACACACCCACTCTTTTCTGTTGATCTAGTCGACAGGACACCTTTCGGGGTAGACTGGTACGCTCAGCGATGCTGGTTGTCAACCTCCTTTGGCTCTTCGAGTCAAACAACAGGCTCACTTGCGTGCTCCTGGCTCTCCCTCGTTACTACCTCGCCATACTCTCGCCTGAGATAGAGCATGTCGCTGACGCTATCCCGTCCATTCACGATTGAAACCTACGATCCTCCTTCTACCCGTCAACCACCTTCTTATGACTATATACATGCGTGCGACCTCCGCACAGAATCAGCACCACAAGCAGGAGTGAAATCGCAAGGCAAAAGATCGACTCCGCCTGACAGCCAGCCGAGTGATTTCAATAAAACACCTCCGTGAGTTGCCTTCCAAAAGTGGTTGGACCATAGCTGATCTAATAGCCCGCACCTGAAAGGTATGTTTACGATAGCAAGATTTGACTGATCCATAGTCCTTCCCTGGGTTGCAGACGTACAGGTGGAAGGGTATCAGCCGCCGGAAGGGATGTTCGGACCTTATGATTCTCGTAAGCCTTGCTTGTCTGAAGTCGGCTGAATTCCTAGAACCTCCCACTCGACCCCATACCGTCCACGATGCTGGGCTACCCACCCAACAGGCCCGAGCCACGCACCCATTCGCGTACGATGCGAGTCAGACTCTACCATTTGCAGCCCTATCTGGCGATAAGCAACCTCAGAGAGTAGCACCCAGAGGTCCGGGTGAACATCTACCGACTCGAGAGAGTGAGGTCATGAGTCGAGGAGCTGGTCTAGGTCGACCACCGACTCTTGGACCTGTCATCGGCCAAGGTACAAATCAGGATCAAACTGGTAGCGTCGGGATGGGGACATTCGGTCTAGCATCTGGAAAGCAGGATTCCCACTTTGTTAGTGTAGTGTCCGCCCAGGTTGCCAATATACTGATCAACAGAATCAAAGGGAGCGGTCCCCAGACAAAGGTTCCCTTGGAACGGCATACCCTCATGGAAATGCTCCGAACCACTCTCTACCACCAAGTCCGATCGCAAAGTCAGTGACATCCCAAACGAAACGAGTACCTGTCCCAGTCGACCCGATACTGGAACAACACGAGCAAGCTTTTCTACCCAAGCAACCCCATATCCATCACCCGCACCACGCGTACCCTTTCTCGCACTCTGAAGCAGCTCAGAAACAGAATCAAGCGATGGCGGAGGCTCGAGCTCGGGCACTCGCCCAGCTCCAGGCGTCGAATGAGACTGCAGCACAGGCGCATAACAAACCCTCCGGCGCATCCAAGGGGCCGAGGCGAACGTACGAGACTTCAACCAGTGGTCCGTCATTTGGGCACATACTCCACCAAGACGGAAGACCAATGAGACTCTCAGGTCCACCGTTACCTCCAGGACAAGCTCAATCGGTACCTATGGCGAGGGAACAGCCGTTCATGCGAATACCTTTTGGCGTGCCGATGGGGGCTTCGATACAAAGACCACTATTTGTCATGCGCAACAGCGCTGGCGTAGGTATGGGAGTAGGCTTGGGAGGCCAAGGACTACAAGGGCCAGACCTAGCTTATGATGGCTCGCCGGATGGTATGGCAGGACGAGCTTCCCATGTTCAAAAGGTGAAAGATGCGAGAAGTGCATATGTCGAAACAATTGAAGATGTGAGTCAAACATTATCATATCGTTGCTGAACTGACAACCAGGAACAAGCTCCTACTGGCACCAACCAGACTCCGACCAGAAAGGCACATTCACCCACCATCCCATCTCCATCCCAGCATGGACCGCAAGGAGCTCGGGCTGCCGTCAACATCTCATATCAGGCCTCATCACCAATAGCCAGAGCCCCCGACAATGTACGAGCCGCACACACGTTGGGAAGTCAAGGCCAACGAGCTCATTCAGCGATGTCGGACCGAACGGCGCGCCCTCGATCACGTTTATCTCATCCGCCAACGCAGCCTCAGACTAGAGCCTCGGAAGACGGTGTACCTGCTGACCACTCTCGACCCGCTTCAATCGCTCCAACCACCGTCAGCAACGTGAAGAAGATAGTAGCAGATTCTCGATTCCACGATGAGACCCTTTGTCAGCTTTTGGATGCCGCTCGGTTAAACCTGATCGGAGGCGAAGCGAAGAAGGCATTGAATCGAGCTGCGAGAGCGAGAGTTGTAGAACTGAAGGATATCAAGGCTCAGGTTCACAATACTGAGGCATCCGAGCTCGGCCAGCTTAAGAGGCATAAGAGAGAGAGATCGAAGGATAAGCATGGGAGGAAGAGTGACAGCAGGCGATCAGAGCATGGTGATGCTCACCAATCCATACCACCTCCATGGGTCAACGATGTGAGTTCTCGCCCAGGTCAATAGCTTTGATGGGAGCTGATGAATAGATCATGGTGCGCTTGGAAGCCTTTGATGCTCGATTCTCCGAGCTTGAGAAGCAGAAACATAATCAAGCATTCTTCGACCAACACGGCGAGGTAGGACCCCCACAGCAAGAAATGATGGGTGATCTACTTGACAACATCATCTTTAACGAACTTGGCCCAGAGTTCGGCGAGATGCTCGGCCTGCAACGTGGTCCACATTCAGGATATCCCGCCATCGGGTCCAATGCCACGTCCCAACCTCAAGGTCAATATTCCAGTGCCGCCGCTCAATATGGGTATGACCCCTTGACCGAGCAGGTTGTTCACTTCATGCCTTCTATCCAAACGTATGTATCCGGAACTCCGTCTCAGGGCACCAAGCTCGCTGCATCTGGAGGACATGGCACTCATCGAGCGCCTTCTGGCAACGGTGATCTCATCTGGGGTTCTGAGGTAGAGCTTCCGGCGCCAGGCGACAACATCTCGCCACCTCGCCCTGGTGGTCCTACTATCAACGTTCAGCCGCCTACCGAGAGCTATATGGGCAAGTCTAGCTATCGTAACCCGAGTGGACCGACCTACTCTGCTGCCACCCCTCGTACGCCTCCTGGTATGCCGAAAGGCCGCGAAATGGTTTTCGAAGCTCCGGGTGGAATCATCCATCAAGAGCATGTCCTTACAGCTGCAACATCTGAAAGCAACTTGACGCAGCGACAATCACCTATCGCTCAGCCCGATAGCATGCCTACCTTAACTCACAGTCCTGCCAGAACCGCGGGCATATCGCCTTCAGCTTACGGCAACAACGATATCCCTAGGTCGACCGCGTTCGAGACAGCACCGGACGCTCTGCCAAAATCGATCTTACAGCCCTCTCGAACGTACATGACACCTCCACGAGCAAGTCAGCATGGTACTCTGGGACGAGATAGGATCCATGTGACGGATAGTATGCAAACCGACGAAAAAGCTCAGCCTTGGAATTTGGTTACTCAGAAGTTGTACTCCTGGGCCTTGTCGTGGCCTGACGAGGATTACCAGAGATCGATGGAGAGAATTAGTTTAGGTCATCAAGTCGATGAGGTACCCCTGACGGCTTTCATGATGATGACATATAAAAGGCAAGCAGCATGAGACGCCTGACCATCAGCTAATGATATAGATTGATCCGACACAATCTGACTTCGATCCCCCAGCGATCCTGCGACAAACTGTTTGTTCCTCCAGTCATAGCTGCCAGCATCAACGGTGCTGTTCATAATGTGAGGTGGCTCTACTCACTCCAATGCCCAAGCTGATAACTTAGAAACAGTTTGAAAATGCTGCTGCGTTGCTATTGGATCTGTGGGAATGCAAGTCCAAGATAGCAAGACGAAGCTAAATGCTGACTAAATAGCTTACCAGCTGTCTGACGAGCCTCCTCGCGTGATCATCTCCCTTGCCAAGCATCGAAATGAAGTGACCCGACTGGCTCGACTAGCGATTCTGTAGCTGACTGCCAGAACGATCTATGGACAGCCCACCGATTCGATCTCACAAGCCATCACCTGACCAGCTACGGTGTTTCGCACGACGAGCAGAACCTGAAAGATGGTCGACCTTTCATGTGTACGCCACTGAGTTCCCGCAGATGAAGCATATAGCTGATAAACAGGGTGGTACGCTATCAGACTTGCTTGGCCGCAGTGCAAGATACCCGATCCTTACGATGCGGGTCTGCAGGTCCGATTTGAGCATATTCAGACGTCTGCCGAGACTAGAGGTGACAATTCACTAGTCGCTGCGAATATGGCTAGGAATCTACTCTTGTATGTCTCGTTGTGGGTGATTCGACTCTAGCTGATCCCAAGGGGCTATCGACCTGAACGACCGACTGATCACGTCAAGATGAGAGAGCTTGTATGGGGGGAAATGAAGAGGTTGCAGCACAAGAAACAGAGTGGCAGGCTTGTCGTCGATCTCGATTCGGCTGATCATGTCTTTGATGTATAACCTAATCGGAGGAAATCGAACGGATGTGAAGTATTGGTGCGTAGAAGAACCAAGCGTCAGTGTCAGACTCCAATGAATGCCCAATAGTACACGATTTTAATATGCATATTATATATGGACTCCGGTGTCCGGACATTAAGTATTGATATCATGTATAGAGTTTACTCGTAGAAGGAACCTGCTCGACTGGCACTCCGTTGCGCAAGACCCATTTCGTTTAGATTGACACGACTTGATTTCCTGCTGATCGAAGACTCGTGAATCCCATTGGGTGTCAAGCTCCCGCTGCCAGAACTTCCTACATCACCAATTTGCTGAGTGAACATGGTATTGGGCGGGTCGTTCCAGCCGTCACCTCCGCCAGCTGCGGCAACAGCATGGGCAGATGACATTTGCCAATTTTGTAACGGTCGAACAGCTTTTGACCTTGGAGGTGATGTCAAGGCCGATATGGAGCCACCAGATGAAGGCCGTCCACTTTCGGGCGTAGTGGATGGAGGGCGGGTCGGGGTTGCGATAGTCTTGCTCTGCGATGAGGCGGGAACGAAGAAAGACATTGACCTTGTGGGTGATGGGGGTTGAGAGGGGTATCCATCGTTCGACGGTCTATAAGCATACGAGCTTGTTAACGGCATGGAGGCGTGTCGATTACTTCTACGGGATGCCGAATATGGCAACGAGGGACCTTTACGGCGTAGCAAGGAGGAGAGACGTAAGGACCATACTCGCAATCGTCCTACAGTCGGTCGCGAGGGTTTAGTAGGTGTCAAGTCGAATCCTTCTTCCAGGCTCGAGTACCCCGAGGAGGACGTATCGCTAGCACTACCAAGAGGCCAGCACCAACCGGAATAAGTTGGCGACATGGGTGGTCCCTGTGAGACAGACGGCTTCCTTCCCCGGCGATAACTACTGTTATATCCAAACAGCCTATACTTGCGCCGAAGCTGGGTGAAGATGCAGAAAGCGAAAGCGAATGCGATAAATCCATATGCCCACATCGTCTGAATGCCGAGACTGTTGAGATGGTGCTCGACATCATGCAGATGCAAGCGATCATGCCATGCTCCTTCAAGGGCCAAAGAGCGGGGCTGAACAGCTTTACTAGCCTCAATGACCATTTTGCCAAGAGTCCAGCTGATGGCAGTTTGATCGACTTCATCCATCGATTGAAAATGATGTTTCTTTTTGGCTTCCAACAATCCTTTTTCTCTAGCTCGTCGCTCGGCTTCGGTGTTGGTATCCCCCAAATCGCCACCAGTCAGAGTATCGTTGCCGCCAACATCGACTAGCCGAGGGATTCCGATACCTTCATGCAGAACATTAGAGATCCAAGCGCCTTTGAAGCACTGCATCTGTAGACGTGATAGCTCAACCTACCTGTCAGCTTGCTCATTGACGGTAACATGTCTGGCATACCTGAGCACCCAGCCAGCCCTTCTCCTTTTCGACCTGCGCCTCAATACCCGTCCAATCCCGTCGACAGAAATCGCCCATGCCCTGCTCCCATTCTCCCCAATCCCAGATCCCGCCAAGCCCGAGCACTTGCTGGGCAGTGTACCAGTACTCACTAACGCCGATAAATCCTCTCTGATCTTGACGTTCGAAGTCGATATACGGAGTAGGACGACCAGCAAAGAGGCAATGACTAGATGGACATGGTGTCGAGTGTTCCAGCAGCGGAGTCAGCTCATGCAGGCATTCAGCAAACGCCCCTGTACCCATCAGATCGGGATGTCTAGAAGGGTCACTCGAAGGTAGGCGTAAGTCTTTCGGCAAGCATGGGTCCTCTATGGGTCGAGTGAGGTCGAGTGCGGTATCACCACTGTGAGCATTCCGCCATTTGACAACTAGCTGATCGACGTATCGTTCTCTGGCGCGATTCGTGCCATAGCCCAACCAGGACGCGACAAAGACTGGCCATTCCACATCTTCCCCACTCAGAAGCCGAAGTTTCACCCTTCCTAGCTCTTCCTGCGGGTAGGCCGATTTCGACAATTCCTCTGGCGTAGGCGAAAAGGCCAATTGCGTAGAAGCTCCTCCCATATCCAAGAAGCCGAATGTCGGAAGGTGATGATTCACGTCTACAGGCGTAACGCTATCTTGCGACGATTCGGGTGGTGGATCTGCTAAAGGCTCCAGCGGTAACAGTGTTCCTTCTGAATTTGCCGTCTTCGAATGCGACGAGTGCCCAAAACCGTCCATCAGATAATTGACGGCAACCCAGCCCCACATGCCTTCCTCCTCGCCCGAGATAATTCGTATATTCTCTCCACAAGGTCCAGCGGATGACGACTCGCCGACTAAGAATGGATAACCCTGACGTATAGTCGAACATGTAGCCTCCAAGATCGCAGTCTGCTCGGATGCGGGTAACATCCTCATACCCGCTGTTGCGTATAGGTAGATTGGGGTAGAAGCATGTTGGGATGGCGGTATCTGTTGCAAAGCATGTGAAAGCAGTGGGGCAAGGTAGTCTGGTATATCACTTGGTGTTTGTGACGAGATGCCTATCTAATTAGACCCCCGTCTACAGCATATAGAAGTGACTCACCAGGTTCGACCCTCTTGACCCAATCATCTCCTTCG
>Ga0265797_10006837_pt1 | contig 15912 bp, 5 predicted proteins | sample P2T30metagenome_FD_192433 | JGI IMG/M metagenome (GOLD analysis project Ga0265797, IMG submission 192433) | Plant litter microbial communities from East Loma Ridge, Irvine, California - P2 T30 | ecosystem: Environmental > Terrestrial > Plant litter > Unclassified | place: USA: California... | reverse complement strand
TGGTGGCCAGGTTTTCCTCGACCACGGGGGTGGAGATCATTTGTACTGCTGCAACAGTCGTCATCTCAGTCATGGGCTTCCCTTTTTGGATGTGTTGCGCTCCGACGCGGCCGGCGGCAGCGTCTGGTTGTCCAGCTTGGTCACCTTGGGCGACTTCCACGGCCCCGACACCTGCATGTGATAGGTCAGCGCCTTCATCACCGGGGCGCGCAGGAAAAGCTGGGCCAGGAAGCTGCCGATGCCGACCACCGGATTGACCGCCAGGCCATACACCAGCGGACCGGTGCCGAGGTTAAATTCGGGAATCACGACCACGTGCAGGTTGGTCGATTCGTTGGCGATGTCGGCGCTGCCGTCCATCAGCACCGTGGCGGCGACGCCATGCATCTTGAGGTTGTCGGTGCGCAGCACGCCGCGCGAGATCAGGGCGTTGGCGGTGATGCCGTCGAAGGCCAGGCCTTCCGAGAACACGTCGTGGAAGTCGAGCTTGAGCATGCGCGGCAGCATCTGCAGGCTCAGCACGCCCAGCAGCTTGGCCGCGCCCGGGTCCTTTTTCAGGAACTGGCCATCCTCGACGTTCATCTGGATCTGGCCGGACAGGCTCGGGATGTCGAGCGAGTACGGCAGGCCGGCCCAGGACACGTCGCCCGACAGCTGGCCCTTGCCGCGGCGCAGGGTGCCGGGGAAGCCGAGGCGGTCGAGCAGGCGCCCGGCGTCGCTGATGTCGAGCGTGAAGTTCAGCGCGGTATTGCTCTTGCCGTCGCGCGTCAGCCAGCGGCCGTTGGCCTTCAACTGGCCGTCCGCGTTGGTAAGCGCCACCTTGTCGATGCGCCATTCGCGCCCGGCAAGCGCCTGGGCATTGCTGGCCACCAGCTCCAGGCGCCCGAACTGCTTGTCGAACAGTTCGAAGCGCTCGGCAACAATATCCAGCGCCGGGATGCTGGCGCCGGCGCCCTTGTTCGATTCGAGCAGGTCCTTGACGTCGTTCGCCGTCGATTCCGGGATGTCGAGCGAGGCCAGGCGCGCCGTCACCTTGCCCAGGCCCTGGCCGGTGGGCGATTCATTCCAGGTCACGTAGCCGACCACTTCGCGCGAATCGATGCTGGCTTGCCACATGTTGGGCTGGTGGGTTGCGCCGACCACGACGTTGCGCAGCGGGCGCTCGCCGATGACGAGTTCGCCGGCACGGGCGCCGATGGTGTCCGGGATCACGTACTGCGCCATGTTGGCGCCGCCTGCACTGCCCTCGGAAGACGAAGATGCCCCCTCCCCTTGCCCGGCGATCTCGGCGCCCGCGGCCAGCCAGCGGTCCACGTTCAGCGCCTTCATGTTCACATTGATCATCATGCCGCTGTCCGGCTCCGGCGCCGGCACGTTGACGCCGATGCCGCCGCGCTTGACGACCCAGGGGCCGTGCGGCTGGCGCTCGCGCACGTAGCGCGCCGCCGCCGTGCTGCCCAGCCCGATGCGGATCTCGTCGTGGCCGACCCCGTCCGTGCCGGTGGGCTGGCCGGTGAGGGTGAAGTGCAGCGGCAGCGCGTCGGCCTGCGCCTTGTTCAGCGGCGCCGGCAAGTCGATGCCCAGGCCCGCCAGGTTGGAGTCGAGCACGATCTGGGTCTGGCGGTCCCTGACCGTGACGCTGCCGCCGAAGCGCGCCCCGCCCGACAGCTTGGCGCCCAGGCGCTGCAGCGCCGGCAGCGAACCGGTCTTGCGCATGCCGTCGGCGGTGGCGGTGCCGGCCATGCGCACCGCGATGGCGCCGCCCGGCTGGCTGCCGCCGGACAGCACCAGCGGCCCGCCCAGGAAGCTGGCGCCGATGCCGTTCAGGTTGAAGCCGCGCTCCCAGAATTCGATCTTGCCCAGCGCCGCCTGCACCGGCGGCAGGTCGGGGAACAGCGTGATGTCGTTGCTCTGCAACTGCAGCGCGCCCTGGACCTTGGTTTCATGCAGGTCGGCCAGCGGCAGGTGCAATTTGAGGCCCAATTTGGCGGGGCCGGTGGCGCGGGTGTCTTCCGTAAAGTGGCCGATCCATTCCAGCACCGGCGTCGCCGCCACGTAGCGCAGGAAGTCCTGCATCTGGCCGGCGGCGTTGCCGTCGATGTCGAGCACGGATTCGTGCGAACCCAGTTCCGGGATCACGGCGCGCACATTGTTCAGGGCGATGCCGAAGGTGCGCGCGCTGTCGGCGTGGATTTCCATGCGCGCGCGGTCGAACACGATGCTGCCGTTGATGGCTTCCGCCAGCGGCCACAGCGGCTTGGCGTCGGGCGTGCGGTGCGACGGCGCGTATTCGAGGCGGCCGTCGGCGATGCGGCCGCTGACGCGGAACTCGCCGCGGCTGCGCGCGGCCTTGAACGGGAATTCCGCCAGGTCGCCGCGCAGGCGCAGGCGCGCGTCGTGCAGGGTGCCGCCCTGCAGCGCGCCGGTCAGCCAGTCGCGCAGGTGTTCGGGCGTGGCCAGCGGCAGGAAGCGCCCGACCGAGGCGATGTCGACCTTGTCGACCGTCGCCTCCAGGTCGGCGCTGCCGGGGCCGTGGCCCGCGCCCAGCGGCAGCAGGTGGCGGCCGGACAGCGTGCCGCGCAGGCTGCCCTGGGTGAAATTCATGCCGTCGACCTCGACCAGCAACTGGTCGGCCTGGGGCCAGGACCAGCGCGCGCGCAGCGCCAGCGCGTCGAAGGGCATCTCGGGATTGGCGAACCAGTCCGGCAGGTCCAGCGCCAGTTTATCGGCGTCGATGTTCAGGCTGCCGCCGCGGTCGCTGGCGTCGACGCTGCCGGACAGGTTGCGGAAACCCGGGATGGCCGGGCGCGCCGGCTGGGACGGCCCGGCGGGGCGCGCCGCCAGGGCATCGATGCCGAGATTCTCGGCCTGGGCCCGCACGCGGTAGGCGCTCACCTGCGGCAAGCGCCCCTGCCACTCGGCCTCGACGCCGCTCAGGCGGCCACGCGGCGCCAGGTCCGCCACCAGCTCGCGCTGGGCGGCCGGCAAGGGCATCCGGGCCGCCAGCGTGGCCAGCGCGTCCAGGTCGAGCCGTTCGGCGCGCACCGTGGTGCGCTCCGGCTGTCCCTTACTGGCCGGGCGCCAGGTTTCCGACAGCGTGGTCGGCGGCAGCACCGTGCCATCGCGCGTGACCACCGACAGGTTTTCGATGGCGATCGAGTGGCCGAGGGCGCCGAAGGTCGGCTTGCCGTCCTCGACGCCGGGCTTGATTTCCTCGCGCGCCGACAGGCGGCCGCTGACCCGGCTCAGGGCCAGCGGCGGCGCATCCGGCGCCAGGCGCGCGCCGACGCCGGCCAGGCCGAGGTCGGCCGTGAAGCCGGCCAGGCGCGCATGGTCGAAGTTCAGCCAGGCGCGCACCGAGCCGCGCCCGCTGTCCAGCGTGAACGGGTAGCTGATGTATTGTTTCCAGGCCGCCAGGTCGGCGTCGCGCAGGTCGGCGTAGACCTCGCCCTTCCAGCGCGCAGCGTCCGACGGCCGGGCGCCGAAGGCGGGATGGGTGAAGCGGGCGCGCACGTCGAGCGGCTGGCTGAGCGTGCCTGGGGGCGTCGCCTTCAGCGCGAAGCGGTGCGCGGTCCAGCGGTTCTGCAGCACCAGGGTGACGTCGCGCAGGTCGAGCGTGGAACTGGCGCGCAATTGATCGGTCCAGGCCAGCTGCCCTTCGCGGATCACGATCTCGCGCTGGCGGAACAGCCAGTCGGCGCCGCCGCCCTCGTCTTTCTTGTTGGGATCGATGCGCACCCCGGCCACCTGCAGCGCGCCGTCGGGCAGGCGCCGCACGTCCAGTTGCGGGCGGTTGATCTCGAGCGTTTCGAAACGCGGCTCGAGCGCCGCCACGCTCCACCACGACAGCGTGGCCGAGACCGAAGGCAAGGCCAGCAGCTGGCGGCCCTGGGGATCGCGCAGGCGCAGGTCGCCGAGGTAGAGGTTGGGGTGCAGGCCGCGCCAGGACGCGTAGATGCGGTCGATGGTGACCTGGTTGCCGAGCGCGCGGCTGGCGGCGCGCTCGATGTCCGGCTTGTACAGGTCGATGTTCGGCAGCACCGCGTAGCGCAGCGCCAGGAACAGCAGCATGAAGAAGAAATACACCAGCAATACGGCCTTGACCGTGAAGCCGAGCACATGGTGCGAAGCCAGGTTGGCGTAGCGATAGCACGCGCGCGCACGGCGCCAGCGCTCGGCCAGCGGCAGGTGCGCATGTGCCTCGACCGCATGCGCATCGGCAGCGTAGGCATCGGCGCCAGGCTCCTGCCTGCGCCCCTGCTGCGCGCGCTCCGCCTGCTCCTGTTCCGGGTTGTGCATCAATATGCTCAAAAAGGCTCGCCAGTAACGTCAACTCGCGACAATTCGCGTCAAAATCCAGTACTTTCCCAATGCGCTTGCAAGGTCTGCGGCGTCTACCTTACCATCACGCTGACCCAGGGCAGCATGGCGGGCAATTTTACCCGATAGCAAGCGTCCCGGAACGCATAACTCATCTGGAGACGTCCGCATGTCGCAACCCGCTTCGACCCAAGCTGTTTCCCCGGCCAGCCTGTCGCGCTTTTACCAGCGCTGGCTCGCCGCCGACCCGGCACGCGAAGCGCGCCTGGCCGCCATGTCCGGATTATCGCTGGCCCGGCTCGATTTCGGCGCAGCTTTGGCGCTCGAAGCCCGAAGCGGCCCGGGCGCTGCCCCGCTTCCCCTCGGGCGCGCCATGCGCCGCCTGCGCAACCTCCTGATCTGCGCCATCATCCGGCGCGACCTCGAAGGCCGCGCCGACCTCGACGAAGTCGTGACCGCGATGAGCCGCTTCGCCGACTTCGCCGTGCAGTCGCACCTGGCCTGCCTGACGTCCGAGATGACCGCCAGCCACGGCGAACCGATCGGCGCCGAATCGGGCCGGCCCCAGCGGATGATGGTGCTGGCCATGGGCAAGCATGGCGGCTGCGAGCTCAACGTGTCCTCCGACATCGACCTGATCTTCGTCTACCCCGAGGATGGCGACACCGCCGCCGGCCCGGGCCAGCGCACCCTGTCCAACCACGAATTCTTCGTGCGCCTGGGCCGCAAGCTGATCGCCGCCCTCTCGGAAATCACGGAAGACGGTTTTACTTTCCGCGTCGACATGGCGCTGCGCCCCAACGGCAAGTCGGGCCCGCTTGCGGCGAGCCTGAACATGGTCGAGGACTACCTGATCGTACAAGGGCGCGAGTGGGAACGTTATGCCTGGGTCAAAGCGCGCGCAGTCACGGGCGAACCGGAAGACATCGCGGCGCTGGACGCGATCGTGCGTCCCTTCGTGTTCCGGCGCTACCTCGACTTCGGCGTGATCGACGCGATCCGCACCATGCACGCCCAGATCCGCGCCGAGGTCAAGCGCCAGGAGCGCCTGCATCCCGAGCGCAGCCACAACGTCAAGCTGGGCCGCGGCGGTATCCGCGAGATCGAATTCCTGGCCCAGGTCTTCCAGCTCATCCGCGGCGGACGCGACCCGGCCCTGCGCGAGCGTTCCACGCGCAAGACCCTGCGCCTGCTGGCCGAGCGCGAACTGCTCACGCTAGACGTCGTCCAGCAATTGCTCGATGCCTATACGTTCCTGCGCAACCTGGAGCACCGGCTGCAATACCTGGAAGACGCCCAGACCCATACGCTGCCGGCGGCGCCGGAGGACCGCGCCGCCGTCGCGCGCATGATGGGCCTGGCCGACGAGGCCGAGCTGCTGGCGCGCCTGGGCGAATGGCGGACTTTCGTCGCCGCCCAGTTCGACGAGATCTTCGCCGACAAGGGCGCAGCCGCGCCGGCCGACCCGGTCGACCCCGGCGCCTCGGTCAGTGACCCAGACAACCGCGACGCCATCGCCGACCGCCTGCACAGCCTGGGCTTCGACGACGCGCAAGCCGCCGCCGACCGCCTGGTCGCCACCTGGCAGGCACCGCGCCTGCAGACCCTGCCGGAAGCCAGCCGCAACCGCCTGGTGGCGCTGGTGAACGCCGCGCTGCCGCAGATCGCCGCCATCGTGCAGGAAAGCGGCCTGGGCCGCCACGCGGCCACGCTCGGGCGCCTGCTCGACTTCTTCGAGGCGATCGCGCGCCGCTCGGCCTACCTGTCGCTGCTGACCGAGTATCCGCACACGCTCGAGCGCGTGCTGCGCATGATCAACGCCAGCGGCTGGGCCGCCACCTTCCTGACCCAGCACCCGATCCTGCTCGACGAATTGCTGGACGACCGCGGCAACGGCGCGGCGAATTTCGCGGAAGACTTGCCGGCACTGGCCGCCAGCCTCAAGGCCCAGCTGGACGGCGCCGCCGGCGATACCGAGCGCCAGCTCGACATCCTGCGCGAAACCCACCACGCCCAGATGTTCCGCCTGCTGGCGCTGGACCTGGCCGGCGAACTGTCGGTCGAGCGTCTGGCAGACCATTTGTCCGCGCTGGCCGACCTGATCGTGCTCGAGACCGTCCAGCGCGCCTGGAATACCATCGCCACCCGCCACCGCGAGGTGCCCTGCTTCGCCGTCATCGCCTATGGCAAGCTGGGCGGCAAGGAACTCGGCTACGTGTCGGACCTGGACGTGATCTTCCTGTTCGACGACGACGACGACATGGCGCCGTCCAACTACGCCAAGCTGGCCCAGCGCTTCATCACCTGGATGACCACCCACACGCCGGCCGGCATCCTGTTCGACATCGACACCGCGCTGCGCCCCGACGGCGCCAGCGGCATGCTGGTTTCATCCGTGGCCGCCTTCGAGCGCTACCAGCAGGCCTCGGCCTGGATCTGGGAACACCAGGCGCTGACCCGCGGCCGCTTCTGCGCCGGCGACGCCGCCATCGGCGCACGCTTCGAGGCGATCCGGGAGAGCGTGCTGCGCCAGGACCGCGACGATCGCGCGGACGTCCTGCGCGACGAAGTCGTCAAGATGCGCCGGCGCATGCGCGACGCCCACCCGAACACCAGCGGCCGCTTCGACCTGAAGCAGGACGAAGGCGGCATGATCGACATCGAGTTCATCGTGCAATACCTGGTGCTGCGCCATGCCGCGCGCTATCCGCAGCTGACGGCGAACAGCGGCAACATCGCGCTGCTGCGCCTGTGCGGCGAGCTCGGCCTGATCGACGCCGGCCTGGCCGCAGGCGCGGCCGACGCCTACCGCGCGCTGCGCCGCCTGCAGCACCAGGTGCGGCTGCAGGGCCAGGACAATGCCCGCGTCGACCCGGCGCTGGTGGCAGGCCACGCGGCCGTCGTCATGCGTCTGTGGCAGGCATGTTTCGGCGCCTGACCCGCCGCCCCTGACTCTCCTTCCCATCGCGCACCATGCGTGTGCAAGACCGCATCGCCGGGGTGCGGCGCCTTGCCACGCCTGTGCATTCCGCAGCGCGCCTGTTGTTTTTCGTCCACCTTTTTGAACAAGCATTTTTTCCGTATTGACACTTATCAATGCGAAATGCTCTGATAGGAAACGTATTTACGTGGAGCACGTAATACGAGTGCTGTTGTCGATGTCATTAATAGCCCGGCGGCCACGAATCGCCGGACGAAAGTCCAGAACCGGAGAGTCCATGCAACAACCTACCAAGATCGCAATGGCCGTCGCCCTCGCCCTGCAGGCGATGAGCACCCTTGCACAAGCGCAGACCACCACCGAAACGCAGCCCGCCGCGAGCACGCAACGCGTCGAAATCACCGGCTCGCGCATTCGCCAGGTCGACCTCGAAACGGCACAACCGGTCCAGGTCGTGACCCAGGAACAGATCCAGAAGTCGGGCCTGGTCACCGTGGGCGACATCGTCAACAACATTTCCGCGGCCGGCACCCCGGCCTTTTCAAAAGGTTCGGCGCTGACCTCGAACCGCGAACAGGGCGGCCAGTACGCCAACCTGCGCAACCTCGGCTCGAACCGCCTGCTGGTGCTGGTCAACGGCAAGCGCTGGACCGCGACCGTGGCCGGCTACACCGACCTGTCGACCATCCCGTCGGCCTTCATCGAGCGCATCGAGATCCTGAAGGACGGCGCGTCCTCGATCTACGGTTCCGACGCGATCGCCGGGGTGATGAACATCATCCTCAGGAAGACCCTGAGCGGCGGCCAGGCCAGCGTCTACCAGGGCCAGAACAAGCTGGGCGACGGCAGGACCAAGGATTACTCGGTCAGCTACGGCGCCGGCGACGACCGCGCCAACATGATGTTCGGCCTCAGCCACAGCGACCAGGGTCCGGTCTGGGCCAAGGACCGCGAGATCACCGCCTACTCCAACGGCCCGGCCCACTTCAACGCCGGCTTCGGCGCCACCCCATGGGGCCGCATCACGCCGGTCACCGCGACCGGCGCCGCCAACACGGGCGCGACCGGCTTCAACCGGGTCCTGAACCATACCGGTTCGTACAACGGCGACGGCACCGGCTCCAGCTCGCGCAACTCGGCCAACTACCACGCCTATGCCAACGCCGACGCCGACACCTTCAACTCGTCGAGCCAGATGGTGTACCAGATGCCGAGCCGGCTGACGACGATCTTCACCAAGGGCAGCATCGCCCTGCCCTGGGACCTGCGCCTCAGCACCACCGCAATGGTCGCGGACCGCGTGTCCTCGCGCCAGGTGGCCGGCTACCCGGTCAACTCCCTGACCCAGAGCAAATTCCCGGTCTACATCGACAAGGACAGCTACTACAATCCCTACGGCAACCAGGGCGTCGGCATCGCCGCCGGCCGCGGCCAGGACCTGTTCTTCTACCGCCGCACCATCGAAGTGCCGCGCGTGACCGAGAACGAAAACCGCACCACGCACATCGACGCCGTGCTGGAAGGCGAATTCACCATCCTGAGCAAGGCCTGGAACTGGAACGTGGGCTACAACCACAGCGCCATTTCGGGCAATGTGACCCAGACCGGCAACCTGAACCTGCTGAACCTGAAGAAGGCCCTCGGCCCGTCCTTCCTGAACGCCTCCGGCCAGGTCCAGTGCGGCACCCGCACGGCCTCGATTCCGCTGGCCGAATGCGTGCCCTTCGACATCCTGGGCGGCCCCTCGGCCTCGACCCCGGAAGCGCTGAACTACGTGATGTCGGTCGGCCAGGCCAGCTACGGTTCGACCATCAACAGCGCCACCGCCGACATCACCGGCGAACTGTTCACCCTGCCGGCCGGCGCGGTCGCCATGGCGGGCGGCCTGGAACACCGCTCGATCCGCGGCTACGACCGTCCGGGCCAGTTCGAGCAATCGGGCTACTCGACCGACCTGGCGGGCAATTCCACGACCGGCAAGTACAGCGTGCGCGAAGCCTACCTGGAATTCAACGTCCCGCTGCTGAAGAACCTGCCGCTGGTGGAGAGCCTCAGCCTCGACATCGCCTCGCGCTACTCGGACTACAGCAACTTCGGCAACACCACCAACAGCAAGGCCAGCGTGATGTGGAAACCGGTGCGCGACCTGCTGGCCCGCGGCACCTTCGCCGAAGGCTTCCGCGCGCCGTCGCTGAACGACACCTTCGGCGGCGGTTCGCAATCCTACGACACCTACCTCGACGCCTGCGACAGCCTGTACGGCGAAGCGGCCAAGAACCCGACCGTGAAGGCGCGCTGCACCGCCGCCGGCGTACCGGCCAACTTCCGCCAGGTCAACCAGGCCGGCGCCGCGGTCCCGGCCGGCGGCGCCCAGACGCCGGTGCCGTTCAACACCGGCGCCGGCAACAGCTCGCTGACGCCGGAAACCGCCACCACCAAGACCTTCGGCCTGGTGTACAGCCCGTCCTGGCTGGGCGGCGCCTCGATTTCGCTCGACTACTTCGACATCCGCGTCAAGAACCGCATCACCGCGGTGTCGGCGAAGTACGAGATCGACGAGTGCTACGTCAACGGCGTGACCAGCTTCTGCGACAAGATCAAGCGCGATCCGGTCACCGGCCAGATCTCGAGCCTGTCGCGCGGCAACGCCAACCTGGGTGAACTCTCGACCCGCGGCATCGACCTGACCTTCGCCTACCGCTTCCCGCGCACCAGCTACGGCCAGTTCGGCATCCGCTCGGAATCGACCTATGTCGACCGCTACTCGGTCAAGAGCAGCACGACCTCGGACTTCATCAACTACGCGGGCGAATTCGGCATCAACCGCGTGAAGTCGAACCTGGCGCTGGACTGGAGCATGGGCAACTGGAACGCGACCCTGTCCTCGCGCTACTACAGCGGCGTGAAGGTGCACTGCTGGAGCGCGGTCAACAACATCGAGTGCAGCAATCCGAACGACGCCGCCAGCTGGGGCACCGGCTACACCCACCTGGGCGCGATGGTCTACAGCGACCTGTCGATCGGCTACGCGCTGCCGTGGAAGGCGAAGCTGCTGGTCGGCGCCAACAATGTGTTCAACCGCAAGCCGATCGTGGTCTACGATGCGAACACCGCCTACAGCTACGGCACCTCCTCGTCCTCGTCGGTGGACCCGGAACGTCCGATCGACCGCTTCTTCTACGTGCGTTACAACCAGTCGTTCTGAGCACCTGAGCAGTGTCCCCCGCGCGGCCCGATGGCGCCGCGCAGCGCAAACCGCCGGCTTCGTCCGGCGGTTTTTTATTGCCGGCGCAAGCGGACAATGCATTTCACCTTAGTGCATCAAATTATTGCAAAGCAGCATAAGAATGGTGCAGCCAGAAATTTGCCTAAAACGGCAGATTCATGCGCCATGCCTATCCAGTATGCATCGTTTTCTACAAATGCACTTATTTAGCGCATTTATTTCAGTATTTGCCATTCTGGGGCACCCATTCACCAAAAAATGAGAATGCACCGTTATGGTGCTTTGCGACAGGCTGCCTCGTAACGCCGCGAAACAATTTGCAAGGCATTTTTGACACAAATTTGCCAATAAGAATTTACAACCTTCGGTTCTGCATTGTTACTTATGGTCAACTCCCTTTATATTCAGCGAATTCTATGTAATTACGCCAAATTGCAACACACAAATATATGCACCATAATTCGTTGACATTCAGCCATTCGCAATGCTTCCATTGCAAACTTGAAAAACAATGTTACCGCACGTTGTTTTCGAAATAGCCGCCTGTGCGCGGCATCTTCAACCCGAGGAGTGTTTGCAATGATGGAAAAAGTCTTATCCCGTTCGATCCGCTTGATGTGCGTCAGCGGTATCGCTTTCGGGATGCATGCGGCCTACGCCCAGGAAGCGCAGAATGCGCCGCTGCAGCGAGTGGAAGTCACGGGCTCCCGCATTCGCCAGGTCGACCTGGAAACGGCACAACCGATCCAGGTAGTGACCCAGGAACAGATTCAAAAAACCGGTCTGGTCACCGTCGGTGACATCATCAACAACCTGTCGTCGGTAGGCTCGCCGGACTTCAGCAAGGGCAGCACGCTGACCTCGAACTCGGAAAGCGGCGGCCAGTACGCCAACCTGCGCAACCTGGGCTCGAACCGCCTGCTGGTGCTGGTTGACGGCAAGCGCTGGACCCAGTCCGTGGACGGCTTCACCGACCTGTCGACCATCCCGTCCTCGATGATCGAGCGCATGGAAGTGCTGAAAGACGGCGCTTCGGCGATCTACGGCTCGGACGCGGTTGCCGGCGTGATCAACATCATCCTCAAGAAATCGATGGATGGCGGCCAGATCAGCCTGTACGAAGGCGCCAACCAGCATGGCGGCGACAACAAGACCAAGGACTTCTCGGTCAGCTACGGCGCGAGCACCGACAAGGCCTCGATCCTGTTCGGCCTGACCCACAGCGAACAGGGCGTGATCTGGGCGCGCGACCGCGACATCACCTCCTACACCTACGGTCCGAACCACATCAGCGGCGGCGCGGGCCCATGGGGCCGTATCCGCCAGGTCAGCGCGAGCGGCACCGCCACCGGCTTCAACCAGTACCTGAACCACACCGGCGGCTTCGACGGCGTCGGCACCGGCAGCCCGTCGAACCTGGCCAGCAGCTACCACGCCTTCACCGGCGTCCAGAACGACACCTTCAATTCGACCTCGCAGATGCAGTACCAGATGCCGACCAGGCTGGACAGCATCTTCACGAAGGGTTCGATCGAACTGCCGTACGGCATGCACTTCGCCACCACCGCGATGTTCGCACAGCGTAACTCGAACTCGCAGAACGCCGGCTATCCGCTGAACTCGCTGACCCAGGCCTCCTATCCGGTCTACATCGACAAGAACAACTACTACAACCCGTACCCGGGCCAGGACCTGTTCTTCTACCGCCGTACCATCGAACTGCCGCGTACGACCGACAACGAAAACCGCACGGTCCATATCGATTCGACCCTGTCGGGTGAGTTCGCTGCGTTCGGCAAGACCTTCAACTGGGACGTGGGCTACAACCACAGCTCGGTCAGCGGCAGCATGGTCTCCAGCGGCAACCTGAACCTGCTGAACCTGAAGAATGCGCTCGGCCCGTCGTTCCGCAACGCCTCCGGCCAGATCCAGTGCGGCACCGCCGCCAACCCGATCCCGCTGGCAACCTGCGTACCGTTCGACATCCTGGGCGGCCCGTCGGCCTCGACCCCGGAAGCACTGGCCTACATCAACTCGATCGGCCAGCACGGCTACGGCTCGACCACCAACAGCGCCACCGCCAACATCGCCGGCGAAATCCTCGACCTGCCGGCCGGCGCGCTGGGCGTCGCGGGTGGCCTGGAGCACCGCGAAGTGCGCGGCTACGACACTCCGGGCCAGTTCGAGCAATCGGGCTACTCGACCGACCTGGCCGCGAATGCGACCTACGGCCGCTACAACGTCCGCGAAGCTTACCTGGAAGCGCGTATCCCGGTGCTGAAGGACCTGCCGTTCGTCAAGTCGCTGACCTTCGACGTGGCCTCGCGCTATTCGGACTACAGCAACTTCGGCAGCACCCACAACAGCAAGGTCAGCGTCGAATGGCGTCCGATCACCGACCTGCTGGTGCGCGGCAACTGGGGCCAGGGCTTCCGCGCTCCGGCACTGGGCGACACCTTCGGTGGCGGCTCGCAGAGCTTCGACTACTACCTCGACCCGTGCGACAGCCAATACGGTGAAGCGAAGAGCAATTCGGCCGTGGCGACGCGTTGCGCCACCGCGGGCGCGGGCGGGACCTTCCGCCAGCTGGACCAGAACGGCAAGCCGATCACCGGCGCCGTCGAAACCCAGGGCGCCTATCCGTTCCAGAGCGGCGCCGGCAACCGCTCCCTGCGACCGGAAACCTCGGTCACCGACACCCTGGGCTTCGTGTACAGCCCGTCGTGGCTGCCGGGTGCCTCGGCGTCGCTGGACTTCTACCGCGTCAAGATCGACAACCGCATCGTCGGTGTTTCGGCAACCTATGTCGCGAACCAGTGCTATGTCGAGAACGTCCCGTCGTTCTGCTCCTCGATCCAGCGTAACGCCGATGGCGAGATCACCAACCTGTCGCACGGCAACGCCAACCTGGGCAGCCTGAAGACCGACGGTATCGACCTGTCGCTGGCCTACCGCTTCCCGACCACCCAGTACGGCCGCTTCAGCCTGAAGTCGGATACCTCGTACACCCACTCGTTCACGGTGAAGAGCGCGGCGGATGCGGACTGGCAGGACTATGTTGGCGAGTACTACTACAACAAGTTCAAGTCGGTCACCTCGCTGGACTGGAGCAAGGGTAACTGGGGCGCCACCTGGACCGTGCGCTACTACAGCGCGGTCAAGGACCAGTGCTGGGATACCGATGTCGAGTGCAGCAACCCGAACGGTTACACCGAAAGCTGGGGCACCGGCTACAACAAGCTGGGCGCCCTGGTCTACCACGACCTGAACGTGAACTACAAGACGTCGTGGAAAGGCCAGATCATGGTCGGTATCAACAACGCCTTCGACAAGAAGCCGCGTATCGCCTACGCAGTCAACGGCACCTCGTCGTCGGCCTCGTCGGTCGATCCGAACATGGCACTGGACCGCTTCTTCTACGTCCGCTACAACCAGTCGTTCTAATCTGATCGCTTAGCCGACTGTCCGATGCCCGCCAGGTTCGCCTGGCGGGCATTTTTTATTGGACACAGGTATCATGCAGGGTCGGACTACCAGAAAAGAATCATGGTCATCAAACTCAAGAACGAAAAAGACATCGGCAAAATGCGCGTCGCCGGCCGCATGGCCGCCGAAGTGCTCGAGATGATTTCGGAATACGTCGTGCCCGGCGTCTCCACCGAGGAACTCGACAAGCGCTGCAACGACTACATCCGCAAGGTGCAGAAGGCGACGCCGGCCAACGTCGGCTACCACGGCTTCCCGAAAACCCTGTGCACCTCGGTCAACGGCGTGGTCTGCCACGGCATTCCCAGCCCGACCGAGATCCTGCAGGACGGCGACATCATCAACATCGACGTCACCGTCATCAAGGACGGCTGGCATGGCGACACCAGCCGCATGTACTTCGCGGGCACGCCCTCCCCCGAAGCCAGAAAGCTGGTCGACACCACTTTTGAAGCCATGATGGCCGGCATCCGCACCGTGCGTCCGGGTTCGCGCCTGGGCGACGTCGGCCACGCGATCCAGACCCTGGCCGAGAAGGCCGGCTACTCGGTGGTGCGCGAATACTGCGGCCACGGCATCGGCAAGGTCTACCACGAAGACCCGCAGGTGCTGCACTACGGCCGCCCGAACACCGGCCTGCTGCTCAAGGAAGGCATGACCTTCACGGTGGAGCCGATGATCAACCTGGGCGAAGCCGACGTCGAGCAGCTCGACGACGGCTGGACCGTGGTCACGCGCGACCGCTCGCTGTCGGCGCAGTGGGAGCACATGATCGCCGTGACCAAGAACGGGTTCGAGATCCTGACGCCCTGGCCGACGAAAAAATAAGGCCTCGAACAATGAAAAAAGCCAGCCGGTGCGAACCCGCTGGCTTTTTTGTAGGGTGGACGGGTTTCCCGTCCACGCGGTGATTGTTGCCGGCTCCGTCGTCGTACAAGGTATCGGAACCCGCGCGTATCACCGCGTGGACAGCGAAGCTGTCCACCCTACACGTTAAAAGGTGTAACGCGCGCTGAAGTTGAAGTAGCGGCCGTACGGGTTGTGCAGGTCCTCGTTGAAGCCCGACTCCGTGTACAGCGGATCGTAGGGCGCCTTGGTGTCGAACAGGTTCTGGATGTTGCCGGTCAGGGTCCAGTGCTTGAAGCCGGTGTAGGTGTAGCCCAGGCCGACCGTCACCCATTCCTTGACCGAGCACTTCGGATAGTACTGTTCGTACAGCGGGATCGAGGTATTGCGGTCCGGTGCGGCGTCGCTGTCCTTCTTGGTACCGAAGGCGCAGAACGGCTGTGCATAGGTGGTGTCGCCATCGTAGCGGCGCAGCAGCGAGACCGGACCGACGTAGTTGACCGACAGCGACGCGTTGTGGTCGCCGCGGGTCCAGTTGGTGGTCCAGGTGCTCTTCCAGCGCGGCATCGCGGTGCCGGTGGACAGCGCCCAGTCGCTGTAGTACGGGTAGCTGCCGGCCAGGTTGTGGGTTGCGGCGCCGTCCTTTTCCTGCAGCTTGTAGGTCCCGGTATAGGTCGAACTCAGGGTGTGCGACAGCGAACCCCACTCGCCCAGTTTCATGCGGTAGCGGGCTTCGATGTCGACGCCGGCCAGTTCGGTCTTGCCCTGGTTCTGCCACGGCGTGGCGACCATCAAGAGCTGGCCGGTGCCCGCGATCGGATTGCCGTTGCCGTCCAGCAGCTCGCTGGTGGTGCTGCGGGTGACGTTGGACGGATTGGCGTCTTCGTTCTTCAGTGCTTCGTCCGCGCTGCCCAGCACGATCTCGTTGATGCGCTTGATGTGCCAGAAGTCCAGCGTCACGTCGAAGCTGCTGGTCGGCGAAAAGATCAGGCCCACGTTCCAGGTCTTCGACTCTTCCGGCTTCAGGTCCGGGTTGTAGCCGCCGGTGCCGGCGATGCTGATCGAGCAGTCGGTCGTGGTTGCGCCGCCCGGC